>ERZ824488.3785-NODE-3785-length-10909-cov-2.667035_pt1 | contig 10909 bp, 6 predicted proteins | sample MGYA00519936_ERZ824488 | MGnify/ENA primary metagenome ERZ824488 (study PRJEB31778, sample SAMEA3449153) | human gut metagenome | biome: human gut; feature: human-associated habitat; material: faeces | place: United Kingdom | collected 2010/2012 ... | reverse complement strand
CTTCTTCCGTTACTTCCTCTGCGGCCTCTTCGACAATTTCTTCCCCGGATTCCTCCGCAGCTTCCTCTTCCTCATCGATGATCTCGGCATCCTCAACCAGTTCGTCCGGAACAGAATCCTGTACTTCTCCCATAACCGGTTCTGTCACCGGCAGCTCTTCCATCACTTCATCCACAGATTCTTCGATGATTTCTTCCGGTTCCTCCACAGGCTGCGGTTTCACCTCTTCCTTCTGCTGTGGATGAGCTTCCTTTTCTTCCCGCTGCTTCTCAATATCGGAAACCTTGACAACCTTCGGCTTTTCCTTATCGGCACGAAGCTTTTCTTCCTTCATGGCCGCAGTTACCATGGCATTTTCCAGCTCTTCCAGAAGTCCGGATTTCGTAGACTCATCAAAATCGGCAAACAGGTTGTCCGTCTGCTTACGCACGCGTTCACGGATTTCCTTGAGACGTCTTTCCTCATTCTCCTTCTTCATCCGCTCCCATTCCGCCATCACATCCTCGATGCTGAGCTGTCCGGTAATCTGCTTCTCTACCTGTTCGGATTCCGGCACCACCCGACTGATCTGTCCGTCATACTCCTGGGAAAGCATATCATCGTACCCGGATTTTTTATTAAAGGTGCGGATCACACCCGTATTGGACATCGCATCCATTGAAGCAGGCGTAACTCCCGGTGTGACCTCTTCCTGTTCTTCCTCCACCGGACGGAAAGCGGTACGGTCTGCGTTCTTCTCGGCAAGCTCGGAAACCACATCCTGCACGTTCACTTCGGAAGTATTGCCAAAAAACACTTCCTCATCTGCCTGTTTGAGGTCTTCATCCGTGATCAGCTTCATCTCATCGGTATCCTGACGAAGAACCGGCTGTGCCTTTTCCTGCGCTTCTTCTATTCTATCTTTGCGCGCTTCCCTGTAACTATTTCTCTTTGTTACATGCGGTATTGTAACGGAGCAATGTAAAATGTAAAACGTGGCGTATGTAAAATGAGGGTAAATTCACCGTAAACGTGCCATCTGTTTTTTACTACTTGACATTCTGCCGCAAACCTTTCAATATAGAAGATACTTGTATTTTTGTTAATAAAAAGGAGTTCATTTATGTACTATTTTGTCGTAAATCCTGTTTCCGGATGCGGAAAGGGAAAGAAGATATGGAACACAATAAAAAAAGAGCTGGATCAGCTCTCTGTTGAATATGAAGCGTTTCTTTTACGTCAGAAAGGGGAAGCGCGCACCATTGCCGCCTCTCTTTCCGCGCTTACGCAGCCGTTTACGCTCGTAGTTGTCGGCGGAGACGGAACATTGAATGAAGTCATCGGAGGACTTTCTTCCTTTATAAATGTGACACTCGGCTGTATTCCGACCGGAAGCGGCAATGACTTTGTACGTGGGCTAAAGCTGGAAAAAGATCCGCTCACAGCCCTGCATCAGATTTTACATCCACAGAAGCTGCGCCGGCTCAAAATCGGACAGACCATTTCTCCCTCCGGATGTCGAAGCGCGTTCTGTGTCAGCTCCGGCATCGGATTTGACGCAGCAGTCTGCAACGGAGCTTACCGCTCCGGCATGAAGGACATGCTGAATTGGTTTCACCTTGGCAAGCTTGTCTACACCGGCACTGCCCTGAAGCAGCTCTTTACCTCCCGGCTCTGTCCGATGAAGCTGACGCTTGATGACGGACAGGAGCTTGTCTACCCGCATGCATTTTTCGCAGCTGTGATGAATCTCCCGTATGAAGGCGGCGGCTTCAGGTTCGCACCGGATGCTGACCCGTGCAGCGATCGCTTTACGCTCTGTATCGCTGAAGGGCTCTCCAAGCCGCGGATCCTCTCGATCCTTCCGCTCGCCTTTTCGGGCAGGCATGTCGGAAAGCCCGGCATCCATCTCATCACCTGCAAACGGGTGGTGATCCAAACCGGCCATCCGCTGTGCGTACATACCGACGGAGAAATCTTCGGATTTCATGAGGAAGTAACATTCGAAGCACATCCGGAACGATTAAATGTGATCGTGGCATAAAGTAAGTATTCCCCTGCTGCGCAATTGAAGCAGGGGAATGCTTATCTGCGTTCAGTTAAATCCCACAAATTTCTGTGCTGCCTTATAGCCGAGGATCGTCGCTCTTCTTCCGAACCGGCCCGGAAGGTTCATGAGGATACCGAGCAGACCGGCCCGCAGCTTCTTATAATCCTCTGCGTCATGCTCCTTCAGATATGCCCAGATGTCCGCCTTCTTTGCGAGTGCCTCCTTGGATCCGTCAAGGATCAGCATCATGGATGTCACCATCATGATTTTACTTAAGTAGATCAGCATATATTTTTTCAGATGTGGATCCTTCGTTGAAAAATCCTGCTCACCCATGACGTCAATCATGATCTTATTCACACGGATCTGCTGATCAATCCGGCCGATCATAACCTTCTCATTGACAGACTGATCGTCTCTTCCGATGAAGTAATGGTAAAGATTCTCATCCATATAGTAAAGTTTTTCCACATACGGGAACGGCTGGAACGCAAAAATATTGTCCACATAAAACGTATGCTTCGGCAGCTCCAGGTGACAGTCCTTCAGCATCTGGGTGCGATAAAAAATATTATGCATCAGAATATACTGCGTCTCATGCAGATGTCCCATCCTCTCCCAGCCAAACACCTCATTGACCGGAAAGGCATTCTTAAACCGCATCAGCTTCTTGTGCTTCGCACCGACCTTATCATAGACAAAATTTGCCAGCAGCATGTCCACACCGCCGGACTCCTCAAGCTCCTTCATCTTTTCCATAATGCGTATCAGAGACTTTGTATTCACCCAGTCGTCACTGTCTACGACCTTGTAATAGCGTCCTGTCGCGTTGCGCAATCCGGCATTGACTGCCTCACCATGACCGCCGTTTTCCTGATGTACCGCCCGGATGATCTCCGGATAGCGGGCCGCGTAAGCATCTGCGATCTGTGGCGTGCGATCCTTTGTGGAACCGTCATCCACGATGAGTATCTCCAGCTCCTCTCCTGCCGGAAGCATCGACTTGATACATTTTTCCATATATGCCTCCGAGTTATAGCACGGAATTGCAATCGTAAGAATTTTCATTTTTATCTCCCTTTTCTCTTTGTATCCTTCCGCAGGCCAACTCCAATCTGTTTCTAACAGTAGTTTCACCCGCCTCATCAAACTTCTCCTGTCCAAGCAGTATATCCAACGAAGTGACATACGCGGCAAATGCCGCCGGGATCGGATAATCCCGTTCCGTACGTGACGGCTCGACAAAGAGCAGCTCCTGTGCATTTCCAAGCGGTGTGTGCGCTTCCCTGGCATCTGCATCTTCTACCAGCACCAGATACCCCTGCATCTGCCACTCAATATGACTGAATATATGCTTCGCCTCCGGCAGCGGATGTATCCGGATCGGCGAAAATCCCATCCGGCGTACCGCCTTCAGCGCCTCATCCGTGCTAAGATGCCCTTCCGCATTCGGCAGCTCATACAATCCGGCCAGCAATCCCTTCTTCGGTCGTTTCTGAATGACCGCCCGCTCCGTATCCCGAATCACAAGTACCGTACGCGCCTCTATGCGGCGCGGCTTCTTCGGTGCCTTCACCGGAATCTCTGTCCAGCTTCCATCCGCACCGGACAGGCAGAGCTGCCGTACCGGACAGGCAGCACAGTCCGGCGCACCATTTGGTGCGCAGACCGTCGCTCCAAGCTCCATCATCGCCTGATTGAATGCCCCCGGGTGCTCCTTTGGTATCACCTGCCGCAGATCTGCCTCTACTTCCTTTTTGACGGACTGCTTCGTGATATCCGCCCGACTCTCACAAATGCGGGTTACGACGCGCAGGACATTGCCGTCCACCGCCGGAGCAGCCTCTCCTCCTGCGATGGAAGCAATCGCACCTGCGGTATAGCTGCCAATCCCCGGAAGCGTAAGCAGTGTCTCATAATCAACCGGCATCACACCGTCATACTGTTCACAGATCATCCGGGCCGCCTTTTGCATATTCCGGACGCGGCTGTAATAGCCAAGTCCTTCCCAAAGCTTTAAAAGCCGATCCTCCGGGCAGGCCGCCAGATCTGTCACATCCGGCAACGCCTCCATAAAGCGCGCATAAAACGGTTTGACCGCCTCGACTCTCGTCTGCTGCAGCATGATCTCAGACACCCACACCCGGTACGCCGTCGGCCGGATACGCCACGGCAAATCCCGCGCATGCTCTGCAAACCAGGTAAGCAGTGGAGCTGTGATCTGTTGTAATCGTTTTTTATCCATTCGTATTCCTTTACTAAAGATATAAAAGCAGTTTTTTTGTATTGCCCTGCCCTTCAGTATAACAGATGATCTTTTCCCAGGCAAGCATGAAACGCATAACCTTTTGACCCTGGTATCTTCACATTGCAAGAAACGTCGAATATCCCTGATCCCGCAGTGTTTTCTCCATCTGCACCGCATTATCAAGCTTCCGGTACGCCCCTACCTGCACCTTGTAAAGGCCATCCTCCAGCAAAATGTAGGCCGGGAAGTTCTGGCTTTGGAGCCGCCGGAGCAGGTTCTCCGCATACGCCCAGTTACGGTAGGCCCCGGTCTGTACCCGATACCGCTTTTCTGCCGGAGTGTCATCCTCCTGCTGCTCTAGCTGCAGTAGTCCATCCTCCCCCAGTGTCTTCAATACCCCGTCTGCGATTGCCTCCGCGATCGCCCCGAACCGCTCGTCAAAGAGCTCATTGTCTGCAGCTGTATTCAGGAACCCTGCTTCCACAAGCACCGCCGGCATTTTACTCCTTTTTAAAATGATAAGATTCGGGCGCTCCTTCACGCCAAGGTTCCGAAATCCCACCTTCTCCAGTTCACTGTTAATATTTTCCGCCAGCTGTACCTTCCTTCCCTGTTTATTGTACACAAGCGACTCCACACCGGAATACTGATCCGGTTCCGGACTGGAATTCCGATGAATCGAGATCAGAAAATCTCCGCCATCCCGGTTTGCGATCTGTGCTTTTTCAAACGGTGTGTCGTATACATCATCGGTCCGTGTGTACACGACATCCACACCATTTTTCTTCAAAATATCCCCCACAGCCAGTGCCAGATTCAGTGTATCGTTTTTTTCCATCCGTCCTTCATGTATCGCTCCCGGATCCATTCCGCCATGTCCTGCATCAATAATGACCTTTGCCATATTCATTCTCCCGCAGCTTTCCTTCCTCTCATTATATGCTGTTGGGGTCAAAAAGGTATTTTGGACCCCTATGATACACGGATTGCTTCGCATTTCATGCTCTCGCAATCCTAAAACACCTCAAATCCGCTCATTTTTCTACGAAAAATGGCTGCTTTTCGGTGTTTTGCGGGTCAATAAGTCATGCTTTTTCATGCAGGCATGAAACGCATGACCTTTTGGCCCTGGTATCATCTTATGACAGCAAAGGATGAAATGACAGGGAAAATATCTGTCTGACTTTGGCATCATTTTATCGCCAGATCCGTGGAGGGTCAAGCATTTCCTAATGGTTATTTTTCGGTGCTTCTTTTTCATGCAAGCATGAAACGCATGATTTTTTGAGCCGTGCATCACATAAGCCATAAACAATATGATTGTTTTAAATAAATAGTTATATAAAAATACTTGCAATATCTAACAAAAAGTGATAAACTACATGTAACATCTAAAGATCTCTGGCATACGCAAAATTCCCTGTAAGCAAATGGTCAGACAAGATTTTCGCAGAAGAGAGAAGGAGATTTTCTCTGGTCTGGGATGATTTTGTGCTACCAAAAAGAAAGGGAAGACGGATTTATGAAGAAAAAGACATTGATGAGGGGCCTCGCCGGGATGCTGGCGGCCGGAATGCTGTGCCTTATGCCGGTGACATCGTATGTAAATGCGGCAGAGCAGGGGTATGTACAGACAACGGAGAGATCTGCGGAATTTTATGGAGTGAATGCAGAAGCGCAGGATTTAGACATAACTACAAATGAGACGGACAGCCTGGAAATAGCAGATACAGGTAAGCATGCTTCAGGCGGCTCCGACGCGGATAAAAGCGCGGAGAGTGAACTGGATAAAATGCCGCAGGAGTCAGAGCGGACAAATCATGCGGATGAAATACCAGATGAGAACGTTCAGGACGGGCACGCTGATATAAATGAGAAAGATGCAATGAGTGTGGATGCGACCGAGAAAATGACGTCAGAATCAGATGCGACCGGGAAGATGGAGCCAGAGTCGGATGTAGCTGAGAAAATGACATCAGAATCAGATGAGACCGGGAAGGTGGAGTCAGAGTTGGATATAGCTGAGAAAATGACATCAGAATCAGATGAGACCGGGAAAGAGGAATCTGAATCGGATGTATCCGAGGAAATGGAGTCAGAGCCGGATACGGAAAAGGAGAGCGAGGAAACGCTTCCGGATTTCTATGAATACTGGCAGGATGGGCCGATGCGACGGCTTGGGATGTCCGGAATGCGACGGGCGGGGAATCCGACGGTGAAAAGGGATGAGTCGCTGATCCTGCATTATCTGGATTTTCCGTGCTATTTCAAATATGTGACCAATCATGGGATGAGCACGGGCGGCAAGACCGTGGCAGCTTACTGTGTTTACAATACGAGAGAGGCTCCGGAGAATGAGACATACAAGCCGTCAGGCGACGGCCCTTTTTCTAAGGAGATTACATACTGCCTGTACAATGGCTGCCGGTATCGCGGCAGTACGGCATACAATTCCAGGTATTCTGCCGGTGACTGGAAGAAGGATTACTACATCACACAGATTGCGGTGCATATCATCAACTGTCAGCAGGGCCGGGAGACCTCGATCGAGAAGAAGCTGAAAAAATCGATGGATACGAAGGTTTATAATCTGGCCTACAAGATGGTAGAAGATGCCTATGCAGATACGACACAGGTCAGTGCAGACAATAATCAGACGATGGAAGTGACCTGCAGTATTTCTCCGACGACGCAGGATACGTGGGTGCAGCAGGCAGATGGGACCTGGCGGACACAGGCAGAGTTTGTCTGCACTTCGAATCTGCCGGATCGGATTATCGATGCTGCCCTGATGCCGGAGGGGACACTTCCGGACGGCGTGAGCATTGCGAAAAAGGAGGAAGGAGATCTGCTGTCACCATTTTGGTTCACAGCGACGGATGAAGCATACCGGAAGCTGAGCCGGGAGCGGACGGAGATCAAAGCGACTCTGGAGGTGAGCTGTGAGGAGTATGGAGGCTGGTGGTATGTGCCGGTGAACAGCAGTGTAAAGCGTCAGTATGTTACCTACCTGTCGATGGATGAGACAACGATGGTACACCCTGAAGCACGCACGGTGACTGCTTCTGCGTATACGCCATATTTTGGTGTGTCTTTGCGGAAAAAAGATGCGAGGGATCAGGCAGGGGTGGCGGATGCCGTGTATGGACTATACGCGGATGAAGCCTGCAGTATGCTTGTGGCGCAGTTCCCGAAGACCGGTTCTGACGGCACAGCGGAATTAAAGGATCTGGAGCTGACACAGGACGTCTATTATGTGAAGGAGCAGAGCGCTCCTGCGGGCTATTGTGTGGATGAGAGAGCCTATCCGGTTCAGGTATCTGCACAGGCAGAGGTGCAGCTGGAGCTGGTCGATCAGGTACAGATGACGCAGCTTCAGATTAAGAAAGAGGGTGAATTGCTGACAGGAGCAGATATCCGTGACGATGGAGTGACGTTTCGTTATGAGGTGCGGGCGTTATCCGGAGCAGTGTTTGATCTGTATGCAGCAGATACCATAAAGAATGAGAGAGGTGTGGCGGTATACGGAAAGGATGCGCTCGTTGAGGGCGGACTGACAACGGGAGCTGACGGGTATGCGATAAGCGGAAGGCTTTATCCGGGAAGCTACTATCTGATTGAGAAAAGCGCACCGTCTCATATGGTCAGCGACGGTACAAAGATTCCGGTAGAATTGAAGACAGAAGATCAGAGGAAGGAAGTGACGGTGACACCCGTGACGGTTCGCAATCGACGTCAGCGCCTGTCGCTTCAGGTGAACAAAAAGGACAGCGAGACAAAGAACGGAGTCGCTGCGGCTGCATTTGGGGTATTTGCGCAGGAGGAGATCCGGGACTGGAACGGAGACGTGCTGATACAGCCGCAGACATTGCTTGGTACGGCGCATTCGGATGAAAATGGCCTGGCAGCATTTCAGGCGGATCTGCCGTGTGGATACCGTTACTTCGTGCGGGAGCTTACGGCACCTGTCGGCTATCAGTTAAATAAAGCGTGGAAATATGAGTTTTCTTTTGAAGATCATCCGGAGCTGGAAGCACAGGAAATGACAGCTGAGTGTATGGAGGAACGTCTGAGGGCTTCCCTGCGGCTTCAGAAGGTGGATATGGAGACGGCAGAAGCGCTCCCGCAGGGGGATGCGTCTCTGGAAGGGGCAAAGTACGGACTGTTTGCCAGAAGAGACATTGTACATCCGGATGGAAAGAGCGGCGTGATCTACCGTGCGGGAGATCAGGTGACGGTCCTTACGACGGATGGCTCCGGACGTGCGGGGGCTACAGATTTATATCCGGGTCTCTATTATGTAAAAGAGCTGGAGGCTCCGGCAGGATATGTGCGGGATGAAACGGAATATGAAGTAAAGCTTGCAGCCGATCAGGAAGTGGATACAGATGGCGTGATCCGATGTGAGCTGACAGTCGCTGATCAGGTGAAAAAGCAACCATTTCAGCTTTTGAAGGTGTCAAATGATGGCAGTACAAATCCGCAACCGCTTCCCGCAGCAGGATTCACTGCGTGGCTGCTTTCAGATCTGAGTAAGGATGCGGCCGGAAATTATGTGACGGAAGGAATTGCGCCGGTCGTGCTCGGCAGTCAGGGCGAGACGGAGCTGTTTACGGATGATCGGGGGTATCTGTGTACGATCGCGTTGCCGTATGGTACCTATCTGTTCCGGGAGACGACGGTGCCGTCCCAGCACAGGCCGGTGAAGGACTTTACAGTTGTCATTTCAGAACATCATCCGAACGAACCGCAGCCATGGCAGATATTTATGGATGATTTGTTTATGGTCCGGCTGAAAATCACGAAAAAGGATGCGCGGACGCAGGAGCCGGTCCTGATTCCGGGAGCTGGCTTCCGTATCTGGGACAAGCAGAAGGAAACCTATGTGGAGCAGGCAGCCTCCTATCCGGGCAGTGAGCGGATCAGCATTTTTTATACAAATGAGACGGGAAGCCTTACCATGCCGGAGAAGCTTGGACCGGGCAAGTACCGTCTGGAGGAGGCAGAAGCTCCGGAGGGATATGTGCTGTCGGAGGAAACGATTGAATTTATGATTTCCGATGATATGGCCTATCGGTTGGATTCCGTCAGCGGTGATCCGCTGATCGAGCTGGAAATGGCAGATGAACCTGTGGATGGAAGCATCGAAGTGTTGAAAACAGGAGAGAAGCTGACCGGGTTTGTGGATAACTTCGCCTATACGGCGCTCCCTCTGGAGAATATCACATTTTCCATCGTGGCGGATGAGGATATTCTGACGCCGGATGGGCAGAAGGATGCAGAGGGTAACCGCAGAGTGCTTTACAAAAAAGGTACAAAGGTGGCAGAGATCACGACAGACGAAGCGGGAAGCGGCAGCTTGGAGCGTCTTCCGCTTGGCCTTTATCGACTTTTCGAGCAGAATACCCCGGATGCTTACCTGGAGGAGTCCGAAGGCGTGCAGGTATGTCTTGCATACGAGGGAGCGAAGCAGGCAGTCGTACAGAAGCGGGCAGCGATCGAAAATATCCGCAGACGGTGGAAAATCGGTATCCGAAAAGTGGATAACGAGACAAAAAAGCCACTGGGCGGTGGAAAATTTGGTTTATATGCAGGGGAGATACTCTGTGATACGAAGGGAAATGTGCTCTGCGGGAAGGATCAGCAGATAGCGGCTGCAGTATCAGATGCGAATGGCGAAGCGGTATTTGACGCAGATCTGCCACTTGGGATTTATTATGTGAAAGAGCTGGAGGCTCCTGCGGGCTATGTAAAGGACGAAACGCCGGTGAAAATTGATCTTGGAGCCGGTATACCAGAAAAAGTGGCAGCACAGATCAGTGAAAGAGAAGAGCTGGAGCTGACCGTGGATCCGGATGGAAGCAATGTTATGTACCTGACCGTTTCTGATATACAGACGACGGTAGAGATATCGAAGCAGGATGTGACAGACTGCGCAGAAATTCCGGGGGCGAAGCTGACGGTGTTTGATGAGCAGGAGCATATCGTTGATACATGGACATCCGGGGAGAAGCTACACAGTATCCGGGGACTGGAGCCCGGCCATGCGTATATCTTACGGGAGGAGACGGCACCGTTTGGCTATGTAGTCGCAGAGGATGTGACGTTTACGGTCGAGAATACCGGAGAAGTGCAGCCGGTGCATATGTTTGATAAACATGCCATGGGACAGCTTCGAATCGAAAAACGTGACAAAAAGACAGATCAGCTGCTGGAAGGTGCTCATTTTGAACTGCGGGATGAAGATGGCAGCGTACTGGAGGAGCTGGTGACAGACAAAAACGGAGAAGCAGTCAGCAGCGTACTGGAGATCGCGACATTCGCAAACGGGCGGGCCGGGAAGGAAAAGACGTATACCCTTGTGGAGACAAAAGCACCGGCAGGTTATCAGAAGGACGATCAGGAATATAAGGTCCGTTTTGCATATGAGGATGATCATACGGAGGTTGTGAAGGTGCGGCAGAAGGTTCAGAATGTAAAGGAGTCAGATCACGCGACACCGCCGAAGACCGGAGATGGGACGCCGCTTGGAGAATGGCTGCTCGTGCTGCTTCTTTCAGCCGGGATTTTTGCCACAGTGATCTCTCTTTTTCTACTAATCACAGCTGGCAGAGGGCAAAATGTCAGATGAA
>ERZ824488.3781-NODE-3781-length-10919-cov-19.594532_pt1 | contig 10919 bp, 14 predicted proteins | sample MGYA00519936_ERZ824488 | MGnify/ENA primary metagenome ERZ824488 (study PRJEB31778, sample SAMEA3449153) | human gut metagenome | biome: human gut; feature: human-associated habitat; material: faeces | place: United Kingdom | collected 2010/2012 ... | reverse complement strand
TTTAAAGAATAATAGATATGATCTTACAACATTGAGAATAATCTATTATTTGATTAGCAACGATGAGAAAATAGATCATAATGAGCCGGTTAAGCCTATACACTATTCGGAACGCATCCTCAGAGAGAGAGCTAAAAAGCTCGGATATACTGTAAAGCGCAGCTATGTGAGAGTTATTGGTGGAGAAATAATATATGCTGACACGGAATGCACTGACAGAATGATTGCCTATGATCTCTTGAAGGATGGCGTCCCAATAGACGGCGCTTACAAAAAAGGTGAAACCGTACCGCGTATGAATCTACCAACACTGGCACGGCAACTAAAAAAGATATACGAAGCCAACGGTCTGGAGTGGTAAAGATTTTCCAAACGAAACAATATGACTATTACTTAATTGGACATATACCAGTAAGGAGGAATTATGGCACAGTACACAGAAAGCACGTTAAGACGTAGAGCGGAAAAGCTCGGCTACAAAGTTGAGAAGGGTTATCAGAAGCTAGCTGGTAACGAATATGGTTTCCTTACAGATGGAAGCGGCAATAAGATTACAGGTTATGATCTGCTCAAGATGGTCGGGTCTTGTGAAATCCCAGTGGATGGCATTTTTGAATCTGGAGATGTTACGCACAGCTTATCACTGGATGAGTTGGAAGAGAAATTGAAAGGTTTATACAATGAACAGGGCCTCGAGTGGTAAAACGCCGCTAAAATAAGTTTTGTAGACCTAAAAAGCGATCATGCACATGATTCATGGATGCTCCTTAAGGAGCATCCATCTTTTATAGGTGACTATGAAATCCACCTCAAATATAGAATGTTAGTTCTTAAAACTTTGTATACAATGGAGTCAAAAATCAAAAAAATAGGCAAAAAAGTATCACATATGAAACAGAAATATGACTAAAAGGTTATAAATTATAACTTTTTAGTTCTAAAAGGTAAAAAAAATCATTGATAATATAACGTGCCCTATGTGGAATTGTGGTGGTAGAGATAACATAGAGGGGAGCTTGGGGAGAGGTACGGAGAGGGGCAGCCCTCTTAAATGCAAGAAAGGAGACGGAACAATGTTTGAGGAGATTATAGCAAAATGGGGTGGGCATGAGGTATCTGCAATGCAGGTCTACACCGATATTTTTGGACTGGGTGAGGACTTGATACAAAAACAGAATGAGGAACCAGGGGAGTTTAAAAGCAATCCTCTAGGCTACTGGAAAAACGATAATGAGCAGAGGGGACACAGACGGATACTATTTGATGATACATTCGAGGAGACGTTAAAGGAGATGCAGGAGGCGGATTTCTCAATCATGAATGGCTTGACATACTTTGGGAAGCGGAATGCAGCAGAGAACGCAAGCAAGATGTATGCGATGATATTTGATATAGACGGTATCACAGACGAAACGCTGAACAACTTCTTATCTGGTGCATATGTGTCGGAAGCGTACCCAGTGCCGAACTATATTGTTTTGTCTGGGCATAATATTCACTTGTATTACAGATTTGAGAATCCAATATCGCTCTATCCTAATATCAAGTTGCAGTTGAAGGAGCTGAAATATTCACTTACTGGCAAGTTATGGAACAGATATACCAGTATTGAAAAAAGAGTGCAGTTTCAGGGAATCAATCAAGGCTTTCGTGTGATCGGGGGCAAGACCAAGGTAGAAGGGGTTAGAGTGAGAGCATTTGAGCTTAATGTACATCCCTTTAGCTTAAAGGAGCTGTGTCAATTCGTGCCAGAAGAAAAGCGAGTTGATGAAACGAAGTTGTACAGAGAAAATAAATACACGTTGGAAAAAGCAAAGAAGCTGTTTCCTCTTTGGTATGAGCGGCGAGTCTTGAATAAACAACCGTCTGGACGTTGGATAGATAAACGTGATCTGTACGATTGGTGGAAACGTAAAATCAAAGAATCTGCAAGTTATGGACATCGCTATTTTGCAATTATGGCACTAGCAATTTACGGCATCAAATGCGATATCCCAAAGGCAGCGGTTGAAAAAGATGCAATGGAACTTGTGCCGTTTCTCGATGGATTAAAGCCAGATGCACCATTTACCACAGAAGATTGTAAAAGTGCTTTAGAATGTTTTGATGAGAAATATGTCACGTTCCCGAGGGCAGACATTGAAAAGATCACAGGTATACATATTCCATCAAACAAGCGAAACGGACGCAAAAGAGAGCAGCACGTAAAAATGGTTAACGCTATGCGAATCATGAAAAGGGATATGTTGGGAGAGGATGAGTATAAAAACAATGGCAGACCAGACAAAGCCGAGATCGTGCATCAATGGCGGATAGTTCACCCTATGGGCAGAAAAGCCGACTGTATCAAAGACACAGGACTGTCAAAACCGACCGTTTACAAGTGGTGGGAATCAAATTGAGCCTACCAAACACACAATAATAAAATCCGATCCTATGCACACGGCAGAAACATTGCAGAAGCGTAGAATATAAGCCAGAGGACAGAAGTTAGACATATTGCCTTTTAATTATCAGTATAATTGTAATTATATTGATAGTTGGTTTTTTAGAAAAGGCTTGAATAAAATTATCGGAAAGTTTGAACCAAACAACAAGTTGATTACTAAGAACGATAACTACTAATTTTGAGTGTTAGGCTTATAGTTTTTTGCTGCATATTCTAAAAGTTTAAAATCACAGGATGCATTTACTAACGCTGCATTGGTTCCAGAAACAACTTCATCATATGTATCTTTAGCCATCTGCTTTATATCATCTACAATAGAGTTGCAAAAAACCCATTGTCTACGGAGAAATTCCTTGCGACTGGCAGTTTCTTTGTTAAAATTTCGTTTGGTTATGTACTGATCAGCGACAGGGAACATATAGTTAAAACGCAAAGAGCCTTTTACCTGATTGAAGCTATCATCTTCCAATCGAATCAATAAGTTGTTTGGCTGTTTTTTCTTGTATGAAGATACTGGAACATAATATTTAAAACCATTTATTTCTAAAACAACACCACAAATCATTTTTCGCTCATTTTTGTATTCTATATCAGGAACACGGGTAAAGCTTCGCTTTTCCGTTTCAACTGCTTTTAGATATTTTACATAATCTATATCTACATCATAAAAGAACAGGTTCATGTTATTTCTCCTAAAAAAGTAATGAGTAAGGAAAAAAATATCCTTACTCATTCATCATAATTCGCCCTTTGAGGTGGCGGAACACCAATCATAATTCACCTTTTAAGGTAGTGGGACACCTAGAAAGATTTTCTTTCTACTTACATACTATGCATTTTTTTGATTTTTGTCAAGATTTTTTATGTCAACAATAAGAAAATTATTTTTGCCAGAATGTCCCAACATGTGTCCCAAGTTAAAGTTGCAATGGGACAACCTCAACTCATATAATGGGACAAGCAGAGAAGTCAGAAACCATTGTGCAGCTTGAAAAGCTGTGTTAATGTTGGGACAACAAAGGCGCACTTGATGGGACAGAATCGCTAATGTAAAGTTGTCCCAAGTTATGTCCCAATCTTATTAAAAATGGCCAATGGCATTAGCTGCAAGTCTATAAGTCCAAAATTTGAAAAGAGCATAAGGAGTTTTGATATCATTTGATTGATGATAGTTGGCAGTGCCAACGAAACTTGCGATATCAGATTTTGTACCATTGTTTTACATCTGTTAAACATAAAATCGCTCAATTCCTTGATCTTTTTTGTGAAATGCCAATTTTGTTTTACAAATGTTTAACAAAAATTGCGCAGAAATGACCGTTTCCGCGTCAGACAAACGTCAGACAAAAAACGTAAATCTTAAAATAAATCAAGGTTTTGCGTGATTTTATGTCAGACAAATGTCAGCCACAAAAGAAAATGTGATATCACGGCAAATCTAGGCTTTGCCTAGTATCATGCGAAGAGTGATATCATCTGCCCTTATGCTCTTTTTCAAATCTGGCGACTGCGCAGTTTCAATCATCTAGGTCATTGCCGGTTATACGTATTCTTCCAGTATCTGAGTTGAGCTTGTATATCCTGCAAAGCAGCGGCACTTACAATATCTGGTGTAACACACTTCATTTTATCATATCCAGATTTATTTCCTGCTGATCTTCCAAGCAGTATGCGATGTTCGTTTTCTCCGTTTGGTCGCTTCACTGGCTCATAGTATATACTTTTGCTGTCTCTAGCCTCTGCAAGCACACAATCATAGTCTGCGTCAAAATACTGTCCCATATTGTGCATAAAATCGGTAAAACTCGAAAGGTCTGTAGCCACGTAATCAAGCACTTTTGTATATTCAGATTTGCCAAAGTATCGTAAATTCGTAGCTGCCTTATCCGAAATACCAAGTTGTTCAGATAGAAATTCATTTTCAGGTTTCGTGAAGTCACTAATGCCCAAAAGATAATCCGTACTCAATCCAAAAAGTTTTGACATATCAGCAACGGCAGCTGTATCTGCTAATGATGTCCCGAGTTCCCAGTGGCGAACGGTGCGTTCAGTGACACCAAGTTCATCAGCAAGCTTTCTTTGTGACAGTCCAAGACCTCTCCGAGCCACTCTTATACGTGAACCAATTTTTTCTAAATCTAAATTCATATGACCTCCTTTAAATTTAATAGGTAATAAATTACCTGCTTTTGAAAAATACAGCAAGAAAAACAGAAGTTAATAGTGTCTTTCATTTCCTTATGACTTATTATACAATAACTACAGCAGCAAGAGCAAGCACATTTTTTAGGAGGTAACAGATGCACGATATTAACAGAAAAATTCAAGAGTATGCGTATAGCAAAAATATAAAGTTGTGGCAAATTGCCGCTAAAATTGGTATGCCAGATACTAGCTTATCAAAAAAGATGCGCTTTCCGTTGAGCAGGGGATTGGAAAAGCAAGTTTACAAAGCCATTGATGAGATCGCCGAGGAGAAGGGCGCATGATGCGACAAGATTACTTAATAGAGCGAAAATTAAACACGAAGCCGACCACATCAGAAGAGAAATTGATTTTTTTATTTCCAGAAAGCAGGAAGCAGCTTGTTGATACAATCTTTGGCACTTTTTTTGCAGTAGCTCTCCCAAAAGAGAGTGGAGATGAGGCACACAATGCAAAGAGTCTGATTGCGTTCATCAGCTATAGATTAAATGATGATGAAAATTGCATCAGAGATTTTAAATTTATACTTGCGTTAAATAAGGATGATAACGAAATATTTGTTGATTTTTGCAAAAAGAATGCTTTGCGATATCGAACAGCATGGCGTGAGTTTAGGTGGGTTGAAGACGATGCGGACTATGATACTGTGTTGCCAGTGCTAAAGAAATTTGTAGGAAATCAAAGTAATCAGCACAAAAAGACCGTTACTTTTGCAGGTAATCAGGAAATCATTGATACACTTGACCAGGTGGACGCACATACAAACTATGGAACGGATGATTTGAGCCTTTGCAGATTGTTTGTTCGGCTATTTGGCGATGCATACAAATTTAATGCTGCACGTAAAGGCTGGATGTACTACGATGGCACACGATGGCGAGATGATAACGGCAATTTGAGGATTGCCACAGCTGCAAAGACATTTTCGGATGCGGTGCAAGTTTACGCAGCAAAAATAGGAGATACAGACTACTTAAAGAATGTTTTTAGGCTGACAAGTGCTCGAACCAGAGACGTGATAGTAAAGGATGCGAGGGATTTAAGCTATCTGGATGAATCAGTGCTTGATTTAAATGATTACCTTCTTAACTGCCAGAATTGCGTCCTTGATCTTTCGGGCAATGAACCGCAATTGCTTTCGCACACACCCGATCAGCAACTAACCAAGATATGTAACTCTGAATACAATCCAGAGGCACAGTGTCCATTGTGGGATAAATTTTTATCGGATATCATGCAAGGCGATACTGAGCAGATACGTTATTTGCAAAAAATCGCAGGATTGACCTTGACAGGAAACACGTGCGAAGAATGCTTTTTTATGTTATTTGGAAGAAGCACACGAAATGGAAAGTCGACCTTTGTTGAAACGCTACTGGCATTACTGGGAGATTACGGCTTGCAAATGATGCCAGAAACGCTTGCCAAGAAAAATACAGATAGCCGCAATGCAAGTGGCGATATTGCAAGATTGAAAAACACGCGGCTTGTGATTTGCTCGGAGCCACCTAAACGCATGGTTTTTGATGTTAGTTTGCTTAAAAGTTTAGTTGGCAACGACTCAATCACAGCTAGGAAGTTGTATGAATCGGAGGTTACATTCAAGCCTAAATTCAAAATGTTGATGAACACGAACTACCTACCTCTTGTAAATGATAATACATTTTTCAGTGGTGACAAAGTGCGTGTTATCGAGTTCAACCGCCATTTCAAGCCAGAAGAGCGAGACACAAGCTTAAAACATCGTTTATTATCGGAACTACCAGGCATTCTAAATTGGTGTGTGCAAGGTTGGTTTTTATATAGGGAAGAGGGCTTGAAATCGACACAAGCAGTTTTGGCAGCTACAGCCGAATACGAAAACGACAGCGACAAGCTCGGCAAGTTTATTTCTGATTGCCTAGCCAAAGTTCCAACCAGTAATGTATCAATCAAAGATGCTTATGCCAGATATGCTGAATGGTGCGATGATTGCGGCTACGGTTGCGAAAACAAAGGCAGTTTTGTTGATGAAATCAAAGCGCGGAAGATCTTTGCAGCTAGTGGAACGATTGCCGGAAAGACGGTGCGAAATGTTATCAAAGGATATGCTTTTTCAGCCGAAAATGAAGAAATACCATTTCAACTACAATAGTAAATGTGCAAAATGTGTAATTTCAATGGGAAGTATTTTTGTTTTTCTCTATAGGGACTTTACATTTAAAATACACAAAATGCACAAATTAAGCATTTATGCGGTTTAAGGAGGTGTTTTAGTGATGAAAAGCAACGAAAGATATGCAAAAGAATATGAAAAATACATACGGAGTAGTGAATGGACAATCAAAAAAAATCAGCGCAAGGATATTGATAATCATAAGTGTGTGATGTGTAAAAGGTCAGAAGGAGATATTAGAGGCGGTTTACAAGTGCACCATATTTCTTATAGGCATTTGGGAAACGAAGATGTCTATACAGAGCTTGTCAGTTTGTGCCCGACTTGCCATAGAAGATTACATAATTTGTATAAAAGGAAAATTAACCCATGAGTGATAACTATTTTAAAATCAATCGTGATATCTGGGAGTTTTTTAAAAGTTTCAGACAAGTAGAGGATACGGATACATATTGGAATGAGCTTTTAAGTAATGCTGATGCAATATGCAGGAAGTATGAAGAAACATCGGAATGCGAATATTGCAGAGCATTGCTGCTTGCCACCGTTGATGAGCTTGACAGGCTCAGCAGTCTACAGAAGGCAGGAAACTAGGATGTGCGCACATTGTTACACAGGAAAAAGCGAGAAAGGAGAAAAAAGGAAATGCCACGAGGAGAATCAACGCCAAGCTTAAAGAAAACCGCGACTGCTACAAACGGAACTGAGATTGCCGCAACTTTGAACGCATCAATCCGAGCTTTCAAGCAAGGAATTGTGGCTTATGAGGACTCACAGGAAGGGCTTGAACGCTTTCGTAAGGACTCAGAAAACTATCTTACATACGTACAAGCAACGAACGAATCAGCAGCAAAAAACAACGCAGGTGGAGGTGGAGCTATTCCCGATGTCGAAGCATGGGCGGCTCATCTCGGAATCACGAGGATGACCATTAGCCGCTATGAAAGACGCGGTGGAGACTGGGAAACGACAATAGCCAACATGAAAGGCATTATTACAGCATGCAAGAAACAGTTAGCACTTGCAGGTAAGATGCCGCCTATATTAGCCATCTTCGATCTTACCAATAACAGTGGCTATATCAATGCCAGCGAATTTAAGCTTGTCGGAGAAACACAGCAAGAAGCGAAACAGATCACGGTTGAGGAATGGGAAAAAGTCATTGACTGTGAACCAGAGCCACCGAAACTATCGGATTTTAAATTTTTTGATCCAGATTCAACGGAACCAGAGGAGATCACAAGGGCAGAGTGGAAACAGCAGCCAATAGGAGGAACACAAATTGGAAATTAAACGAACTAAAGAATTTTACCAAGCATCGCGCCAGATTAGCGATTTTATCAAGAAACTACCATTAAGCGCAGAAAACAACAATGAGCTTGTGTGCCGTCTGGTTGAGTACACTAACACCGTTGAACGGAGCGCAGCCCTTTTCGGAGTGCAGGTTGGAGTGCAGCTTGCGCAAGGCTTGAGTAGAGATGCAGAATTATGATGCAATCAGTATCGATAATCATTCAAACTATATTTATAGCAACGATCATTCACAAATTAAAATTTGAACAGGAGATTAACACATGATGAATAGAAAATTAAACCTGCAGCTTTTTGCAGGAGCAGAACAGAATTTAACCGCCAAAGAGCTGCAGCAGCAGCTTGCACAGGCAAACGCACAGATCACGAAGCTTACAAATAAAGCTGACGCACTGGCATCTGAGAACGCAACCAAAACAAAGCAGCTCAGAGAAAGAATGACTGCGGAAGAACTGGAAAAGACGAAGGAAACCGAACGAAACGAGCAATTCAAAGCAATGGAACAAGAACTGGCATCATTGAAAATCATTAGCGTTTGTATGGATGCTTTGGAAATGAGCCAAACAACGGCAGAACAATATGCCGCGGCGAAAGTCTCAGGAGATACAGCCACCGAGACAAAAATCTTAAAGCAACACATACAAAGCATCAAATCAAAGATGATGCAGGAGTTTCTGGCAGAGCGTGGCGAAGTTAACGCAGGACACGGAGACAGTCACGAGAGCAAGGCTGTTGCACTTGCAAAATCTTTGCCAATCTACAGCAATGAGGTAGATGAGAGCATTTTAAAGCAGTACATGTAAAAAGATTCAAGGACACTTTTTGGTGTCCTTTTTCCTATTGGCAAATTGTCACACAAATCAGATTAAAATAGTTCAAGAATCCTTGATGCTTATTGTTATTTTATCCTTATCCAAAATCAAAGAGTTCGTAAAAGAAATATTATACGAACTTTTCAGCCCTAAAGGTACGTATCTCATGGTAGAGGGTACAAAGTACTGTTGGAATTGTTCACACAATAGCATACAATTTGCAGATAGAACAATGATGCTTGTCGAAACGTGTCAAAACTTGCGGCGCATATTGCGACAGGATCTGACAGAACGATTCGTTCAGTCAGCACGCTTGAATCCACATCCTCTGCCAGTCACCTTTTTACTGGTGCTGATAGTTTAGTGTGTCTGGACACACTAAAGAGTCTGCTATACATTCTATAACATGTTATTGTTATGTATAGCATACAGTTTGTGATACACCCTCTGCCATTCATTCTACATGTGGCAGAGGTGCAGACATGCCGCTGTGACGCTCTCAGCCGCGTTCTATGACATTTTGCGATTTTATGCGAGTATTTCTGCATTTAAAAGTATAAGCGGCTTAAAAGGTATTCTGTGACGTTATGTATGAGGTAGTTTCAAAATACCTCATCTCAGAAGATCACATGTGTGCAAGAGGTGAGCTGTTAATCTTTTTTAAGTAATAGCTTGATAGTCTAGGTTTTTCCCATTTTGGGGCAAAACTCCTATGCTGTATCGAAACAATATTGACACACACATGCCTACATGCTATGATGAATGTATCAAAATAAAAATGATACACAGGAGGATAGACCATGGCAAGAACATTTCCGCAACCAGAAAAGAAGGAGACACCGACCCAGAAGCTAAAGAGAGAGCTTGCGGAGGCAGAGGCGCAGAGAGACGGTTATCAGAAAGAGGCATCAAGCCTTAGGCAGCAAATCAACGGACGGCTTGAGGAAACGGACAGTTACAAGAATCTTGTAAAACAGGTTGATGCGTTGACGCTGGATAGAAACACGGCGATTAAGCAGCGTGACCGTTATCATGCAAAGGTGCAGCAATTGGAAGATGAACGAGATACGCTAAGACAGCAGCTAGAGGCACTACAAGCCGCATATGAAGCACTACAAGTCACTCATGAAAGAGAATCAACAACACAGCGAAACCCTTTTGGCGCAGGCAGGAAGCGCAGTTATACAGCACAGCTCGAGCAGATCATGCAGCTAAGGAAAAGCGGTTCAAGCATCAGAAGTATTGCATCAGAGCTTAATATCCCATCCGCCACGGTCATGCGATACATCAAAGAGAATGAATTAAAATAATATTGATACACTTCAAAAGGGGTATAGGGGTCTTGATGCTGCTTCCAGATATGCCCCTACTTAGTTGGAAAAATATTTCTGAAAATCAAAAAGGCACTCTTGACTTTTACGCACACAGAAAGTATATTAAAGATATGGAGGTGAACATGGACAAAAAGAAGATGGGGCGACCAGCAAAAGGCAGCAATGCAGCAACGGAAAGGCGCGATTTCAGGCTTACAAAGGCACAAGATGAACGCTTAAAGCGATATTGCGCCATGACTGGAACAAGCATAGGTGCAACAGTTCGAGAAGCTGTATTGGCTTTCCTGGACGCTCACGACGGCAAATAAAAAAGAGAAATAGCATGACTTTGGCGAGCGCAGCTATTCCTCTTATCAGCCAATAGCAAACAAGACTATCGGAAATCTCATTATATCCGATTTGCTCCGAGTTTGCAATTAAAAACTATAGCTAGCAAATAGCAAAGGAGTAAAAAAATGGTAGAACAGAATAAAATATTAGAAAACATAACAAAACAAAACACTACAGGGCAAAACAAAACAGAAGAAAAATGGGAAGATCTTGACCCAGAAGTACAGGAAGGTTTGAGACAGTACTTCGTTAAACAGATTCAGGATGCTTTAAAGAATAATAGATATGATCTTACAACATTGAGAATAATCTATTATTTGATT
>ERZ824488.3777-NODE-3777-length-10938-cov-9.013140_pt1 | contig 10938 bp, 9 predicted proteins | sample MGYA00519936_ERZ824488 | MGnify/ENA primary metagenome ERZ824488 (study PRJEB31778, sample SAMEA3449153) | human gut metagenome | biome: human gut; feature: human-associated habitat; material: faeces | place: United Kingdom | collected 2010/2012 ... | reverse complement strand
TATTAACTAGTATGGGTGGACAGGGTGAGCCTGTCGTTGGAAATCGTTTTAACGGTGAAGATCTAAACCCAAGCATTACAGAAGAAGCGATGAACTCAATTCAGGAACAAGCTTCCGGCATTGGTGGTGTCGAAGAAGTTACGATCAATTTAAAGAGTGCTACATTAAGAGTTCATTTAAATATGGATGATTCTTATACACAAGATCAAATTCAGGCAGCCAGTGATCAAGCTTATGAAATTGTAGCGGCAACGCTTCCTATCGATCAGTACTTTACAAATCGTGAAGATGCTAAAATGTATGATCTAGAAATTGATGTGTACAATTACATAGTAGATGACAGTCATCCCGCAGAAGGTCAGATATACATTAAGACAACCAAAACCGGTGCTGCAACGGATCGTGTTACAGATGTCATGACAACGGCTAAAGATCCAGAACTTGTAGCTCAAATTAAACGTTAATATTTCGCTGTGTGAAAGCACAGCGTTTTTGTTTTAATCTTTTATTGATTTTGACTTAATTATATATTTTAATCTATCTATGGAATTAATATATTTACTTGATAAAAATGAATATGAAACACATTTGGTGAAGAAAAAGAAAGAATATATCCTCTATTCATGGAATACATTAAAGTTATATGTAAATGAATGGCAGGGTGGGATGTTGATCTTAGATTCCAAAAAATTGAATATTGAGACGTTTTTTGATGAAAAGAAGCGTTTATTATATCGCTGTTTAAAACTGGATGAAGAAGCGTATAAGGATTTTATGCCTTATCAATTTAAGGGAATTAAACATTGTTTGATGAACACCAGTATGATTGATGAAAAGTGGTGTTATCCAATATTAAGAAAGTTGATCAAGCCAGATGATGAAGTCTGTGTATTAGCTTTCAGCTTTTTTAATGATACCAAAAACAGTAATGACTGGGACAAACAATATGCCAAAGGACAGGGAATCTGGTATCGTTCAAACACGGATGTCTTTTTTAAATATGGATTGAAGGAAAATCAAATACATTGGGTAAATTATTTTAAAGACTCTAAAGAAGATGTGTTAAAAAAAGTGCTTGGCAGTTCTATTTTACTTTTGACAGGTGGAGCACCAGATCTTATGATGAAAAGAATCAAGGAGTTTAAGCTAAAGAAGATTTTAAAAAGCTATCAAGGATTGATGATTGGATATAGTGCAGGGGCCATGATACAGTTAAAAGAATACCATATAACACCAGATGAAGATTATCCTACTTTTCAATATTTACCAGGTTTCGGATGTATAGAAGGTTTTAAGATAGAAGTGCATTATCACGCTTCCAATATTCAAAAACAAAGTATAGAACGAGTTCTAAAAGAAAAAGGACAACCAGTCTATGCCATCTATGAGGATGGAGGATTGATTGTCCATGATGATCAGATTGAATCTTTTGGTCATGTAGATTTATTTGAATAATGGAAGCTTTAAGATGGCTTTGAAAACATCACCATCAATTTCGATTTTAAACTGACCATTCTGAATTTCCGCAAAGCTTTTAATGATCGCAAGGCCTAGGCCACTACCACTTTCATGTCTGGAAGCATCTCCTCGTACAAATCGTTCTGTGATCTGTTCTGGATCAAAGTCTAAGAATGTCTTGGAGATGTTTTTATATGTGATGGTCGCAAAGTTTTTTTCTTTTTTACATGTTACGAACACACGCGTATTTTCCAATGTGTATTTTGAAATATTTGAAATTAGATTTTCAAAGATACGAACTGTTTTGTCTGGATCAAATGTGCAGTAAATATCTTCGTCATCGTGTTCAAAGACAAGGATCAAATTTTTTTCTTCCAATAAAGACATATTTTCTGCATGAACCTGTTCCATAAATTCGATCAAATTGATTTTTTGTGGTTCTAAATCGATATTTCCACTGTTTGCTTTGGAAATTTCAAATAAATCTTGTATCAAATTATTTAAACGGTCTGTATAGTTGGTCAATGTTGTTAGATATTCATTTCGTGTTTTTGAATCCAGACCTGGATCATTTAATAATTCAAGATAATTTTTGATACCTGTTAGAGGTGTTTTTAGATCGTGAGAAACATTTGTGATCAGTTCAGTTTTTAAATTCTGTGATTTGATCTTTTCTTTTAAACTTGTTTCAAATCCAACTTGAATTGAAGATAATTCATATTCTAAGGAATTGAAGATGCCAGCATCCTGGTTTTGCGTGATTTCAAAATCACCTTTTGCCAAAGACATCGCATGTTCAAGTGTTGATAAATAATCTTCCTGAACTTTGTTTAATTGTTTTTTTAGATAGAAGAAACAAAGGATTCCATAACCTATCGCTAGAAGAATACCAAAAGGAGTAAATAAGCATAAAATAATGCATGCAAGGGTATTGATTCCAACAAAGATCAATAACTTCTTATTTAAATCGTTTGCTAAATCAAAAGAAGCGGTCTTGTCCAAAAAGAGCTTGATATAAGAAATAAGCATGCCAGTCAGACTGTTTGTCTTTAAAAAGTGCAGAGGCTTTTTCTTGATCATATTTTTAATATAGACATAAGCACAGGCAATCGTTGTAAATGTAATGATGTAAACAATAAAATTAAGTAAATAACAAATTAATTGAGGTTGAAAAATCTTATATTGTTCTAGCCATCTTAAAATAGCTCCATTCATTGTTTTTCCAGAAAGATAAATACTTCCTGCCAATAAGAGTGTTAAAGCACTTGTATAGAAAATAACCGCAATTTCTAATTTCATGCGTACAGCTGAACAAAATGGCTGTGCTTTTGTTTCAATCTCAATTGGAAATATTAAGACAAACACCAGAATTATCAATGCAACGATAATGAGCGCAAAAATTAAAAATTGTGCAAAAGCATCGGGTATATTTAGAGAGTTCACTATGATTTTTCGATTGGATTCAAGATCTTTAGGAATATAAAAGGTAAAAGATATATTTTTAGGTAAGTTAATATATACCTGATTATACGCATTTCCATTTAAAACAACATTGGCTTGCTCATAGACATAATATAGGTCATCCTCATTTAAAAAGTCATAGTAATAATAGGAGGAATTTTGTGAAGCTTGAACGGATTCATTATCAAAATAGATTTCATTATAATAAAGCGCCTGAGATTTATCTAACTTTTCTGGCATATTGTGTGATATCGTTTGATCATTGTAATGAATTTCATACCCAAAGTTTTCATCGTTATCTAATAGCGTAGTATATTGAGAAAACATAGAACGAAGACTGCTATTGACACTGGCTTTTTGTTCATCAGAGATTGCACCATTACTTTCATCAAATTGGATCATCTCATAATTAGGATCTAATTCAGCGGCCTTTTCCAGCATAAGATAAGAAATAGCTTCTACTGTTTGATCTCCTAGAGCGAATTCATCGTAGGTAGCATTTTCCTGAACATTTTTGAAAAGTCCAAGAATGACCATTGTACAAACTGTGATCAAGATAAAAAAGCTGGTGATAAAAGAATATCTGTGCTTCATGTTATACCTTCTCTATTTTATATCCAATGCCCCATACAACTTTTAGATAGACAGGTTTTTTAGGATTGACTTCAATTTTTTCGCGAAGCTTTCGTATGTGTACCATGATTGTTTCTGTATTGATAGCTTCTTCCTTCCAAATGGTTTCATAGATTTGGCTGGCTGAAAAGACCTGTCCAGGATGTTTGATCAATAGTTCTAAGATCTGGTATTCCTTGGGGGTTAAATGAATTGGTTTATCTTGAATTTTTGCCTGTTTGGTCAAAGTATCTAACTCTAAATCTCCAACGATGTATTTTCCAGTATTCTTGGTACTTGTATTTTGATTTTTAAGTTCTAGAATTTGTTCATATCTTCTTAATTGGGAACGAACCCTTGCAATCAATTCCATAGATTCAAAAGGTTTAGTAATATAATCATCCGCTCCAATATTTAAACCAAATATCTTATCCATGTCTTCACTTTTGGCGCTTAAGAAAAGGATAGGGAAGTCATATTTTTTACGAACTTCCATGACCATGGTGATTCCATCCATGACGGGCATCATAATGTCAACGATTGCAAGATGTACATCATTTTCATGGATTTTTTCAAGACCTTCTTTACCGTTTTTAGCTAAAATTACATGATAGCCTTGGTTTTTCATATAAATTCCGATTGCTTCTCGAATTCCTTTTTCGTCTTCAACAACTAATACTGTGTGTTCCATACTTCATATACCTCGCTATTTATTTTATCATTTCTGATAATGAATATAAAAGCCAAATCCAGCACATACTATTCCAATTGTATAAATTAAGATTTCTATCATAAATCCTCCTAAATAAAATGGTCGATAATTTTCAATATTTCACTTAACCCAAATGAGTAGGCAATCAAAGCTAAAGGTTTTCCTAAAATAATAATCATACTGAATTTTTTTAAGGTCATGCTGGTAAGGCCGGCAATCATGCACAGTATGTCATCTGGAGCACATGGAAAAAAGATAGCAGCTGCAAAAAATCTATCAAATTTCTTACCTTTATCTAACCATCCGATATATTTGTCATAGGTTTTTTGATCACATACTTTAAGAATAAAGGTTTTGCCATATCTTTTGACTAATAAGAAAGCCAGAATAGAACCTATGACTAGTCCGGCATAGTTATAGACAAATCCCCCAATAGGCCCAAATGCAACAATTCCCAAAGCTGAACTTGCACCACCTGGAATGATTGGAATGATTACCTGAAATATTTGAAGAAGGATAAATAGTAAAGGAGCAAATATACCGGTTTGGTTTAATAATGCCTGTAATTTTGTTGAATCAGTAAAATATCCTTGACTTAAGAAATAAAGAATCAAACCAATCAAGAAGAGCGTTCCTAAGATGGTTGTCACTTGAAAAATTCTTTTTGTATCTGTCATATCTATCACCATTATTAGGATATAAAATAAAACTTAGGATAAAATGGTATAAATTCTTAAATTTTTCTAAACAAATAAAAAAGCCTTGAACTATTCAAGTTCAAAGGCTCCTGTGTATAACTGGTAGTATGTACCTTTTTGTTTCAATAACTCATCATGATTTCCACGTTCAATGATTCGACCATTTTCAAGTACCATGATTGCATCTGAGTTTTGGATTGTTGAAAGCCTATGCGCAATTACAAATACGGTTCTACCTTCCATCAGTTTATCCATACCATCCTGAACGATCTTTTCTGTTCGTGTATCGATGGAGCTTGTTGCCTCATCTAAAATTAAAATTTTAGGATTTGCTAAAATAACCCTAGCTATTGTCAACAATTGTTTCTGCCCTGCAGACACATTGCTTGACTCCTCATTTAATATTGAATTATATCCTTTTGGTAATGTTTTTATGAAATGATGTACATGCGCTGCTTTTGCAGCTTCAATTACTTCTCCATCTGTTGCTTCTTCATTACCATACTTAATATTTTCTTTTACAGTTCCTCCAAATAACCATGTATCCTGTAGAACCATTCCAAACATTTTTCTAAGTTCTCCACGTTTAAAGTCTTTAATGTTGTGACCATCAACATTAATCTCTCCAGAATTAACATCGTAAAATCTCATTAATAATTTTACCATTGTAGTTTTTCCAGCTCCAGTTGGCCCTACAATTGCTATTTTTTGTCCTTCTTTAATATTAGCACTAAAATCATTTATAATTGTTTTATCTTCATCATATCCAAAATTAACATGTTTAAATTCTACATTTCCTTTAATTTTAGATGTGTCTATTTCACCCTTTGCAGTTTCTATTTCCTCTGGTTGTTCCAAAAATTCAAATACTCTTTCAGCAGCTGCTACCATAGCTTGTAACATACTTGAAATTTGTGCTATTTGATTAATTGGTTGAGTAAATTGTTTATTATATTGTATAAAACTTTGTATATTTCCAACAGTTATTTTTCCTTGAATTGCTAAATATCCACCTGCAACTGCAACACCAACATAACCGCACATTAGCAACAAAATTCATAACAGGAAACATTAATCCTGATAAAAATTGAGATTTCCATCCAGAATGATATAATTCATCATTTGCTTTTTTAAATTCTTTATTTGCTCTTTCTTCACTATTAAATACTTTTACAATATTTAATCCACTATAAATTTCTTCTACTTGGCCATTTACATGTCCTAAATAGTCTTGTTGCTTTTTAAAATATTTCTGTGATTTTCCAACAATACTTTTTACAATAAATGCTGATATTGGTAAAATAATAAGTGATATTAATGTCATTTCCCAACTAATTGATAACATCATAACTAATATTCCAACAATTGTACATGTTGATGTAATAATCTGTGTAATACTTTGATTTAAATTCATACTTAATGTATCTACATCATTTGTTATTATTGATAATACTTCACCATGTGTTTTTTTATCAAAATATTTCATAGGTAATTTATTTATTTTTTCTGCAATATCATTTCTAAGTTTATAAGTTATTTTCTGTGCGATACTTGTCATTGTAAAACCTTGAATAAAAGAAAAAATAGCACTCACAATATATAAACCTAATAATGTTAAAGCAATTTGACCTATTTTTCCAAAGTCAATTCCATTTCCTCCTGATAATTTTCCTATCAATCCATTAAAAATCTCTGTTGTTGCATTTCCTAATATTTTAGGTCCAACAATTGTAAATATAGTACTTCCAATAGCAAATATAAACACAATAATAAGTGCTAATTTGTATTTAGATAAATATCCATTTATTAATTTTTTTGTAGTTTCTTTAAAATTCTCTGGTTTTTCGGTTTCCATTTTTCCACCTGGTCTTCCCATTGGTCCTGGCATATGCTATTCCTCCTTTCCATCTTTGTTTTCTTTATATTCTGACAATTCCTTTTCAGATAGCTGTGATAAAGCAATTTGTCTATATGTTTCATTTTCTTTCATTAATTGTTCATGTTTTCCTATTCCTACAACTTTTCCTTCTTCCAAAACAATTATTTGATCTGCATTTAAAATTGTACTAATTCTTTGAGCAACTATAATTACTGTTTTATTTTCTGTTTTCTCAGCTAAAGCTTCTCTTAACTTAGCATCTGTTTTAAAGTCTAAAGCAGAAAAACTATCATCAAATACAAATATTTCAGGATCTTTTGCTATTGCTCTTGCAATTGATAAACGTTGTTTTTGTCCTCCTGATACATTTGCTCCTCCTTGAGCTATAGCATCTTTATATTTTTCTTCTTTTCCTTCTATGAATTCTGTAGCTTGTGCTATTTCAGCAGCCTCTATCATTCTTTCATCTGACATATTTTCATCAGAATATTTTATATTAGATTCTATTGTTCCTGAAAATAATACTCCTTTTTGAGGTACAAATCCAATAATATCTCTTAAATCTTTTTGTGATACATCTTTAACATTTACACCATCAATTAAAAGTTCTCCTTCTGTAACATCATAAAATCTTGGCAATAAGTTAACAATTGTTGATTTTCCACTTCCTGTACTTCCTATAATTGCAGTCGTTTCTCCTGGTTTCGCAGTAAAATTAATATCTTCCAATATCTCTGTATCTGCATCTGGATATCTAAAACATACATTTTTAAATTCTACAAATCCTTTTTTATTTGGATTAAATTTTCTAATATTATCTTTATCTTTTATGCTTGGTTCTGTTTCCAATACTTCATTAATTCTATTTGCTGAAACAGAAGCTCTTGGAAGCATAATTGAAATCATTGAAATCATTAAGAAAGCCATTACAATTTGCATCATATATTGAATAAATGCCATCATATCTCCTACTTGCAATAATCCTTGATCTACACTATGTCCTCCAACCCAAATTACTAAAATCATCATTGAATTCATGATAAACATTAGCATTGGCATCATCATTGACATGGCTCTATTAACAAATATATTTGCTTTCATTAAATCTTTATTAGCAACATCAAATCTATTTTCTTCTCTTTTCTCTTTATGAAAAGCTCTTATAACAGATAAACCTGTTAAAATTTCTCTTGAAACTAAGTTTAATTTATCTGTTAATTCTTGTAATTTCTTAAACTTAGGCATAGCTACAATAAATAATGTTCCTACTACAAATAAAATAGCTAATATGGCTACTCCTATAATCCATGCCATAGAGTTGTCTCCATTTGTTAATACCTTTACAAATCCTCCTATTCCTATAATAGGTGCATATACTACTACTCTAAACAGCATAGTAATTAATTGTTGAATTTGTTGAATATCATTCGTACTACGAGTAATTAATGATGCTGTTGAAAACTCATTTAACTCTTTATTTGAAAAGCTTAATACTTTTTTAAATACTTTTTCTCTTAAGGTTTTTCCTAATTTAGCAGCTACTTTTGAAGATAATAACATAATTAATATAGCTGATGCCATACTAATTAAAGCAATTCCTAACATTTCAATTCCAGATAACAATATGTAATCATTTTGAAGTTTATCTGTATCTACTCCTAAATCTTTATAAATTTCTTTTACAGATGAAATAGCTGCTTGTTCTCTAATAGAATCTGCCATTTCTTCTATTTTGGTTGAAAATTCACTCAAAGCTTGTTTTCTTTGTTCTTCTGGCATATTTCTTATAATGTCTATTAAAGACTTATTTTGTATTACTGTTTTTTGAGCTTCTGGCATATTCTCTGTTAATTTTTCCTTTATCTTATTAGCAGTTTCTTCACTTTTTAATGTTGACATTTCCATAAGTGGCGTTGATAAAATTTTTGAAAGCTCTTCCTTTTTATCTTTGTCTATTTCTTTCAAAACATAAACATTATTAGATTCTACATTATAATCTTTTCCCAAATATCTTTCTATAATTTGTTTTTCATGATTATTTAATGTATCTCCTACTAATGTATATGAGTCTAATATTTCGTCGCTTTTATCAGAAAACATTAATAATAAATCCATATTTTCCTTACTAATAACCTCTGGAACTGCTGTTTCAATTCCTCCTGATTGTATACCCACATTAACTATTTTTGAAGTATAATCTGGTAGTGCTAAGTCAGTTGTAGCTTGTATGCATAACAATATTACTATTACTAAAACTGACCAAAATGATTTTTTTAAATTTCTTAATACTTTTAGCATTTTTTCCTCCTTTTTTAATTATTTTTTTCCTACTATCATAATCATTTGTATTAATATATCATAAATTTATAATAACACCCTATCATTTTTGTGACATGGTGTTATTTTGTCAACGTTTTATATGTGAAAGTTGTGTGAATTTACATCTTTCTAAATACGCCTGCTACTTTTCCTAATATTTCACATGTTGGAACTATAATAGGATCCATCGTACTATTTTCTGGTTGAAGTCTAATATGGTCCTTTTCTTTATAAAATGTTTTTACTGTTGCTTCATCACCAATTAAAGCTACTACAATTTCTCCATTATTTGCCATATTTTGTCTCTTAACTAAGATATAATCTCCATCTAAAATTCCTGCTTCAATCATGCTCTCTCCTCTGACAGTAAGCATAAAACTCTCAGAGTTTCCAACAAAATCTACTGGTATTGGAAATGTGTCTGTTACATTTTCTACTGCAAGTATTGGTTCTCCTGCTGTTATTTTGCCTATAATTGGAACTTCTACTAATTCTTTTTGAGTATAAAATTCTTTACTTGATGTTTTTTTCTCTTCTCCTGAACCACCTTTTAATAAACGTAATGTTCTTCCTTTTTTATCTTGTTTTTTTATGTACCCTTTTTCATCTAATTTTGATAAATATCCATGAACAGTGGCTGTTGAACTTAATCCTACTGCTTTTCCAATCTCCCTTACTGATGGTGGATATCCTTGTGTCATTATTTGTTTTTCAATAAATCTTAAAATTGCTTTTTCTCTTTTATTTAATTCTGGTTTTTTTCTAGGCATATTCTTCACTCCTATTTTTTATTTGCACATATAATATCATACAAGCAAAAAAATGTCAAACATTTTTTTGCATTAAATTTTAATTCTTGATAATTTTTAAAATTTATTTAATTTCTGTTCCACCCCACTCAACAACTGTATAGCCTTCTCTTATTGGTGTTTCTAAATTTTGTTCTTGAACTTCTATCTTTTCATCTAGACCTTTCCAGTCCATCATTACTCTGATTAAATTGTCTGGCTTTGGTGTTATTTCCAATGGCATTGATTTATCTTGTTCTTCTTTTGTCTCAAATCTTATATAGTTATAATTATTTTCCTCCATTTTTGGAAGCCAATATATAATAAATTCTTCTGCCTCTTTATCACTTAAACCTAATAGAGATAATTTTTCCTCCAGAAAAGTTGCAGTATCTTTACCTTTTACACAAAAACCTTCTTTTAGATTTATATTTTTAGGAACCTCTTTACCTTCCCAATATAATGCATATAAATTTTTTCCTGTATTTTTATCAACTAGTGTTCCATCAACATCGGCTGTGACAGACCAGCCATTTTTATATTTTGGATATGTACATGATAAATATTGTGGATTACCCAACTTCACTTCTACGTCCATCTTTTCAATTGGATAAATATATATAATTGGTTTTTTAACAATATCTGTCACAACGAACCCGCCATTATTTCCCGAAGTATGCGAATTTTGATTTTGATATCTAATACTATTTGATTGATTTTTCATATTATTATTTATAGCAATACTTACCAAAATTATTACTATTATAATAAGTATAGCAATCATTAATAAAACTAAATACTTTGTCTTATTTTCTTTTTTTTCTTTTTTCACATTCAACACCTCTATATTCATATTATCATTATATCTAACTTATTTCAACAATATTTTTAAAAATATTAGAGTCGTTTATTATAACTCAGTAAGAAACAATTATGATATCCAAGCTTTGACTCTTACTATAACACTTGAATTTTATTTAATGACGTTTGATTGGAATGAAAAATAGAAAA
>ERZ824488.3774-NODE-3774-length-10947-cov-17.272310_pt1 | contig 10947 bp, 9 predicted proteins | sample MGYA00519936_ERZ824488 | MGnify/ENA primary metagenome ERZ824488 (study PRJEB31778, sample SAMEA3449153) | human gut metagenome | biome: human gut; feature: human-associated habitat; material: faeces | place: United Kingdom | collected 2010/2012 ... | reverse complement strand
CCGAGAGCTAAACATCACCGAGAGCTAAACATCACCGAGAGCTAAACATCACCGAGAGCTAAACATCACCGAGAGCTAAACATCACCGAGAGCTAAACATCACCGAGAGCTAAACATCACCGAGAGCTAAACATCACCGATGATGTTTTCTTGTGTAAACATCATTAGGGCCCTCGATGAGGTTTTTAGCGAACAAAAAATCATCAGTGTGGCCTATTATTTTAAAAAGATAAAACTATGGAACATAGTTTTATCTTTTTGAGACGAATTTCTTATTTTTTATTAAATAAGATGTTATTCGTCTCCTTTGGAGAAGTCTGATTGATCATGATCAATTCTTGATTATGATTGATTGCTGTTTTCCTCCTTTTTCCCGCAAAGTCCTTTTTCCTCTTTTTCTCGAGGAAAAAACTCTCACCACTTACAAAAACTTTTGCCCAGGTGAAGAGACTTTCCGCTCCTTTGCTCTTCACTGCAAAAGTGTGTAAGGTCGGTTCATCTCGAACCGATGAAGTCTCCGGGCAATTTTCCATTGAAATCTCTAACCGAGACCTTACAGGCCTTTGGCCAGAGAAATCTCTGGCCAAAGGGCCTGTGTTTTCGGCTTTGGTCAGAGAAAATTTTCTCTGGAAATTTCGTTTTTGTTTCGGAAATTTCCCATCTATCTCTGACAAAAGGCCTTCACTTAAGGCCTTTGTCTGACCAAAGGCCTTACGTGAAGGCCTTGGATCGGAGATAGTGGCATTCATTCTGGCACAAAAGTGCAACTTTCGTTTTTTATGATGCAGAGTTAATTCTGGCACAAAAGTGCAACTTTCGTTTTTTATGATGCAGAATTAATTCTGGCACAAAAGTGCAACTTTCGTTTTTTATGATGCAGAATGAAAACTGACAAAACCGAAAAGTTTCGGTTTTGTTAGAGATGTTCAGTGTAATCTCTGACACAAAAACGAAAGTTTCGTTGTGTCAGAGATTACAACCTCCAACAAAAATCTTAAGACTTTCGTTTTTGTGTCAGAGGATAAAACCTCCCAAAAACGAAAAGGATTCTTGTCGGAGATTTGAACTTCCGAAACAAAAAATCGGAAAACACTTCTCCAAAGACAGTTCAAAAGACAAAGTTTTTCCATGGAAGGAAATAGAAGCTTTTCTTTTGAACTGTCACTGCCGCCCCGGCGGCAGTCTTGTGAAAAGCGATCAACGAACAAAAAACTTTTAAGAAAAGACGGGATAAATCTCAGAAAATCGTTTCGACCTCCGCAATAACAGACGAGCTGCATTACTTTGGTCATTGAAACTCTTAAACTTACAATCCCCGCTTTTGTCTTCATCGTCTATGAAGGTTCAAATCCAATTTTCCTGACTTTAGTTGATCCGACAGATGCATGATCGTTCGCCGATCAAAACAACACGAATCTTTGAGAATTCAAGTATTTTTTCTTCTCTAGAAACATTGAATGGAAAAGATTGAATACAGAATTACTTTTCAGACATGATTCTGGCTTGAGAGGCTTTCAGCCATTATCATAACACATGTTAGATTCCCATCACTGATTGCACAAACAAATGGATAATCCAGTGGTGTGGTTCAACAGTTCCTCTCGTACTAAGTTGAACTTCTGTCATTCTGTATCCTAAACACCGTTCGAAACGGTAGGATAAAACTAACCTGTCTCACGACGGTCTAAACCCAGCTCACGTTCCCTATTAAATGGTGAACAATCATACCTTTTTTCAATTCTGCTTGAAATGGATAGGAAGAGCCGACATCGAAGGATCAAAAAGCAACGTCGCTGTGATCGCTTGGCTGCCACAAGCCAGTTATCCCTGTGGTAACTTTTCTGACACCCCAAACCTTATTACAAAAGGTGATTATTGTCTTGCAACACTTTCGTGTTAATTCCTTCTCGGGTCAATCCCTGAAAGGAAAAGAACAATCCAACAATCGATCTTAGGGATCGTTAGGCCATCTTTTCAGAGTTATTCAATGTACTGGATTGAATAATCAAACGGACTTTTACCCTTATATTCAACATGAGGTTTCTGTCCTCATTGAGTCCATCTTTGGACACCTGCGTTATCTTTTAACAGATGTGCCGCCCCAGCCAAACTCCCCATCTACATGAAATTCTTTCACATGTCTCTCGAACGTATGTTCGATTTATGCTTTTGAGTGGCTTAAATCGTAAACGATATTTGACACATAATGAAATGAGTAGAACAGATGCAGATGTAATGGTATTTCACGTTTGACGAATCTCCCATTTAGCCTACATCACCCGATCCGTTTTACAACATATAGACTAGAGTAAAGCTCAACAGGGTCTTCTTTCCCCGCCGTTTCAATCAAGCCCGTTCCCTTGACTGTGGTTTCACGAGAATGTAGATAGGGACAGTAGGAATCACGGTGATCCATTCATGCGCGTCACTAATTAGATGACGAGGCATTTGGCTACCTTAAGAGAGTCATAGTTACTCCCGCCGTTAACCCGAGCTTAAGCAAATTTCATTACCTTGACTTTCAGAGCACTGGGCAGAAATCACATTCTGTTTTGAATCCTTAGATTTGACAGAATGCTATGTTTTTATTAAACAGTCGGATTCCCCTAATCTTATCAAGTTCTCACGTCGGTTCATAGTTTAATCCGAAGATTAAGAACCGTTGAGAGCTACTCTTTCTTGCGAACGTACAGAGCCATGTTGCCGACTTCCCTTACCAACGTTCTTCTCTTTGACTAGAGCTTATTAAGCTTGGAGACCTGTTGCGGTTATGAGTACGATCAAATAAAATCTTTTTGGTGTTTAGACTCACTTTAATTTTTATCAAGATTGAAACGCTCCATGAATCGAACATATGTCGATTCTATTACAACACAAAGCAAAACCGTTTCTCTGATTGATTCAAGCTCAACGGTCTCGAGTGAATTGTTAAAAGGAAAAGTGGGCTCCTCCATGGAGATATTCAATCCGTTTTAAAGCTCGTAATTGTTGCCAATTTATTCATTATTGAACACACAAGTGTGATCAATGATGATTTTATTTGATTAAGGACTATTAACCTTATCCCCTTTCAAAATTCCTTTTGAACAGAAAATGAAACATTTTCCATTGTCAAAATTTTCAAAAAGAATTTCATCCGTTATTTAGGATCGATTAACTCTTAACCAAGTAATGTTGTTAAGAAACCTTTCTCCACTTTAGTCCTTGTCGATTTCAGACAAATATTTGCTACTACCACCAAGATCTGCACTAGAGACTGTTCCAATCCCAATTACTTGGGATCTTTGCAACTTGCATAATTGTAGTCTCCACGCCATTTTGTTTCCTTACTCGTTCAATTTTCAATTTGTTTAATTGAACGGTTGAGTATTGGTATTTAATAGAAATTAGAATGCCATTCATTTTCAGGACTCATTCATTCGATAGGTAAGTTGTTACACACTTCTTAGCGAATGCCGACTTCCATGGCCACCGTCCTATTGTCAAGATGAATGAATGCCTTTCATGGTGTTCATTATGTTTCTTATTTGACACCTTAACTCACACGTTTGGTTCATCCCACATTGCCAATCCTGCTTACCAGACGTGGCCGACTCAAAATGTGTTTTATATCAAACAAGGAAAATCATAATTGGTGATCATCCTTTTTGTTGCCTCTTCATAGTTTGAGAAGAAGATAAGGACATAAATATCCCCATTACTTCTAATCATTAGCTTTACCAGACAATACTATTTAACATTTTGGCCTTCCTAAGGGAATATTCAGGTGGAACCAGCTACTAGATAGTTCGATAAGTCTTTCGCCCCTATACTCAAATTCTTGCAAATGATTTGCACGTCAATACTGCTAAGGTCTTCCATCGGAGTTTCCTTCGACTTCAACCAATTCAAGTATAGTTCACCATCTTTCGGGTCCTAACATGTCTACTTTATTGCTTGAAAAAAAACAATTTCATTGCATCATCCCCGAGGGAATGAATCATGAATATATTTTTTTACTTTCGTTTCATGTGTATGAGTCACTCATTTCACATTCGCATCCATATTAGACTCCTTGATCCGTGTTTCAAGACGGGTGGGTTATCCATCCAGGAACAAAATCATTTCGTGCCTTACATTTTGTAAGTTTGTCCATGATCTATCAAGCTGTGATCGTTTCTTTCATGTTCAAGTTATGTCTTCAATATTGAACAGTCCCATCTTGTGTTTGGAAAAGTCCTACCGAAAACATTCATGAATATATCACAACCCGTATCCCTTTCAACCCTCTCCAATTACATTTCCGTAAGACACAGCTCCATCGTTTGAAATGTCCAAACTTTGGTTAAATGCCACTGGGATTTGTAATCTTTGGGATTAATTGAATGAATAATCCGTTCCAACAATGTCATTTCAGGTCTTTTAACTCTTTTTCCAAAGTACTTTTCGTCTTTCCCTCGCGGTACTTCTTTGCTATCAGTTTTCCCATAGTATTTAGGCTTTGGTGTGTACTATCACCATTTCAATTTACACTTCCAAGTAAATCTACTCTTTTTCTTGATAAATACTACCAGACCAAGTCACCGAGATACAAGGCTTTCACTTTGTATCGCTGGACTTTCCATTCCTATTCCTCGATTGACAAAGTCTTCGATTTATCAATTCATTTTGGTTACACTTCAAGACGCATGACCCGGCCATTGAGAACCGAAGCCCTCTCCCTCCAGATCTTTGCTACGTCCTGATTCTACCAACTTGGCCTCTGTCTTGTTCACTCGCCGTTACTGGAGACATCACTGTTGTTTTCTATTCCTTCCCTTATTGATATGCTTAAGTTATGGGAGTTCTCTTACTCATTTCAAATTCAATTGTCAATGTGATACAAATTCAATGTTCGATTGACTGTACTATGCATCGCACAAACATTTCACTTGTAAGTGGTATATAAAACACAAAAATATGCACTTCGAGAAGTGATATTTTTTTCAAAATTTTATATTTTGACACGAATATTGAAACGAATATACAAACAACTAGTTGTGTTTGTACTTTCATGCATTCAAAGAATCGTCATTCTGAGCTCGTAAAAGATCCTGACGATTTTCGCAATTATATTGCGTTCTTCCTCGACTGGGAAACTGAGACATCCGTGACATTGTCTTTAAAATCTTTTCCTTTTAAAGAAATGTTTTTCAAAGTCGATTTTATTTTGTTGAAAAATGAATTTGACAAAATATTTTAATTGTTGCCGAGGCAACAAACATATGTTTTAAGAGAAGATAAACTTCTTTTATGAATGATCCTTCCGCAGGTTCACCTACGGAAACCTTGTTACGACTTCTCCTTCCTCTAAACAAAGAGATTTACTATCATTTTCCCAGTGACAAGTCACCAAAATCCTGACATTTCACCTCTTTATTCAATCGGTAGGAGCGACGGGCGGTGTGTACAAAGGGCAGGGACTTATTCAGCGCAAGGTAATGACTTGCGCTTACAAGGAATTCCTTGTTCAGAACAAATAATTCCAATCATTCATCCCAGTCAAGAATTAAAAAAGACATTAGAGCTTTCCTTGGCCTTTCGGCCTAGGAAAATGTTGCCAGCAATGAATCAACGTCCCGAAAGACTCAACCCATTGCCGACAACGGGGACTCGTTAGTACTTTCATTGTAGCACGCGTGCAGCCCAAGATGTCTAAGGGCATCACAGACCTGTTATTGCTTGACGCTTCCTTCTTCTTTTTTTCAGGTATTCATATCATCTAAGGGCAAAGCCCAAAGAAACCAATGAACACCCGAAAAGATTAAAGATGTGTCCCTTTAAGAAGTAAAGGCGAAATTTAATTCCACCAGTCCACCTTACGGAGGTAAGCAAAATCATCCGAAAATGATTCTTGCCCAACTAATTAATAAGTTCAAGTCTCGTTCGTTATCGGAATTAACCAGACAAATCAGTCCACGAACTAAGAACGGCCATGCACCACTCCCCGATGAATCATGAAAGACCCAGTAATCTGTCATTCCTTACACCGTTTGGTCTTGGTAAGTTTTCCCGTGTTGAGTCAAATTAAGCCGCAGGCTCCACTCCTGGTGTGCCCTTCCGTCAATTCCTTTAAGTTTCAGCCTTGTGACCATACTCCCCCTGAAGTCCATTCACTTAATGATTTCTCATCAAGTCCTGAATAAGGGAAGAAATGAAGCGAAACGCTTTTTTTCCAACAAGTTGGAGAAAAAGGCTCATACTTCGATGTTTCTTATCCAATCCTTAGTTGACATCGTTTATGGTCAGGACTACGACGGTATCTAATCGTCTTTGATTCCCTGACTTTCGTTCTTGATTAATGAAATGAATTCAGTGAAATGCTTTCGCTCTCGTTTATCTCGAAACGATCATGGAATTCCACCTCTCCCGTTCCTATCTAAATCACCCTAATCATTTCTCTTAACCTTGTTTTAAACAAAACAAAAATAAATAAATTTCGAATGGTTGCCCATCTCCATTTATTCGTTATTCTTTCTGTTCTGTTTTAATTCTATACCATGCTTCATCATTCGTTAACAGAAGATTTTGCTTTAAGCACCTTGATTTAATCAAAGTAAAAGAGTTTGGAATTAATTCCACCCTCTCGCTTATAGTAGGACATTGTTTGATTTTTGATCAACTCGACCTAATGGACGAATCCACCGTATGGAGGAGAGATCGTAAATCATGTCCCGATTGTTTTCATTCAACTACGAGCGTTTTAATCACAACAACTTTACAATACACTATTGGAGCTGGAATTACCGCGGCTGCTGGCACCAGACTTGCCCTCCAATTGCTTTCTTTCGATATTTTAAATCGAAATCATTCCGACGATCCTCGCCAAAAGACGAGGATAGCGTTAATTGTCGTCACTACCTCCTTCATTTGTTAAGATTGGGTAATTTTCGCGCCTGCTGCCTTCCTTAGAAGTGGTAGCCATCTCTAAAGCTCCCTCTCCGATGTCGAACCCTTATTCCTCGTTACCCGTTATCACCTTGGTAAGCCACTACCTTACCAACAACCAGTTGATAGGTCAGATATTCTTAATGATGACTTGTGAAAATCTCTCGATTTCTACAATTCTCTTGGCATATATTCCACCCTTATTCAAAAAAAAGTGGTAATATGTAGAGGATACGTGAAGCATCCCCCGCCCTCATCGATTACACTCCCAGAGGGAATGGACTCGACAAGGGGTGAAAACCGTCAAGTATTAGCTTTGACATTCTCAAAGATATCCTTGTACGTACTTCATCAAAAAGATTATAACTGTTGTAATGAGCCGTTCGCAGCTTCATCATACTAGGACTTTGTGCTTAGACATGCATGGCTTAATCTTTGACAGAAGCATATAATACTGGCAGGATCAACCAGATATCACATAGTGCAGAAACACTAGTTGCCCCCTTTGTTTTGTCGATTGCTCAACTCCACAAAAGAAGCTCTATTTGTTTTTGCTTTCTTTTGCCTTTCATTAATTGAGAGGCTTATATCCTCGAAAAATACGATCAATATGAAATTCTTTTGAATTTCATTGATAAGCAGATGATATTTCTATCATCTCTTTTTGTGTTGAACAGATTTATCTTGCGATATTTATCTGTTATCCACAGGACCGTATTTCCTTTTCCCGTCTTTCTTGACAGGAAATTTGGTTTTCACCGAATTGACTCCATTTCGCGTCTATCGCAAAATGTTGTTGGCACCCAACCAAAAATCTCTTCAGATATCAAAACGGACAGGTCCACCATCAAGACAGTTGCGAAGCCGTGCAAACGCACGTTAAATGTGAAAATTGATTAAATGAAAAAAGTCGCCATGAAAAAATGTCAAAAAGACTGATATCGCCAAAAGGCGCAAGATAAAAAATGTAAATCAACATTGTATTGCGTTAGCTCAATACGAAAAATGAAAAATGGGAAGGTGTGAACTGTAGTGGTGAATCCATGAAGCCGAAGTTTGGCCCCCCGGAGAAGACGCTGGACTGACGTCCCGAGGACATTGTCATCCAGGCCCAACACCGGAACCTCTTCAACTCCACTTCATTTTCACCACTCTACATAGTAAAAAAAACCCAGTTTTAGTACATCGATCTGAGCGCCAGATTTATAACAGACTGATAGACTTTGGCCCAAGTATAATACTTTTTATTAGACGAGGATATTTGATATAATACAGGGGAATCTATAGTGAAAGTCTTAGAGTGTTCAGGAGGAATAGTATCAAAGAATAAAAGACAAAATCCATACCGGGACAAAACACAAAAATTTCCCTAAGTTTTTTTGACACCAATTTGGAGGTGTTTTGGAGACTACACACTTTCAACAAGTAAATACAATTTGGAAAGGATACAATAAAAGGCCTAAGAACAATATAGGAAGCCAAAGTCCAACGAGAGGACAGGAAAGCCTAAGATGAAGAATTGAGGAATCGAATAGGGGATAACAAAGTACAAAGGAAGTAGTTCAAAGTCGGAATGGTCGAACCTATAGATAGGCTACGAAAGAGATACGATGCTCATGAATATCTCGGATGTGATGTCGAATGCATGTGTTTGAGAGACCCCCAAAGCAGCACCTCAAAATGCTCAGAATTTCAATCCCAACAAACATGGTTTCAGAGGTGGTTGTGGAGGAAGGTATGTCGTGACCACAAGACCCCCCAAGCAGCACCTAAAAATACTCAGCGCGAAAGCCTCATCATTTGTAGATCAAAAGTTCGATGATGGATATAGGGGTTCGAAGTCATCGAGTAGATCTCGGTGAGTAGGTAAAACGTTCCTTTGAACGTAAAGATTTTTACTGACGAGGATTCGAGACAAAGGAATTGCATTCCTTTTTAAACTAAAAATCACAGCGTGAGATGAATGAGATCCAAAATCCATCACCGACATATATTATCAGTTCGGCGAATCAATTGCGAGTAAAACTTTGGCAAATGAGCCAAAAATGAACGAGATAAAAAAGGGGAATAGGCGAGACAATAGGGGACAAATCTCTAAGATAAAGACGAAAAAGTGCCAAAAGGTAGCAAGCGACTCACCTCGGGACGTAGGTGAAGTGGGTTGAAAATTGGCCATTCAAAATTGGAATCACTTTTACTGTGAAAAAACATCAACACTACTGTTAGAACAAAAACTGCAAACACAGAAACGTTCCAAATCATGCGTAGAGGAGGGGATATTCACGAAGAAAATGAAATGAGAGAGAAGGAACAACGAGGGAAGTGAGACAAAAATAGAATGTTGAGAGAAAAAAGTGCCGAGAATAACTCACTTGAAAATAGGCCAATGAAGTGAATGAGTGGAGAGAACTCTTCTAGAAGATCACGAGGGAAGTGAACGGGTCTGAGTAAAGTTATTTTTGGAGGTGAGTAATAAGGTGAGTAATAATAAACAAATAGTAACATAGGTGAGTAATAATTAAACTATAAGTGTAATAAGTGATTTACGAAAAAATTAGCAATCAGTGAGGTTTTAGGCGTCACAAAACATCATTAAAGAGTCGAAATACCTCATCGACTGTGTGAAAAACGGCACTTTTCGGAGATACAAAACATCATCAACCCCATAAAACCTCATTTTTCGGAGATACAAAACCTCATTTTTCGGAGATACAAAACCTCACCGACCGATAAACATCACCGACACGAGCTAAACCTCATATTAAATAGTTATCCGTCACCATTTAACAGTAATACATCATCATCCGAAAGTAATACATCATCGATTGTTAGTAACACATCACCATTTCCAGTAATACATCACCGTTTCATAAACATCACCGAATACCATAAACATCACCGTTTCATAAACATCACCGAATACCATAAACATCACCACAGACACATAAACATCATCCGCAACCATAAACATCATCGGTAGCTAGGGCCCACGAATTTTCCAAAATTCGTGGAAAATATAGTTCCAAAATTTCCACAATTTGTAAACCCTAGGAAACCCTACTAGTTTTCCCCCAAAAAGGGCTGAGTGCAAACGGTGATGTTTTTCACAAAACATCATTTTGAACTAAAATTCATTTTCTAGTTCAAAATTCCTATTTATAGAACATTACTATAAATAGAGTGATCTGAAAATAATTACTAGATCGCTCTAAACATAGAAAAATGTGATCTCATAAATCTGACATAAACATCATCGAAGATCTCAAAAACCTATTATTAGCAAAACTAGGGCCCTAGCGGGAGATCTAAATATAGAAAGAGTCTATTTTTAGCAAATTCTATTTTTAGGAGCGTAGCTCCGTTTTAGTTTCAAACCGCACTTTTTTTGCGTAACGCTCAGAATTGAATTCTCTACTCGTTCTATTTTTGGAAATCGGAGTTCTCCTCAGTGAGTAGAGCATTCAGGTAAATTTTTCCGGTTGGAAATTAATCATATGGGGGAACCACCCGCGAACGCCCGGGGAGCGCTAGGGCCCTAGTTTTGCGCGTTTGCGGTGAGGTTTTTCCAAAATAGCGCCAAAATGATGTTTATGGCGTGGAGAACTCATAAATGAATTATCAGTTCGCGTTATTTTTAGTCGCAAAGGATCACGCGCGGTGAGGTTTTGTGGGAAAACGCGTGGAAAACCTCACCGCGGTGAGATTTCAACAACTGAGGGGCGTTGCGTTTCTATTTTTAGAATTATCAGATCGTCGGTGAGGTTTACCTGGTGAGGTTTGTCAAAATGATCGCGCTTTCATTCTGAGCGTTTTCCGGCGTTTTTTTGCTTTTTCCAAAAAACCCGCAAAAACGCATTTTGGGGTGGGAACTAGAAAATAATTTTGAGATCCGGTGATGTTTGTGTTAAAATGACGGGATCTGGAAACTGGATTTTTGAGATCCGATGATGTTTACCGATTTTTGGTGAGGTTTATCACATGATGAGGTTTTACGACAAACGGTGAGGTTTTGATCACCCGATGAGGTTTATGATTCGGTGA
>ERZ824488.3770-NODE-3770-length-10953-cov-7.959350_pt1 | contig 10953 bp, 9 predicted proteins | sample MGYA00519936_ERZ824488 | MGnify/ENA primary metagenome ERZ824488 (study PRJEB31778, sample SAMEA3449153) | human gut metagenome | biome: human gut; feature: human-associated habitat; material: faeces | place: United Kingdom | collected 2010/2012 ... | reverse complement strand
AAAATGGGCGGGCCTTTTTCCCTCCGCTGCCTATCGCCGCTCTGCTCCCCCGCAGGTGGCGCTGGGCAGACTCAAATAGCGGCGCTTGGGATGCTTCGATGCGGCTGTGCTGGCTTCGCAGCACAGAAAAACAGGATTGATTTTTTCTTCTGTGATTGGCGTTATCCATACGCAAATAGTGTCGCTTGGAATGCTTTGGTGTAAAGTGGATATTTTTGCAACGCAAAAACCCAGCGTGGTTTCAAATCCACGCTGGGTTTTATTGCGAGCTGGAGGGCCTGTCGCCCGACGGCGGTCTTTTCTATTCAACAAACAAGGAGAACACACCAAACAGGCGAGCCGCGAGGCCTGTTGCCGAGCGGCGGTAAAACCCCGGCCAAGCTCCATGTCTGTCGAGCGTCCTCCGCGCCCTATGGACGCGATGTGGGGTCAAGGGGCACTGCCCCTTGTGCGAGCCATGAGGCCTGTCGCCGAATGGCGGTCTTTTCTATTCAACAAACAAGGAAAACACACCAGACCGGCGAGCCGCGAGGCCCGTTGCCGAGCGGCGGTAACTCCGCAGCCAAGTCGCATGTCCTTCAAGTGCTCCCGCGCCCTATGGGCGCGGAGTGGGGTGCAGGGGGTCACCCCCTGCGCGCAGTCCGAAAGGGGGCTCAGCCCCCTTGGATGTCGACGGGGAGATCGGTGTCCTGGAAGGGATCGGTCTCGCCGTTGAGGTCGTAGAGGGCGGGACGGCGCATGGGGGTGGGGGGGAGGTCCTCCAGATCCTTGGGGGGCTCGATGACATGGATGTCCAGCAGATCGTCCGTGAAGGTCAGGTTCGCCACCGTGCCCGGCTTGACCATGGCCAACACCTCCGTCTGGGCGGTCTTGGCCCGGCGGGCAAAGTCGATGGCCACTTCGGGCCGGTCCTGCCAGTGCATGGGAATAAAGACCCGCGGCTTTTCGGTCAGGATGAAGTGGTTCGCGCCCGCGTCGTACATCAGCCCCTGCCGGGGGTCCACCGGGAACATGGCTACATCGATGTGCTCGCCCTTCAGGGGCTCCAGCGCGTCGTAGAAATCCTTTTCGGCGGCTTCGATCTCCCGCAGAGTGCTTTCCTGCCGCCAGTGCCAGAGATTCAGGTCGCCCGCGTGGAAAATGCGCAGCCCGTAGGCCTCCACCAGAAAGGCCACGCCCAGATCGGTGGACTGATAGGCCTTGACCCAGATGTCCTGCGTCAACTGTTTTTCCTGCAGGGGAGCCAGCCGTTTGCCGATGGTGCCGATGGGCATATCGCTGGAAACGATGTAGGTAATGGGCAGCCCTTCCTTGGCCCACGTGTATACCACGGGATCCAGATGGTCGGGGTGAGCGTGGCTGATGAAGACGTAGATGCGTTCGTAGGCCTTCAACAACTCCGGCCGGATGCGGACTGACGCGGAAAGGCTCCGATTTTCGCCTTCCCAGTAGTCGAAGATGAACAGCGTGCTGCCCACCTGCACCGAAAACCCGCTGTTGTAGTAGTATACGATTTTAAGCTGCTTCTCCAATACCGACGCCTCCATATTGCCTGTTCATCGTGTAATATACCCCTTCCCTACACGGAATATGAAATTGATATATTACAAAATGTTAAGGAACATTGAAACGCCGTATGCCTTTGCAGGACTTGAAATGCCGGTAAAATGCCGCCTCATTTCGCCTGAAAACTGTTGCAAGTATAACATGTGCGTCATGACTTGTCAACGAATCCGCTATTTCATGGTAGGTTTCGATTGATACGGCGAAATAAATTTGACATTTTTTGACAAACTTTTTGCCGGTTTTGGCCCGAAACAGAAGAAACCGGGCAAATCAAAAACCCCGCTTTTCCGCAAGATGGACGGAAAAACAGGGTTGAAAAACCGAAACGTTACGGCTCGCCCTTCTGATACTCGCTGCGGGCGGCCCAGTGAGCCTGCTCCAGCGCAATGTCCCGGTGGTTGACGTTGACTCCATAGCCCAATTTCTGAAGCTCGGCGGCCACATACTCCGCGATGGCCACGCTGCGGTGCGCGCCGCCGGTACAGCCGATGGCGATCACCAGCCGATGCTTGCCCTCGTTGATGTAGTTGGGCAGCAGGAAGCGGAGCATGTCCATGCATTTTTCCAGAAATTCTTTCGTGACGGGGTGCCCCAGCACAAAGTCCTTCACATCCTGATCCAGTCCGGTGTGGTGGCCCAGCTCGGGAATGTAGAAGGGATTGGGCAGGAAGCGCACGTCGAAGACCAGATCGCCTTCCCGGGGAATGCCCCGCTTGAAGCCGAAGCTGAGCACCTCCACCCGCAGGGGAGACTCGCTTCCGGCATGCAGAACAATCTCACTGAGCATCTTCTGCAGGGCGCGGGGCCGCAGGTTGCTGGTATCGAACAGATGGTTTGCGGCCTCCTTCAGGGGCTGCAGACGGCTGCGCTCCTCCCGGATGGCCTCTTCCAGCGAAAAGCCTTCGCTGCTTAACGGATGCTCCCGGCGGGTCTCCTTGTAACGGTTGATGAGTACCTCGTCGCTGGCCTCGAAAAACAGCGTGTCGATGTGGAAACCCACCAGCCGGGCCTCGTCGATCATGCGGGTCACGGCCTTGGCGTCGAAAAACTCGCCGGAGCGCACGTCCGCCGCGATGGCGATCATGGGCTTGTGCAGATTGGTGTTCTGACAGGCCTCCATAAAGGGCACCAGCATCATGGGCGGCAGGTTATCCACACACAGCGCGCCAAGGTCTTCCAGATAACGGATGGCGACGGTCTTGCCCGCGCCGCTCATCCCGGTCAGGATCAGGTACTGCATACTTTTGCACCTCGTTTGTATTGACTGGGCTTTACAGAAGGGAAACCGGCGCGTCCTCTCCCAGAATGCGGACCTCCGGCTCCAGCCATACGCCGCTGTCCTCCTGCACCGCCTTCTGTACGGCGGCGATCAGGGCCAGATAATCGGCGGCAGTGCCGTTTTCGTCATTGACCAGAAAGCCCGCGTGCAGGGTGGAGACGCTGGCCCCGCCGATCCGCAGACCCTTGAGACCGGCGTTGTCGATCAGCGTCCCGGCAAACTGGCCTTCGGGCCGCTTGAAGGTGCTGCCGCAGCCGGGGACGGACAGGGGCTGCTTTTCCCGGCGGCGGGCGGCGAACTCCCGAATGGTGGCACGGATGGTCTCCAGATCGCCGGGGTGCAGGGCAACCGTTACCGACAGAATGGCGCTGGGCACGGCTTCGTCCGAAAAACGGGAATGGCGGTAGCTCATTTGCAGCTCGGCTGGGGTATAGGCCACGGTCTTGCCGCTCTGCTCCATGGCTGTCACCAGCGTGACCACGTCTTTCAGCTCACCGCCGTAAGCGCCCGCGTTCATATAGGCCGCGCCGCCCACGGTGCCGGGAATGCCCGCGGCAAATTCCAACCCGGTCAGGCTGTGATCCGCCGCCGCCTTGCTGAGCTTCTGCAGGGACGCGCCCGCCTGCGCTGTGATGGCGAAGCGGCCGTCCGGCAGGGGCGCGGGGTCGCTGACCTCGGAAAAACGCTCTCCCAGATGAATGACCAGCCCGCGGATGCCGCCGTCCTTCACCAGCAGGTTGGAGCCGTTGCCGATCAGCGTGACCGGCACGTCCAGCTCCCGAGCCGCCTGAAACGCGGCGCTGAGCTGCTCCGGTCCGTCCGGTTCGCACAGAAGCTGAGCCGGGCCGCCCAGATGCAGTGTGGTATAACGGCTCATGGGGACGTTTTCCATCAGCTGTTTTTTGGAGAAAACCGGCAGCAGCCGTTCGTACAGCGTTTGCATGGCTCCCGCTTCCATGGCGCGTCTCCTTTCGTTCCCCAAACCCGGGGGTCAAATTCTGATTCTGATTGTATCGCAGTTTGGGCAGGATGTCAAAACGAAACCGGAAAAAGTGTACGCCAAAACGCGGGCGGTCATGCGCTGCGGGGGAAAACGGGCTTCGTTTCCCGCTGATTGGGAGGTTTGTCAAACGGAAAAAATCATGATATACTGTGTGGGTCGTCCGGCCTTCGGTTTCTCGAAGCGCCTTGTGCAATGAAGAAAACATGAGATGGGCACGAGCGCCAACGGCGGCGTATATCGAATGTTCCACGCCGGCAGTGAACGAAGTTTCCAGAAGTGAACGAACGGCTTTTCCATGACGGTAAAATTCGAATGCATAGCAAACAAAGGAAAGGAAGAATCCCCATGAAACAGCTTACGTCTCGGCAAACCAACGCCGCCGCTTTGGCGATCGCCGCCGTGGCGGCCTGGCGGCTGCCTAACGGGTACGGGCTGACGGAGAACGACAGCCTGTTTGCGGGCAGCGCGATCACGCTTATCCTGCTGGCGGGGCTGTACCTGCTGCTGAAAAACGCCTTTCAGATCACGGACCGGCGGCTGAATCGGACGGCCTATTTTCTGGGCGGGATGTTCGCCATAGTCACGGTGGTCTGCGCCGACGTGCGGGCCAATAACGGCTTTTCGGCGTTCCGCTGGCTGCCGTTCCTGTACGGGGTACTGGCGGCGGCGAGCTTTACGGCGGTGTACGGCGCGGCGCTGGCGCTGCTGTTTCAGGGCATGGACCGACTTTCCGCGTCCCCGGCGAAAGCGGAGTCTGTTTTCAGTAAGGTATTGGGCAACTGGGCTTTTGCCTTCGCCCTGCTGCTGGTGTGCTGGCTGCCGGTATGGCTGGCCTTCTGGCCGGGTATTTTCGTGTCTGACTGTGTAACCCAATTTCATCAATATTATAACTACGATTTCTCCGCACACCATCCACTGCTGCATACACTGCTGCTGGGCTGGTGCGTCATGACCGGCGTGGATCTGGACCCAGAGGGCTACAGCACGCTGGGTGTGGCGATCTATTCCATGGTGCAGATGGTGCTGCTGGCTGCCATGATGGCATGGGCGCTGCGCTGGCTGCGCAAGCACCGCGCGCCCCTTTGGAGCCGTGTGTGCGTTACGCTGCTGTTCGCCCTGTTCCCGCTTTACTCCAGTTTCTCGTTCAGCTGCCAGAAGGATATCCTGTTCAGCGGATTGTCCCTGCTGTTTCTGTTGGAACTGGTGGACGTGTGGCAGGACGGCTTCAAGGCGCTGCGCTCCCCATGGCGTATCGTTCGTCTGACGGTCATTACCGTGCTGATGCTGCTGATGCGCAATAACGGCGTGTATGCGCTGGCGCTGCTCTTGCCCTTTGCCGTGGCGTGGGCCAAGGGGGCGCGTGTGCGGCTGGGTGCGCTGCTGCTGGCCTGCATGGCGCTGTACTTCGGCGTGAATACCGGCTTGAAGGCTGCACTGGAGGCAAAGGACATCGACCGGGTGGAGATGCTGTCCATTCCGCTGCAGCAGATGGCCCGCACCCTGCAGCAGAACCCCGATGCGCTGCCCGACGATGAAGCGCGGGAGCTGATCGAGACCCTGTACCCAGACGGCTTTGCGGAGTATTATTCCCCGGTGCTGGCCGACCCGGTCAAGTGGGCCAGCGACTACGACGTGGTGGACGAGCGGATGGGCGACATCCTGTCCCTTTGGGCGCAGATGCTGCCGGCGAATCTCAAGCCCTATATGGAAGCGTTCCTGATTCAGAACCTGCCCTATCTGCTGCCCGGCTCCGAGATGATCTACTATCTGGACACCGAATCCCGGGTCAGCGTAATGGAGGAGACCTTCCCGCTGGTGGAGCAAAGCCGCATTCCCGCGCTGAAGGAGCTGTACCGCCAGTACGACAAGACCCTTACCCTGTTGGGACTGCCGGGCGTGCGGCTGTTGAGCGACGCGGCCTTCCAGATATGGCTGGCCATGGCGGGGCTGGCGCTGGCCGTTTACCGCCGCCAGAAGGGCTACATGGCCGCGTTTACCTTTATCCTGACCGTGTGGTTCACCTGCCTGATCGGGCCGGTGGCCATTATGCGTTACCTGCTGATCGCCTTCTACGGCGTACCGGTGCTGCTGGCCGGGATGCTGGCTGCCCCGGAATGCTCCACTTCCCTCTCCCCCAAAAAGTCGGATTGAAAATGACAACCGTATCCGTAACCCTCTTTGGATAGGGTCGCTCTGCTGCTGCCGGGCGGCCCTGCTTTTTCCAGTCGGGCAGTAGGCCGCCCGGCAGATTGCCAAAATGAATGAGCCGGTTTCAGGAACGCTCGTCCTCCATTTGTCAAACCATAAAATTCATGCTATACTGTACGCACGAATCAGCCTTCGGGATTCCCGTATTCCAGAAGCGCTCCATGCAACGAGGTGAAAACATGGCGGGTATAACCTATAAATGCCCCAATTGCGGCGCTTACCTGACCTTCGACCCGGACAGTCAGCAATGGAAATGCCCCTTCTGTTCCTCCGCTTTCCCCGAGACGGAGCTGAAGGGCAAGGCGGAGGCCTTCCAGAAGGAAGCGGATAAAGAGGCGGAGCAGTCCTCCGGCGCGCAGGTGGTCTACCACTGCCCCAGCTGCGGCAGCGAGATCATGACCGACGAGACCACTGTGGCCACCCACTGCTACTACTGCCACAGCCCGGTGGTGCTGCAGGGCAAGCTGACCGCCGACATGAAGCCAGATGAGGTGCTGCCCTTTACCATCGGCAAGGAAAAAGCCATCGAGGAGATCACCGAGTGGATCCGCACCCGGAAATTCGTCCCGAAGAATTTCTTCTCCAAGGCGCAGATTCAGGAAATGAGCGGCGTTTACTACCCCCATTTCGTCAGCGAATGTCAGGCGGAGGGTACGCTGGACGGCGAAGCCACCACGTCCGACGTATTTGACGAGGGCAAATATGTGGTCACCAACACCCGGCACTACCATGTGCGCCGGGAGGGACGATTTGTGTTCAAGGATATTCTGCGCCCTGCGCTGTCCAAGGCCAACCGCAAGCTGACCGAGGGCGTTCACCCCTTCCCGCTGGAGGACGCAAAGCCCTTCTCCGGCGCGTTCCTTTCCGGCTTTCTGGCTGAGCGCCGGGATCTGGAAGCGGACAGCTACCGGCAGGAGATCGAGCAGGAATTGCAGGGATACATGAACTCCATGCTGCGGGACACAGCCAGCCAGTATCAGACCTGCTCCGCCAACACCACGGCGGCGGTGAAGAAGATCAAGACCAAGTACGTGCTGCTGCCTACGTGGGTGCTGACCTATCCCAACAAGAAGAACAAAGACGAGCCCTATTACTATGTCATGAACGGCTGTACCGGGCAGGTGTGCGGCAAGCTGCCGGTGGACATGGGCCGTCTGTGGCGGCACGGGCTGCTGGCGGGTCTGATCGTGGCCGCTCTCTACTGCGTGCTGGCTTATTTTCTTTTCTAAGGGGGCAGAGAACGATGAGAAGAATTTATCAACGGATTTTTGCCCTGCTGTCGGTTCTGTCCTGCCTGTGGGCAAGCGTCGCGCTGGCGGACGGCGACCGGGTCTTCGACCGGGCGGAACTGTTTACCGCCTCGGAGGTTCAGGAACTGGAGCAGGAGATCCAGGCCTTTCAGAAAGAAACGGGCATGGATTTTGTTATTCTGACCTCCAGCGAAAGTCATGACGGCAGCGCCCAGCAGGTCGCGGATGAATACTACGATCAGGGCGGCTTCGGGCTGGACGAAGAAAACAGCGGCATTCTGTACTACATCGACATGGACGATCGCTATCATTACCTGTCTACCACCGGCGCGATGATCGACTACATGACCGACGCACGGATCGAAAATGCCATCGACGAAGTGACCCGCTATCTGTCGGCGGGCGCTTACGCGCAGGGCGCGTCCCAGATGATCTCCATCGTGCGGCAGTACATCCGGGACGGCATTCCCGAGGGCCAGTACCGCTACGACGTGGTCACCGGCCAGCGGCTCACGGCCCGGCACAAGGCCCTCACCAAGAATGAGATCATTCTGGCGCTGGTCATTGGCTTCGCAGTGTGCCTGATCTACGTGGCCTGCGTTCGGTCGCGCTACAGCCTGAAGGGCAGCACCTATCATTATTCCTATCAGGATAACGGCGCCATGAAGCTGACCGATCAGGAGGACACCTATCTGCGCACCACCACCACCCGGGTGCGCAAGCCAGACCCGCCGGAAAATACCGGCAGCCATGGGGGAGGCGGCGGAAGCGGCGTGCATACCTCTTCCAGCGGCACCAGCCACGGCGGAGGCGGCGGACATTTCTAAAAAAGCATAGCTTTGGCCCCGGCGGGAAAAATGATTCCCGCCGGGGCTTTTTTGCCTCAAAAACCATCGGGAGGGCAAGACATTGGAGGGACTGCGAAACTGGAACCGCCGTTGGAACGGTCTGCCCCGCCGGGCGGCGCTGCTGGGCGGCACCCTGCTGGCCGTCGCGGCGCTGGGGGCCGCGCTGCCGTATGTGTGGCCCTTCGCCGCAGCGCTATTGTGTGCCATGCTGCTGGAACCGCTGCTCCTTCGGCTGGAAAGGGGCGTGGGCAAATTCCATATCCGCCGGAAGATCGGCGCGCCCATCGCCATTCTGCTGCTGTTCGGCGTGGTGGGAGCGGCGCTGGCGGGCCTGCTGCGGCAGCTCGCTATCCAGTTCACCGGGCTTGTAAAAAATGTGCCCCAGTTCATTCAATGGGTGGACAGCGTAGCCCTGCCCTATTTGCAGCGATGGTACGAAGACCTGAACCGCCTATTGCCATCCAGCGTTTCGCAGGGCATCGCCGCCGCGTTGGACGCGCTGAAGCAGAGCCTTCTCCGCTGGGCGGGAAGCCTTTCGGCGGCGGTCACTGGCGGAGCGTTTTCCACGGCAATGTCCCTGCCTAGCGCCCTGCTGGGCGTGGTGCTGACGGTGATGGGCACCTATTATTTTTCCGCCGACCGGGAGCGCATCCGGGGATTTTTTCGTCGGACGCTGCCCGTGAGCTGGCGGCAGCGGTACGGATTCGTACGGAAAAACCTGCTGACGGCCTTATTTGGGCAAGTAAAAAGCCAACTGACCGTGTCACTGATCGTGACGGCGGCGCTGACGCTGGCTTTTGTGATTTACGGCATTCCCTACGGGCTGGCGGCAGGGGTGTTGATCGGCGTGGCCGACGCGCTGCCGGTGATCGGCGCGGGGCTGTTTCTGATCCCGTGGAGTTTGCTGTCGTTTATCGGCGGCAGCACGGGCATGGGGGTGTTCATGGCCTGCGCCTATGTGGGCGTGATCGTGATCCGGCAGATCGCCGAGCCGCGGATCGTAGGCCGTCAGTTGGGGCTTTATCCGCTGCTGACCATGATGGCCATGTATGCGGGCTATCGGCTGACGGGCTTTCTGGGGCTGCTGCTGGGGCCGGTGCTCCTGCAGGTGATGAAGGCGGTGCTGGAAGCGGACGCGGCGGCTCAATCGGTCAGTCCGTCAGAGAACCGCTGAATTCGCCCAGCACGCTGTCCAGCGCTTCGATATGCACATAGTAGCGAATTACGCCGTCCACCATCAGCGCGTCGGAGAAGGTGTCCAGCGGGTAGGCGGCGATGGTGCGCACCGTGCCGCCCTCGGTGGTCAGCACGATCTGCCAGCGAGGAGATTTTCCCTCGGCGGAGTAGTCCGCGGGGATCTTTCCCGACACGGTCAGCGCGGCCAGACGGTCGACGAGCGTGTCCCACTGCTCCGCAGCGGCGGCTTCTCCGTTCAGGGCGACGGCCTCGTCATAGATCACGTTGCCGTCGGTGTCGGTCTCCAGCTGATTGTTCGCCAGCACCCGCTCGGTTTTGGTCTTCTGCCATTCCAGCACGCCGCTGCCCCGGATGATCTGAATGGAGCGTAGCTCGGCGGTCCCCAGATCGGCGGGCCGGGTGGCACACCAGGACTCCCAGCTGCCCTGCACCAGCGCCTCCGTCAACAGGCGGCTGACCTGATATACACGCCCTTCATAGGCGCAGGAGTAGAAATAATCGCTGCCAAAGTTGCCGAAGGTGAAAACAAAGTCCCGTTCTGAAATTTCCTCCGAGACCAGCTGGCCTTCGTCGTTGGTGCGGCTGGCGTACCCGGCCTGCTGATGAAGGGTCAGCACGGCCATGGGGGTCTCCAGACCATATTGGGCGCGGGTCTCGTCGGTCAGCATCCCTTCCGGCGTTCCCAAACGGAAATTGTTCAGGGACGATTGCAGGCTCTGGGCTTTTTCTGCGTCCATGGGGTAATTTTCCGGGGCGGTCAGGGCGGCGGAGGCATAGCCGGCGCTATCCACCGTAAAGCGAACGCTGACCGTTCCGGCGGCGTTTTCCAGTTGGACGGTGTCCACCAGCGCTGTGGAGATTTCCGGCTGTTCGACGGCAATCAGCCGGTTCCGGGTCATGGAAAAGACCTCGCCGATGCCGATATCGCCCATATACACGCCGGGGTCGCCGGACCAGCGCAGGTAGCGGTAGGTGGTTTCCGGCACTTCGCCGCCGATCTCCAGCGTTTCGGTCCTGCCGTCGGAGTAGGTCGCCGTCACGGTGATCTGCGGTGGCTCCAGCCCCATGTCCGTCAGGTGTTCGCGGACTTCCTCCACATCGGCGGCCACCTGATCGGTGGTGGAGATCAGTGTGACGGCTTCCAGCATTTCAGCGCTGACGCTTTCGCTGATGGGGGTGTTTTCCTCCAGCCAAAGGGAGCCGTCCTTATATTGGAGGATATAGTCCTCACCGCCCAGCTGCTGCACGCGGAGGGAGACCAGCGTGGCCGCGTCCGTTTGCGAAAGGTTTTTCTGCCGGTCGGCGGGCGAGTCCGGCATGGCGCTGGAAACGGCCTGCTGCTTCCAGCCCGGCAGCAGCAGGAGGACAGCTGCTGCCGCCGCCAGCAAAGCGGCCAGCAGGGTGGGCAGAAGCCAGGGGTGTTTTTTACGGGAGGATTTTTTGGGAGGATGCTGCATAGAGGGGGATTCCTTTCTTTTTGGAAAAAGGGGGTGGGGATTGACGCGCCGACTGCGGTGCGGGAGCAGGGCTTGCAGCCCTATGGGGCTCTCACACTTTTCTTTCGATGGCGAAAGAAAAGTGTGCAAAAGAAAGCCAGCGGCA
>ERZ824488.3769-NODE-3769-length-10954-cov-4.368291_pt1 | contig 10954 bp, 12 predicted proteins | sample MGYA00519936_ERZ824488 | MGnify/ENA primary metagenome ERZ824488 (study PRJEB31778, sample SAMEA3449153) | human gut metagenome | biome: human gut; feature: human-associated habitat; material: faeces | place: United Kingdom | collected 2010/2012 ... | reverse complement strand
GAACAGGACCTTATCGCCGACATCGACCTTGTCCTTGAGCACCTGGGTGAAGGTGAGCGCCTTGTCAAAGCCCTTGATGCTGGGCATCATGCGCGGGACCGAGCCGCTTGCAACGATGATATCGTCATAGCCGCGCAGCACGCCGAGGTCGTTGATTTCGGTGTTGAAGCGCACGTCGATGCCCTGCTTTTCGATCTCGTTTTTATACCAGCGGATAAGCTCCTTGTCGTTTTCCTTGAAGGTCATTGCAGATGCCGTGAGGAACAGGCCGCCGAGCTCGTCGGTCTTTTCAAAAATGGTGGGGATGTGGCCGCGCTGCTTGAGTACGAGGGCGCACTCCATGCCGCCGATGCCGCCGCCGATTATTGCGACCTTCTTGGGGTTCTTGGTGGGCACGATCTTGTAGCGCGTGTGCTGCATGGTGGTCGGGTTCAGCGCGCAGCGCGCAAGATGCATCGAGTCGTTGAAGTGCTGAACGTTCGGGGTGCCTGCGAATTTGGCCATGTTGAAGCAGCCGTTGTGACAGCGGATGCAGGGCTTTATCTCGTCCTCATGGCCTTCCTTGATCTTGTGGATCCAGTCGTGGTCAACAAGGTTCTGGCGCGCGATCGCGACAGCGTCGAGCTTTCCGGCCTCGATCTCCTCGGCGGCCTTCACGGGATCCATGCGGCCTGCGCACACGACGGGCTTGTCGGTGAATTTCTTTATATGCTCAACATACTCAAGGTTGCAATTGTCGGGCATATACTGAGGCGGATGTGCCCAGTACCATGCGTCGTAGGTGCCGTTGTCGCAGTTGAACATGTCATAGCCTGCGTCGGCAAGATATTTTATGGCCTTTTCGGACTCTTCCATGTCGCGTCCGAACTCCTTGAAGTCCTTCTCGTAAGGCATGGCGCCCTTGCCCCAGTCCTTGGTCTTGGAAACAACGGAGTAGCGCAGGGAAACGGGGAAATCATCGCCGCAGGCGGCCTTTATCGCCTGAACGATCTCGACCGGGAAGCGGAAGCGATTCTCAAAGCTGCCGCCGTACTCGTCGGTGCGGTAGTTCATGTTTGAAATGGTGAACTGGTCGAGCAGATAGCCCTCGTGAACGGCGTGGATCTCAACGCCGTCAACGCCTGCGTCCATGAGCTTCTTCGAGGTCTTTGCAAATGCCTCGACCTGATCGTGGATCTCCTTGATGGTCATGGGGCGGGACTTGATCTCGTCATACCAGCGGTTCGGCGTTGCGGAAGCGGAAGCGGTTATGTAGTCAAGGTCGGCTACCGGGCTTGCGAGCTTGCCGAGAATGGGGTGCTTGAGCAGAGCTACCATGGGCTTTGTTATAGCCATCGAGCGGCCCATGCCTGCTGCCAGCTGGATAAAGAGCTTGGAGCCGGTCTTGTGGAACTCGACCATGTACTCCTTAAGGTCTTTGAACATCTTGTTGTTCTGATACAGCCAGCGGCCGCCGATGGGATCCTTGATGCACTGCATGCCGGGCAGGATAAGGCCGACGCCGTCCTGCGCGCGGTTGAGCAGGAAGTATGCCGCTTCCTTGTCGAGGTGGCTCGGCTCCATCCAGCCGAACAGGGACGTTCCGCCCATAGAGCACTGAACTATTCTGTTCGGTATCTCGACATTGCCGATCTTCCAGGGTGTAAATAGAGCGTTGTACTTGGAATTCATGTTTTTCCCCTTCCGTTTTTATGTTTCTTTATTTAATGGTCGGTGCACCGCACCGACAGGTCTGCAATTATGCTATATTTCGACATTTTTTGCGGCGAATGCCCGTGTGAACATTTCGCACATCGCGTACAGCCTTTCGCGCGCATCAAGCTCGCTCACGCTCGGCACGCCTACCGTGAGGCGCTGCATAAGCCCGAGAATGGAGTCATATGCGTTGTAATAAAGCTGCTTTATGTTCGCTTCGGGATTTACCGTACCGTCGGAAAGTCCGCGCACGATCGCCTGCGAGAGCGGGCCGGTGTACTCCTCGAATTTATCGGGAGGGCGGTTTATGACCCTGTCGTTTTTTCCGGCGTTAAAGAGCGCGACCTCGGCGTCGAGCGAAAAACGGATGCCCTCCGGGTCGATGAAGAGTATATTGGCGTAGCTTTTAAGTATTATGGATATCTGCTCGATGCCGCTTAAACGCTCATAGTCGTGCGTGTCGAGTTCCCAAGCTATGTATTCCTTGGCGCGCTCCCAGTAGCAGAAGGCAGCGGAAATAACAATGTCGCTTTTTGTCGGAAAATAGCGGTAAACGGAGCGCTCGGTAAGTCCTGCGGTCTTTGCGATCTCCGAGACCTTTGTATTTGTGATGCCGTTTTTAATAAAGCATACAAGTGCTTTTTCCGTAACGGTTCGGATATTCTGCGTTTTCAGTTCATCCAGGGACATACTTACCTCTCGTCAGTTTAAATGTCATACCGACTGACATGTATATTATACACCTTTTTTAACGATTGGCAACAGTAAATAATTATTATTTTCACAGAGATTTTACTCTTTGGGGAGAATTAACTTGACTGCAACGAGGCAATAATTTATAATGTGACCATAGAGGTTGTTAAAAATATAACCAAATCTTTTTCTGAAAAAATAAGGAGGCAATTATATGGATCGCAAAATAAGAGTAGTTCAGTACGGCGCAGGCAAAATGAGCCGCTATCTCATGCGCTATGTTCTAGAGCACGGCGGCGAGCTGGTCGGCGCGTTCTGCCGCAACAAGAACCACATCGGCAAAGATGTCTCCGAAATTATAGGCGACGGCTTCCCGAAGGTGGGCGTTGCCGTCGAAAACTCGGCCGATGCCGACAGGCGCATAGGCGAGCTCAAGCCGGACGTGTGCATAATCGCAACGCGCAGCACCGTAGCGGAGCTTGAGGAGATATTCACCATTTGCGCAAAGCACGGCGTCAACGCCATAACCACCTGCGAGGAAGCGCTTTACCCCTGGAACTCCTCGCCGGCGCTCACCGAGAAGCTCGATAGGCTCGCCAAGGAGGGCGGCTGCACGCTCACCGGCGTCGGCTACTGCGACCTGTACTGGGGCACGATGGTAACAAACCTCGCAGGCTCCTCGCACAAGATCACAAAGATCGAGGGCAGCAGCTGGTACAATGTCGAGGACTACGGCGTTGCGCTTGCCGAGGGTCACGGCGCCGGCCTGAGCATAGACGAGTTCAACAAGACCATCGGCTGCTATAACGAAACTCCCTCCGATGAGATGAAGGAGCTTGTCGAAAGCGGCAAATACGTTCCGTCATATATGTGGAACCAGAACGGCTGGCTGTGCAGCAAAATGGGGCTGCACATCACCTCGCAGACGCAAAAATGCATCCCCTGCGTCGATAAGGAGGATCTCAAGTCCGAAACTCTCGGCATGGTCGTCAAGGCCGGCGATGCTACGGGTATGCGCGCCATCGTTACGACAGAGACCGAGGAGGGAATCACCCTCGTCACCGAGTGCGTCGGCAAGATCTTCAACTCCGAGGAGTTTGACAAAAACGTATGGACGCTTTACGGCGAGCCGGACACGACCTGCATCGTTAATAAGCCTGCGACCGTCGAGCTTACCTGCGCAACGCTTGTAAACCGCATTCCGCAGCTCATCGATGCCCCTGCCGGCTACGTCACCACCGATAAGTTCCCCTATAACGAATATATGGTCCACCCGATGAACTGCTACGTTAAAACAAAATAATTCGCATATAGCAAAAACCGCCCGGGCCGGGCGGTTTTTGTGTTTTCACAAATTGAAATGCGCTTTGTCGTATATCTTCTGGATATCGGGCGGAAGCTTATCGGGCAGCATTTTGTTTATCTCGTCCTCGCTGCCGTCGGCCATGGCTTTTTCGTAGTACCAGCACTTGAATTTCACCATAGCAAGCGTTTTTTCAAGCGCGCGCATCTGCTCCTCGACCGCCGCCCTGCGGTGCTCAAAAAGCGCCTTGCGATTTGCGTAGGTCGAGCTGCCCTCGGCCACCCACGCGAAAAACTGCTTTATATCGCGTATCTCAAGCCCCGATTGCTTCAGGCATTCGATAACGCGCAGCGCCTCAAGCTCATTGTCGCCGAAAAGGCGGATGCTGCCGCGCCGCTCAAGCCCGGGGAAAAGCCCCTCCTTATCGTAATATCTCAGCGTCGAGATCGGCAGACCGAACATCTCGGAGACTTGTCCTATCGTGTACATAAAAAATCCTCTCAAAATTGCAAATTCAGGCTTGACCTAAAGTTAGGTTCAGGTGATACAATGACATCATTATAAAGCATCTTGCGCAAAAAAACAAGATGAAAAATTTTCGGAGGTGTTTTTTATGCTGAAAACCGAAACGCTCGAGCTTACCGAGCAGTGGGACAAGACGTTTCCCCAAAGCGACAAGGTCGGGCACAAAAAAGTGACATTCGTAAACCGCTATGGCATAACGCTCGCGGCGGATATGTATACGCCGAAGAACGCCGAGGGCAGACTGCCGGCGCTGGCCGTGAGCGGCCCGTTCGGCGCGGTCAAGGAGCAGTGCTCCGGCCTGTACGCGCAGACGATGGCCGAGCGCGGCTACCTGACGATAGCGTTCGACCCGTCCTACACCGGCGAGAGCGGCGGAGCGCCCAGATACATGGCCTCGCCGGACATAAACACCGAGGATTTCATGGCCGCGGTCGATTTTCTCTCGGCTCAGGATAACGTCGATGCCGATAGGATCGGCGTGATCGGCATTTGCGGCTGGGGCGGCATGGCGCTCAACGCCGCCGCACTCGATACGCGCGTTAAGGCGACCGTCGCCGTCACGATGTACGACATGACGCGCGTCACCGCAAACGGATACTTCGACTCCGAGGACAGCGAGGAGGCGCGCTTTGAGAAAAAGAAGGCGCTGTGCGCGCTGAGAACGGCGGAATACAAGTCCGGCGAATATTCGCGCGCCGGCGGCTGTGTGCCGCTGCCCGTGCCGGAGGATGCGCCGTTTTTCGTCAAGGATTACAGCGAATACTACAAGGGCAGGGCGTACCACGCAAGAAGCCTCAACTCCAACGAGGGCTGGGCAAGCATCGGCTGCATGTCGTTTTTCAATCAGCCGATATTGAAGTATTCAAACGAGATCCGCTCGGCTGTTATGATCGTCCACGGCGACAAGGCGCACAGCTTTTATTTCGGCAAGGACGCGTTCGAGGCGATGACGCGCGGCAATAAGTTTGCCGACAACAAGCAGCTGCTTGTGATCCCCGGCGCGGTGCACACCGACCTTTACGATAACCTCGATGTGATCCCCTTTGATAAAATCGAAGAATTTTTCAAAAAATACACGCATTGAGCGGAGGTATAAACCATGGGAAAAATAGTTCAGACAGCCGGACGCGCGGCGCTCGGCACATTTGCGCCCGAGTTTGCGCATTTTAACGATGACGTGCTCTTCGGCGAAAACTGGAACAACGCCGATATCGACGTAAAGACCCGGAGCATCATCACCGTAGTTGCGCTGATGGCTTCCGGCATAACGGATAACTCCCTGAAATTCCACCTGCAAAACGCGAAGGCTCACGGCGTGACGCAGAAGGAGATCGCCGCCGTTATCACCCACACGGCGTTCTATGCAGGCTGGCCGAAGGGCTGGGCTGTGTTCAATCTGGCCAAGGAGGTCTGGAGCGACGGCGAGGGCGACCTGCCCTACGAGGATGAGGCGATGCGCGCGCACGCAAAGCAGATGGTGTTCCCGATCGGCGCGCCGAACGATGCGTTTGCGCAGTATTTCATCGGCCAGAGCTACCTCGCGCCCGTGTCAACAAGTCAGGTCGGCATTTATAACGTCACCTTCGAGCCGGGCTGCCGCAACAACTGGCATATCCACCACGCCAAAAGCGGCGGCGGACAGATCCTCGTATGCGTTGCCGGCCGCGGCTATTATCAGGAGGAGGGCAAGGATGCCGTTGAGCTGAATCCCGGCGACACTGTCAATATCCCGACCGGCGTAAAGCACTGGCACGGCGCCGCGCCCGACAGCTGGTTCAGCCACCTCGCGGTCGAGGTGCCCGGCGAGGACGGCTCGAACGAATGGCTCGAGCCCGTGGACGATACCGTGTACGGAAAACTGAAATAATATAATGAATAAAGGCGTGACCGCGACGGTCACGCCTTTTGCATTTAAAAATTCATTGCTTTTACTCGCAGTCGAAGCGTTCTATTTTGAAGATGACAGGTCTTGTGCCGTCGTTGCAGCAGGCGATCATCACTTTGTCGTCATTCATCCAGCCGTGCATGATCGCTCCGCCCTTTGGCCGGCTTTAAATTCTTTTTACAAAAGGCTGCTTTCGGATTTGATAAAAGGGGCATAATCTAAGGGTGTACTCAGAAATCAAACGAAAAAGAAAGGAGCTTTTTGAATGAAAAAGCTTATAAGTTTAGTTCTTGCAGCGCTCATGGCGCTTACTCTGTTCGCCGCATGTGGAAAAAGCGACAACGGCGGCACCACCGATAACAACGACAACGCCGAAGTGACCGGCACTGTCAGCACCGACGGCTCGACCTCGATGGAAAAGGTCATCATGTCCCTGGGCGAGGCTTTCCAGGCCGACAACAAGGGCATCACCGTAGGCTACAACCCCACCGGCTCCGGCTCCGGCATCACCGCAGTCAGCGAAGGCCGCTGCGATATCGGCCTTGCATCCCGTGCACTGAAGGATGATGAGAAGGCATCCGGCCTGAAAGAGACCGTCCTCGCACTCGACGGCATTGCGATCATCGTTAACCCCGAAAACAAGGTCTCTGACCTGAGCATCGAGCAGATCGCAAAGATCTACACCGGCGAGATCACCAACTGGAAGGATGTCGGCGGCGACGACGCAGAGATCGTTCTCATCGGCCGCGAGGCAGGCTCCGGCACCCGTGACGGCTTCGAGAGCATCACCGACACCAAGGATTCATGCAAGTACCGTCAGGAGCTGACCAGCACCGGCGACGTGATCACCACCGTTGCAGGCAACCCCAACGCTATCGGCTACGCATCCCTGGCATCCGTTAAGGACACCGTCAAGGCGCTCTCCGTCGGCGGAGTCGCTCCCACCGAGGCCACCGTTTCCGACGGCAGCTACGCAGTGCAGCGCCCCTTCGTTCTGGTGACCAAGGACGGCACCGAGCTTTCCGCAGCAGCTCAGAAGTTCTTTGACTACGCAACAAGCGCAGCGGCAGCAGACGTCATCTCCGCAGCAGGCGCAGTCCCTGTGTCCAAGTAATTAATTAAGCCGACGAAAACCGGCAGCGGTTCGGTTTACGTCGGCTTATTTTTTGTATGTGTAGGATGTTGTTCATATGAAACTAAAAACGAAAAATCTCCTTGAAAATATAGTCCACGGCATATTCCTTGTCCTCGGGCTTGTGACGGTGGCGAGCGTTTTGCTGATAACGGTCTACCTCATCGTTTCGGGCATTCCGGCGATAAAGGAGATCGGTATTCCTGACTTCCTGCTGGGCAAAAAGTGGGCCTCGACCGCCGCCGAGCCGAGCTACGGCATCCTGCCGTTTATCCTCACGAGCGTCTACGGCACCGCCGGAGCCATTGTCCTCGGTGTGCCGGTGGGATTTATGGCGGCGGTGTATCTTGCGAAAATGGCCGATAAGCGCGTGTGCGCGGTGGTCGTTGAGGCGGTGTCGCTGCTTGCAGGCATCCCCTCGGTCGTTTACGGCCTTGTGGGCATGATGGTGCTCGTTCCGGGCATACGCAAGGTGTTTAACGTTCCCGACGGCGCAAGCCTTCTGGCGGCGATGATCGTGCTTGCCATCATGATCCTGCCGTCGATCATCAAGGTCTCCATGACCTCGCTCGAGGCCGTTCCCAAGGAGTACGAGGATGCGTCGCTTGCCCTCGGCGCAACGCCGACAGAAACGTATTTCCGCGTGTCCGTTCCGGCGGCGAAAAGCGGCATTGCCGCGGCGGTCGTCCTCGGCGTGGGCCGTGCCATCGGCGAAGCGATGGCCGTTATGATGGTGTCCGGCAACGCGCCGAACATGCCCGAGCTTTTCCAGAGCGTAAGATTTCTCACAACGGCCGTTGCAAGCGAGATGAGCTATTCCTCGGGCCTCCAGCGTCAGGCGCTTTTCTCGATCGCGCTCGTGCTGTTTTTGTTTATCATGCTCATAAACGCAACGCTCAACTTCCTTTTGAAGAGGGATAAATCGAATGGATAATAAAAACGTAAAAGCAAAGCGCAGGGCTTACGGGATCGTTATGCGCGGCCTTTCGGGGCTGTGCGCGGCTCTGACGTCGGCGCTGGTGCTGTTTTTAATAGCATATGTGCTCATAAAGGGCATTCCGAATATCTCGTGGGAGTTTCTTTCCTCAAAGCCGAGCTACCTCGCGGACTCCGTCGGCATCCTGCCGGATATACTTAATACGCTCTATATCGTCCTCGGAACGCTCGTGTGGGTGCTGCCGCTGGGCGTTGGCGCTGCGATATATCTCACCGAATACGCGAGCAACCACCGCATCGTCGGCGCTATCGAATATGCCGCCGAGACGCTCTCGGGCATTCCGAGCATCATCTACGGCCTTGTAGGCATGCTGTTTTTCTGCAATTTCCTCGGCTTCCAGACCTCCTTGCAGGCCGGCGCCATGACGCTTGTCATCATGAACCTGCCGACCGTTATGCGCACGACTCAGGAGAGCCTCAAAACCGTTCCGCAGAGCCTGCGTGAGGGCGCGTTCGGCCTCGGAGCGGGCAAGTGGCGCGTTATCCGCACCGTCGTTTTCCCCGGTTGCGTGGACGGCATCATAACAGGCTGCATTCTTGCCGTCGGCCGCATTCTGGGCGAATCGGCAGCGCTGCTGTTCACTGCGGGCTTTGCCCACAATATCTATAACATTTTCGCTGACGGCCTGTCCGGCGCGGGAGCTACGCTCACCGTTTCGCTGTATGTCTACGCCAAGGAGCAGGGCGATTTCGACGTAGCCTTCGCCATTGCGGCGATACTCATGGCGCTGACCGTTATCATAAACCTTGTCGCAACGCTTGTCGGCAAGTACTATCAGAAGAGGAGAAGCATATGAGCAGCATAATCAGCGTAAACGATCTGTGCCTGTGGTACGGCCAGACCCGGGCGCTTAAAAACATAAACATGGAGATACCCGAAAAGAGCATAACCGCGCTCATCGGCCCCTCCGGCTGCGGCAAATCGACGTTTTTAAAAACGCTCGACCGCATGAACGACCTCATTCCCGGCTCTCGTCTGGAGGGGGAGATTTTGATTGACGGGAGAAATATATACGACAAGTCCGTGCAGGTGGACGAGTTGCGCAAGAGCGTAGGGATGGTCTTTCAGCGTCCCAACCCGTTCCCGAAAAGTATTTTCGAGAATGTGGCTTACGGGCTTCGGGTAAATGGGGTGAAAGATAATGAGTTTATCCGCCACAGGGTGGAGGAAACCTTGAAAGGAGCCGCATTGTGGGATGAGGTGAAGAATAAGTTGAAAGAGTCTGCGTTTGCCCTGTCCGGTGGTCAGCAGCAGCGGTTGTGCATAGCCCGTGCCATGGCTGTATCTCCTTCGGTTCTGCTTATGGATGAACCGGCTTCGGCACTGGACCCTATCTCTACAGCCAAGGTAGAAGAGTTGATTCATGAGCTGAAGAAAGAATATACCATCGTTATTGTCACCCACAACATGCAGCAGGCCGCGCGTGTCAGTGACAAGACAGCCTTCTTCTATATGGGCAATATGGTGGAATATGATGATACGAAGAAAATATTTACGAATCCGGGCAAGGAAGCGACCCAGAATTATATTACAGGGCGTTTCGGGTAAAGCATTCATCACAGCGTTGCACAGATGGGAGATAAGATAAAACTGGAACTGATGTGCCACAACCCGATGCGGGCTTGCTTGCTTTTCAGATCTAATGGTACGGATTTGTCTTTTTATTCTTCTGTCCGGAAAATTAAAATCAGTGTGAATCTGCGCAATCTGCGGTGAAAGAAATAATGATAAACAAAACAAGAATTAAGAATATGGTGAAATTTATAGAATCAGAACTTGTATCACTGAAGAAGGAAGTGAACGAGATGTGGACATTGGTTTACAATCAGCTGGACAGGGCAGGAGAGGCTGTGCTGACCTTTAACCGTGACCAGGCACAGCAAGTCATTGTCCGTGAGAAAAGGGTGAATGCGTTCGAGTTGAAAATAGACAGTGATGTAGAGGACACTATCGCTCTATACAATCCGGTAGCCATTGACCTGCGTTTTGTGCTGGCCATGTTCAAGATAAACAGTGATTTGGAGCGTTTGGGAGATTTTGCCGAAGGCATAGCCCGTTTTGTGGTGAGAAGCGAGGAAACCGTGCTGGATAGTGAACTGCTCCACAGCCTGCGTATAGAAGAGATGCTGAAACAAGTGCTCGGTATGCTCGAAATGACCAAGAACGCGTTGAATGAAGAAAATCTGGAGTTAGCCCTCAATGTATTCAGTAAAGATAATTTGCTGGACGAAATCAATGCGGCTGCTCCTGCCGTCCTTACAAAATATCTGGAAACACACCCCGATAATTTCCTGACTTGCCTGGAACTCGGCACCGTTATCCGTAAGCTGGAACGTGCCGGAGACCATATAACCAATATCGCCGAAGAAATTGTTTTCTTCATCGATGCAAAGGTGCTGAAACATCGCGATAAGGTAGATGGACATTTCTTGGGAAAAGAAAAAACTCATTAAAATGCTGTTTTAGTCTATATTTTTGCTACCTTTGTATATATAATGAGGCCGATAAAGATCATTTTGAATAATAATCTGCCAAAAAAGACAGAAAAATCTAAAAACATGTTGTATGGCATAGTTTTTTATTTGGCTGGTTTAAAAAAAGGCTCGATATTTGCATCGTTATCCTGAAAACAATCTTTTTACCTTAAAAAAAAACTAATACCTATTGAAAACTGAAAAATGGAGCTTTGTGAAAAGCCCCATTTTTTTTTGCTCTTCACCGAGG
>ERZ824488.3766-NODE-3766-length-10958-cov-3.264331_pt1 | contig 10958 bp, 6 predicted proteins | sample MGYA00519936_ERZ824488 | MGnify/ENA primary metagenome ERZ824488 (study PRJEB31778, sample SAMEA3449153) | human gut metagenome | biome: human gut; feature: human-associated habitat; material: faeces | place: United Kingdom | collected 2010/2012 ... | reverse complement strand
TATCGGAAGAAATGGAAACACCTTCCTTCGTCTGATCACCTACATTATTAACAAACTCCAATATCTCATGTGTATTCTTCATAAGCCCTTCAATTGAAGATGCTATTTCTTCCATACTTGCCGTAATTTCTTCCATCGTCGTAGCAATATAATTTACATTTTCGCTGGAACTGTTCACTTCTGTATTCATCACCCCAAGAGAATTCTGCATTGACTCCGATTGGTGGTGAACTTTACGAATAACCATCTGTAATTGAATAATAAAATTATTAATACCTTCTGACAATTGACCGATTTCATCATGTGAACGGACTGTAATGCGTTTTGTAAGATCTCCTTTTTTCTTGTTAATATCATCAATAATATGATCTAACTGACAACTGGCTGCACTTGCCGGTTTGCTTACTGTTCTCCTCATAATCAAAAGAACCACTACCGACACCATTATAAATATAACAAATAATATTTTCGTCACTTGAATATTCATATCAACTGCCTGATTATACAACTTTGACTGTTCAGAAATTCCACCTTCCAGATTTTCCGTGAGATTCGTTTCTGTTTTCTCTCCCATATCTCTAACAAGATTTTGGAAATCGGATCCAAGTGCTATACTTGCCTGCGCAAAATCCCCCGTATCTACATATTCCTGTATTGTTGAAAATTGCAAGAGCACTTTATCAAGGAATTCTTCATATTTCTTAATTGCATCTTTTAACTTTGTATTGTTATTATCTTTTAGATACACATCTATCTTCTTCTCGCTCTCAGTAATAGTTGACACTTCCTCTGCCAATGAACCTTCAAGCTGTTGACGAAGTTCTGCATTATCATACAAACTAATAATATTAAGGTATTTCTGACCTCGTTCCATACTTTTTTGAATCGTAAATATTTCTGTCTGAATTGGAATATACTGCTCCGTGATTTCTAATCCAGACCGTTTTACACGATTTTGTGATCTTACAGAAGTTATCGTATTTAGTCCAAATATAACAACAAACAGAACCATCATTAAAAGCACTTTGCTCCCAATTTTTTTCATAAATAGTTCCTCCTATTTAATTTTCTCCAAAATATTTACGCAAGAAATAGGCCGGTGCACAGCTCCATGCATGACAATAACTATTGACAATAGTTCCGCCGTACGGGGATTCATCCGGATTCTTCGGATTATACAGCTCCCAGAATGTATCTGCACCAAGCCGCGCCATACCACCCCAATACTCTGTCAAAACAGCAAGTGCTTCCTCATCCGCGTTGCATTTTAACAATGCTTCAATATAGTAGTGATACATATACGGAGTCACCATCTCAAGAGCCTCCCTATCTGCTGCAACATTATGTAAAATCCGAAGACCTTCTTCGGAATCGACTACACCGCCAAGAATCAGCCAGACCTGACTTGCATAAGAAATCTGTCTATTTTCTCCGCTGACAAAAAGTCCTTTCTTTTCATCGTAAAAATATGCTTTTGCTGCCTTTCGATAGACTTCATAAGTTCCTTTTAAGCATTCTGCATCACGATTTTCTCTTAATTCCTGTGCAATTGCAATCGCACTCTGCATCGCATACAGTAAAACCCCCTGTGCTCCCGCCTGCTTATTTAATTCTAGCGACCAGTCAAGAAAACACCATCCTAACACATCACGGTCTCTTACAATGCCGTTATCCACTCGTTTCTGCGCCAACGAAATCTGTGTTCTTGCAGTCTCCCACAAGTCACGAAGCGCCTCCTTGTCTTTTGTCTGCTTATAATAATCCCACAAAGCAACAACATACAGAAGTGAATAATCAAACATACTCGTATCATCCACTTCCGGCTCCGGATCTAAGAATACACAGGCTCCAACCTGACCGTTTTCCATCGGTAAGGCCCCAAACAGATACAGACATCCTTTTACCATATCATTCATCTGATAAGTCTCGTAATTGGCAAGTGCCTGCAGACGAAGATCTCCCATCCAGAGTCTCTGGTCACGTTTTGGTCCATCCTCAAATACCTTCTGCATACAATCATGCAGCGTATTACAGGCAATGCGATCAAGCTGTTCCAATTCCTTATTCTCGCTATGATATGCGGATAAACGGCTATCATCTGCTGAAGACAACGCAACCGCTTTTGCCTCTTCAATAATCAGGTCAAATTTAGAGCTGACATCAAGCACTTCGATTTTCACGTAACGAAACGAATATCTTCTGGGCAGAAAATATTCTCCCGGGACAAGATCAATATGCACCTGTTCCTGCTGCACCCATGCCGAACAGATCCAGCCCTGATAATCTTCCACCCGTTCCTCGAATTCCTTTTTATTTTCTGCAAACGAGAAACGAAGCCATACCGGAGCATCCGGATGTGAACGAACATACCCCAACTTTAATTTTATGTGCCCCACAAGATGTCGACCAAAATCAATTTCAACTGAATCTCCCTTTTTAAGAGGCTTTAAAAAAGCTGCTATATCCAGAGGTTCAACCACCGTTTCTTTTACTTCCGGTAACAGCTGCAACGCTTTATCCAACAATTTTAAATTTTTCACCATAACTTTTTTCTCTCACTCTTACCACTTCAAGTACTCTTTTCCACAGAACGGGTCTACTGGATTCTTACCAGTAAATGCACTTCTTCCCATGATTTTTTCCACAACGCTTTCTATCACATACTCACTGTTAGAATATCCGTTGATATAGGTTTTGATCATCGGCACATCTATCAGATGATACGGATTTGCGAGGCTGATGAACATCACCGGACGTTCCGCAACAAACCACGGAACATTGTTTCCGTTTCCCCAGAATGTGTACCAGGAAAGACGATTGGTCACTTTATTGGAAGCATTCTCAACATTTCCTATATAGATAACGAGATCATAACTTTTCTTAAACGTCCCGACATCAAATTTTGCAGTCTCGAAATTCTCCGGTTCATATATCGTTACATCAAAGCCTTCTTTTACCAGTTTGCTTCGAAAACTCTCCAACACTCTCTCATTTGAAGGGAAATCTCCCATAATCTCAAGCAGTACTTTCTTCGTTTTCCGCGGACTCAGCGGCAAGATCTTCTGTGTATCCTTAACCAGCGTAACCGCAGCATTGGCACTTTCTTTCGCCCATGTGACATGTTCGTCCGAACGCATCACACGAAGTGCTTCTTCCGTCGGCACAATCTCACTCTTTGCTTTCTTATAAAGACCCAGCGCAGCCTTAGTTGCAAGAATTCTTGTGATTGCCTCGTCCAAACGCTGCTCCGACAGAATTCCCTGCCTGTATCCGTTTAACATATACCGATAATCTTCGTCCAGATCTTTATTAAAGAGGAACATATCACATCCGGCTTCAATTGCATAAGGCACCGCCTTCTCTCTTTCCATTGCACAGCTAAAACCAACCATGCAGGTAGAATCGGTAACAATCAATCCGTTAAATCCAAGCTTTTTACGAAGCAAGCCTTTTAACAGTTCCGGAGAAAGTGTTGCAGGAACTAACTTGTCCGGAAAATCCGGATTATAAGCTTTCTGGTATGCCGGCTGTGCAATATGACCGACCATCACCGTCTGCGCTCCCGCCTGAATCAGTCCGCTGTAAATCTTTCCGTAGGTTGCATCCCACTCCTCACAGGAGAGACTGTTCACACTGGTAAGAATATGCTGATCCACCTCATCGCAGCCATCTCCCGGAAAATGTTTAATTGTAACAAGTACATTTTCTTCTTTTGCAGCCTTTATATAATTAACACCACATGCTAAGACCCGATCCGGATCGTCACCATATGTACGCACATTAGTAATCGGATTTCTCCAGTTTCTATCAATATCAACCACTGGTGCAAACGCCCAGTTACATCCCACCGCTGCCCCCTCGCTGCAACTTACTTTTCCTAAACGATAGGCGTCCTCGGTATCTCCGGTTGCAGCTATCTGCATCTGTTTTCCGTACTGTGTTCCATCCGTTGCAATTCCACATCCACCATCCTCAAGATTAGCTCCGACCAAAAGTGGAATTTTACTATGTTCCTGAAGATAACGATGTGTTCTCTGCATCTCCTTAGCCTCACCGCACCGATACATGATTCCACCGATATGGTGTGAAAGCATAACATGTTCCAGATAATCTGCATCTCCTGAATATCCGATCGGTACAAATAACTGACCGATTTTTTCTTCTAACGTCATTGCTTTTTTTGTATTTTCAACCCACTCGATATCCTCTTTCACAAGAAAGAAGGGTGCCTTTGTCAAATTGATCATATTTCTGTCCTCCATTTGTTAAGCATCAGTTATTTAAGGTTGCATTCAGCAAAGACTGACGCTACATGTCAGGTTTTTTGTAAAAACTTGACGCAATTTATTTGCGTTTTCCGGTAAACACACGAATCAATAAATGTTCGTTACTCAGATAAATTAGGAACACTACAAGCAATAAAGCATTAATGATTGCCTGCATGGATGCATTTACTTCATTTGAGAATACCGCAAATGTGGAATTCAACATTGACATACATAAAGCTGCAAGTAAAAATCCAATCTTTTCATTGGTAAATCTGCTGATATAAGATCCAATAAACATTGGAAGAAATGCAGTAAACATAATACTGATAGATCCAAAGTTAAGCTGACCTCCATTGATGGTTGTATTTCTGGAAGCGTTTAAAAAGCCAACAATTCCCATCAGGCCACCGCAGATCACATAACAGGCAATTGCATTTGGAATTTCTTTAATTCCGGTATTAACTGCAACCTTCTGACCATTCTTAAGTGCGTTATAATCGTATCCGAATTTTGTATAATCAAAGAGTCCAATAATAATTACCAGTACCGCCACAATAATAATTGCTGCATAAAGCCAGTTTCCTGTAAAAGCAGTCATGGATGAATTCTGTACCTCTTTCATAACGTAACGACCTTCTGTAATTGTAAAAAGAATTCCTTCATAAATCAGTGTTACACCAAGAGACGTAATAATTGGTGGCAAATGTAAAACCACATACAAAACACCGGAAATCAGTCCAAGCAGCATACCAAATAAAATAGTAAGCATCAGCATTATCGGTGCACTGCCCTGACCTCCACCTAAAAACGAATATGTAATCTTTGCACCAATCACAGAGGAAAGCAATGCCATTGATCCCAAAGAAAAATCAAAACGTCCACTGTTAAGATTGATGGACAAAGCGATAGTTGTGATCATAACAATTGCAATATAGACAACAAAATTGTCAAAGCTTGTCATATTCATGATCATTGTTTTTCCTTTTGCCATACAAATACCCTGTAACAAAATAGCCACCAGTACCGGTATGGCAAGTGCTCCTGCTAAATTTTTTATACAAAGTCTGTTTTTACTTTTCATGTTATCTTCTCCTTTCTTTTTACAGGATAATTTTTCATACCCTCTCCCAATAGATGAAAGTAATAAATTCATCTATTGGGAGAGGGTGCGGCTTCTTTAAGAAGCCGCGACCAAATAATAAAAAACAAGTTAATTAGATGCAACCACCTCATTGATAGTATCAAAAGTAACTGTATCACCAATAATTTGATCCAATGTATCCCTACTGTAAATCGGGTTATCACCATTATCATTCTTGTAAAATTTATCAAATGTCTCACTATCTGTTGCTACCTGATAATTTTGGCTGAGTGACACAGCATTTCCCTGCGCATCACGAATTACATTCCCATTGATTGCATTCATCACTAATGCAAAAGCAGGTCCTACCGATGATGAATATTTTCCAGCAAGATATACAAGCTTTCCGTTTGTGATTGCCTCTCCATTACTCTTGGTAAAGGAATCAATATCAGAAAACTCAATACCTGCTGCATTCAACTGCTGTGTAAAGAATGTTGTTGCCATTCCGACAGAGATGAATGCTTCCGGAGCCGCCTGAATGGCTGCATTGATCTCGTCTGTTGTTGTATCACCATATCCCTGTAAATAAGATACGATCTTGATATCTCCTGAAATCTTTGACAAATCTATACCCTGATCAGCAAAAATCAAACCAACTACATCCTCTTCAGTTGTCGCTCCGCCATAAGAAAGTCCAAGTCCTGCAAGTACGCCGGCTGTACGATATACGTGCATTGGATTCGGAATAAATGCGCCATAGATTGCAGCAGTCTTAATGCCTTTATCTGCAAAGAACTTGCCCATTTCTACACCAGCTTCATACTCTGTATCCATACTCGGACCCACCTGTCCAAGAAAATATTCATCTGTTTTATATTTTTCAAACTGTTCCTGATCAAGTGTTCCTGCTGCAACTGCATAATAAATCTTGTTTTCCTCACATGTTTCAATCTGTAATGCACGATCATTGCTTGAAAAAGAAATGACTGCCTGATATCCCTGAGAAGCAAACTTCTCAATTGCAGATTTCTCACTTGCAGCATCCTTAAGTTCGTCTGTGTAAGTAAATGTTACACCATACTGATCCGCAATATAATTCTCATAGTAAGAACGGAATCCTAATGCTTCCTCACCACTGACATCTTGAACCAGAACACCAATCTTGACATCTCCTGTCGGCTTTTTTTCCTCCTGTCCATTTGAAACATTTGTATCATTTGTTGCATCCTTACTGTTTCCACATCCGGCCAGCATTGTCAGAGACATAGCTGCAACAAGACCAAAGCTTAACATTTTTTTCATTGTTCGTTTCATAAATTTCTTCCTCCCTGTTTTCTTTTAAAATTTATCTTTAACACACAATGTGTTAAATTCTTGTTTTATCGCGGTAAAGTCTGCGAACGATAGTTAACGCTTGCAACATATACTATAATCAGAAAAAACACTGCACTTACAATCTGCGTAATGCCATATCCCGATGTAGAATCAATGAGCAGATCCAAAATATTATTTAATACAATATAAGAGAATCCTCCAACAACTGCCGCGTAAATCTTTGATCTGGCACCACCTGAAATCGGCATTCCTCCAAATACAATTGCAACCATAATATTCATTCCAATATCCCCGGCTGTCGTTGTTGTAACAGATGGTGTATATACCAATGTCATAAATGCACCGATTCCTACTCCTACTCCCGCCAAAAGGAAGCCCAATATTGCATATGTGTTATATTTAATACCGGAAAGCTGCGCACAGATTGGGTTTCCACCTACAAATTTTTCTCTTCTTCCAAACTTTGTATAATCAAAAACAAATACACAGATCGCAACCCAGATTACCAGAACTCCAATCTTAAATGCCGAGTTATCCAGATGTTTTACAACCTCGCTTGGAATACTGATTCCACCAACCGCACCACCTTTTGTCGTAATAATCTGCGATGCAATCGCGGATAACACGGACATCATTGCTACCGTTGTAACAAACACCGGAATATGAAATATGGACGCAAGCACTGAATTGACCAGTGAGCAAACAATTCCTGCTAATAAAATCACGATAATCATCAACGCAAAATTTTCAGTTGCATTATAGGTAAGTACTCCCAGCGTGGCCGCAAAAAGCGTTGCGGCTCCCAGGCTGATATCAAATGAACCCAGTGTATAAATAAAAATTGCACCTGTTGCAACAATTGATAATACAATCCCTTCATTAAATACAATCTTAATATACATATCCAGACGATATCCTTTACTGCTTACAATTCCACAAAATACTGCAAGCAATACGACAAGTGCTACAAAAGGCAACGCACTTATCATCATTTTTTTATTTTTCGTCATTCTTTTTTGCCTCCTAAATCATATATTCAATAATCTGTGCATCAGAAAGAGTTTCGCTTCTCTCAAATTCCGCAGAGACCTCACCATTTTTCATAATTAGAATCCGATCACTCATTCCAATCAGTTCCGGTAATTCCTCACTGATCATAAGGATTGATTTTCCCTCATTTTTCAATCTCACCATAAGCTGGTACATTGCCTGTTTTACACCGATATCCACGCCTCGTGTCGGACAGTCCAGAATAAGGATTTCACTTCCACATCCAATCCATTTTCCAAATACGACCTTCTGCTTATTTCCTCCGGAAAGCTGTGATACTGACTGATCTCTTCCCGCACATTTGATGGACAATTCTTCAATCTGATGATTCACATATTTTTTTTCTCGATTTTTCAGAATCAGAAAATTATTGATCGCAAATTCACTCATTCCTGCAATTGAAATATTATCTTCAATACTTGCATTAAGACATAACGACTCAACATCTCTGTCCTTCGATACATAACCCACACGTTTCTTCATTGCAATTGCCGGACTGTCAATGATTGTTCCGTCTTCCACCGTAACGCTTCCCTCTTCCGGCTTTAATGCTCCAAAACAAACCTTTCCAAGAGAATGCATTCCGCAATGTGCCAATCCACCGATTCCAACGATTTCTCCTTTATGCACCTGAAATGAAATCCCTTTTAACCGGTCTTCATATACCAGATTTCTTACATCCAATGCCACTTCCGGCTGTGAACTTGCCTGAAAGTCACTTCGATAATAATCACCTTGCAGCTCTCTTCCGATCATGCTCGCGCGGATTGCTCCGGCCTCAAATTCAAATGTCCGGATAATCTTGCCATCTCGAAGAACGGTCAACGTATCACAGACTTCCATAATTTCATCCAGATCATGCGAAATAAAAATCACTGATTTATTTTCTTTACGGAAGCGATTCATAATGTCATATAAAATTTCTCTTCCGTCATGTGATAATGCTGTACTCGTCTCATCGATTACCAGAATCTGAGGTTCTTTCATCACAACTTTAGCAATCTCTACAAGCTTTCTGGTTTGAAAATCAAGCTTCTGCATAAGCATTTCGCCTGTTACATCATTGACACCGATATTTTTCATCACCCTGGTCGCATCCGCATTCATTTTCTTACGATTAATCAGGCCGAACTTATTCTTATACTTTTCAGACTCCGCAAGGAAAATATTCTCAGCTACCGTAATCCCCGGTATTGTTCCGCTCTCCTGAACAATCATTCCAATTCCCTTGTGAAGTGCATCGATCATGCTAAGCGGCTTCCAGCTCTGTCCCTGAAATGTCATCGCACCGCTGTCACATTCCTGCATTCCTGCTACAATAGAAGTAACCGTTGACTTTCCCGATCCGTTTTCTCCAATGAGTCCTCTTATTTCTCCCGGATATACAGTCAGTGATACATCATTCAAAGCCACTGTACTTCCAAATTTCTTATTCATATTTGCAACTGTTAAAATTGGTTCACTCATTTTTATCACCTCGTCTTTATGCTTATTATAGATTTTTGTTAATTTTTATGTGATTTTGTTTTTTATCTGTTTCACTCATTTTTTTAATGTGTTTTTCTTTTTTCTATACGTTTACCTTAAATTTAGTCTCGCCTCTAAAAAATAGATTAAAAATCCTATGTTTTTATTGATTTTTGTATTGCATATATGTTTTAATCAATATAGTTACCTTTTTATATGAAATGGAGGAATTTTATGTCAGAGAACTACTATCTTATTTCCGATAACGATGTACACATGCCGATCCGGTGTACGATGCAGCGATTTGATCATATCCGCCAACAGATGCATGATTATTTTGAATTGTCCATGATTGTTTCCGGAAGCTGTACATTACAATTTGATGATCATATGTACAGTCTCAGGGAAGATGATATTTTTTGCATCAATCCACTTACACTTCATGAACTACATGGTGTCAATTGTGTCATCATAACCGTTCTGTTTAATCAAACATTATTTGAACAGATTCTGCCGGTTCCATCACATCCCCGCTTCTTCTGTATTAGTCCCATGTCGGATAATCAGGAAGCAATTGCACAATTACGCTCTCTGATTGCTCACATCATCAAAACAAATGTGGACAAAAAAGATGGCTACGAACTTCGCAACTGGTCATATATCTATAATGTTATGGATATTATGTACCTTCATTTCCGTGTAAAATTATCGACTGCAAATGAAAAGAAAAACCACAAATACGCTATCCGGATAGCAGAAATATCACAATTAATCCAACAGCGCTATACAGAAAACATAACCTTAAAAGAACTTGCCGATGAAGTTCATTTGTCCGTTCCCTATCTTTCAAAATTCTTCGTTGACTATTTTGGGATGAATTTTCTAAGCTACCTGAATCAATACCGCCTTATGCATGCGATGCAGGAACTTTCCATAACAGATAAAAATATTGATGAAGTAGCGATTGACAGCGGATTTCCTAATAGTCATGCCTTTGTAACTCTTTTAAAAAAAGAATATGGAATGCTGCCAAAAGAATATCGGCGCGAGCAAAAAAAAGAAAAGCAACAGACCTCTCAACAATTAGAACAACATAATTATATTGCAGGATTAAAGAAATATTTAAACGACAATACACATACCCACGTCGTATCCCCTATATCAAAAAAACAAATTGATTTCTCTGTAAATGGAAGTTCTTACGTATTGCTACATACATGGAAAAAAATGATGACAGTCGGTCGTGCCAGTGATGTGTTAATCTGTGATATTCAGGAAATGTTGACCAGATTTCAAAATAGGATTGGATTTGAATATATTAAATTATGCGGTATATTTTCAGATGATCTGCATGTGTACAATGAGAAAGCAAACGGTACACCTGTGTACAGTTTTACATATATTGATAAAATTCTTGATTTTGTAACCAAACTTCATCTTAATCCATGGATTCAACTTTCTTACATGCCGGAAAAGCTCGCCAAATATCCAAATAAACGCTTGTTTGGTTCTAATGTCAGCCAACCCCATTCCATTGCCGCATGGTGCCGGCTTGTTTCAGAGTTTCTGCAACATATCAGCAACCGCTATGGACTTGAGGTAATTCGCTCATGGAAATTCGGTCTTTGGAACCAGCCCAACACAAACATGGATCTTTTCGGATTTTCAAACGAAAAAGACTTCTTTCAGTTTTATAAGGAAACTTTCCTTTGCGTAAAAAATTTCTGTCCGGATATTGAATTTAGTCTTCCGCC
>ERZ824488.3764-NODE-3764-length-10961-cov-2.473593_pt1 | contig 10961 bp, 8 predicted proteins | sample MGYA00519936_ERZ824488 | MGnify/ENA primary metagenome ERZ824488 (study PRJEB31778, sample SAMEA3449153) | human gut metagenome | biome: human gut; feature: human-associated habitat; material: faeces | place: United Kingdom | collected 2010/2012 ... | reverse complement strand
GCTTTCGCGGGTGGGAAACCTTCCTTTTGGCGTGCCTCGTCATGCGCGGCCGACTTTCTAATATAGGAAAGCCCGAGCTCGCGATTCTCCTCGACGTGGTGAACCGCGCCCTGCGCGATGTAGGACCCTGAATACAGAGCACATCCCAGGAAGAACTGCGCCACCACGGCTCCCTTCGCCGCCGCCTCGCCCATAAACAGCATGACGTCGGCTTCTGAATACTTGATCGAAGTCCCCCCGAGGTTGTCGCGGGCGCAAATGGCAAGGTAGTACAGGGCGCTCACGCAGCCTTGGCGCGCGAGCCGCTCGAACACGCCTACTGCCTGCGCATAGTGTCCCGAGTTGAACTCGTCAAGCGCTTGCGCGAGTGTGCCCGCTTCGAACGAGGGCGCGTCCTGCGCCAAAATTCGTCCGCCGCCAAGGGCGGCGTTCAGGCCAAGCAGGTGGAGCTCGTGGCGATACGACGATTTATCGCGCGGCAGGGCATTCTTCAGCTGCGTCGTGGTCGGACGCTGTGCGGCGTCGACCGCCAGGCACGCTCCGAGCGTCGCGCGAAGCTTCGCATCGAATGCGTCGACCGCGGCGTGCGCCGCCTTCTCGACGGCAGCGGCGGATTCTTCGATGCCATACGTCGATCGCAGGGTTTCGGCGATATCTTCCTTCAGGAAATCGAGCGTCTCGGCGTCGTGCGTGAAATCGTTGAGCGCGGCTTCCTCGAGGTAGATGCCTTTTTCTCGTGCGTATTCGATAAACGCGGGAAACGGCGTGATCGAGCGTTCGTGCGCAAAGCGTTCGCGCTCGTCGGTCCAAGCAGGGTCGTATCGAAGGCTGCCGTCGCTATTCTGGGCGACCACGCCATACGCGGGCGGCTTGTTTTCGCCTGCGAGCAGCGCGAGCATCGTTGCCGCGAGAGAATACGCGTCGCTGCCTTTGCGCAGGTCAGTTTCGCCACTTGAAGGAAAGCAGCTTTCTGGAGACGAGAAGCCCTGCGTCCCCCAGGCGAGTCGAGCCTGGTCGCGCGAGGTTTGCGCGATGCCGAAGTCGATGAGGCGCACGCATCCCGTTGAATCGAGCAAGATGTTGCTGGGCTTCACGTCGTGGTGGATCACGCCTACGCGAAGTTCCGTTTCCGCCGTGGCGAGGAAGGCGATGACGGGCGACATGGTCGAAAGCGTCTCCTCGACCGTCATGCCTCTTCCCGTGCGGCGAAGGTGCTTTGCAAGGGTGTCGCCATCGAGCCACTCCTCGACGATACAGCTTTTTTCTTGGGCGCCGACTGCGTGCGGCATGCACACGGTGCCATGCGCGAGGGCATTGGGAAGCACGCGGAAGTTCGAAAACTTCTTCAACGAACGCCACTCGAGCAGGCACTCTTCGCTGTTCTCGAACACCTTTACTGCGACGGGCGTGCCGCTGGGAGTGTGCGCTTTGAAAATGGTCGCTTGTCCGCCGCGGCTTACTGCTTTCTCGAATGCGAGATTTTGCGGCGTTTGGCGAATGTCGCTGTGCTCGGGTGTGGCGGGGATGAAAAGCAGCTCGCGCGAGAAAGGGGTGCTCGGTGCCGGCATGACGGCCGAATCCGCCAGCGTAGGCGCTGATTCATCTGCCAACATGAGTGTTGTCGATGGCGGGGTCGCCGCCGCGGCTTTCGGCATCGTTGTCGAGGTCGACGATCCCGTTCCCGTGAGAAGTTCTTGGTTCATGTCGACTTCCTTTGCGCTCAGACCTTTGCGTGCGATGCGGCTTTGTGGTTACGCTAAGGATAGCGTAACTACCACGCGGCGGTCGCTCTTAGCTGCTGTTTCGTCGAACGTTCCGGTGTTCATGGAGGTTGCGCCTTCATCGCCGCGGCCGATCGCCTCGATAGAGCCGGGGTTGACGCCCGCTGCGATTAGGGCGTCGCGCACGGCTTCCGCGCGGCGCTGGCTCAAGTCGACCAGGTCGCTGCGCGAGAATGCGGGCGAGGCGGCGGTGTAACCTTCAACGATCACGGTGGCGCCGCTGTTGCTCGTAATGGTGCCTGCGAGTTCAGCGAGTGTCGCTTTGGCCTGGGTAGGGTCAATGAACTCGGCGGAGTCGCCCACGAAGGCGAGCACCGTTTCATTCAGAACAACCTGGGCGCTCTGGCCGCGCTCAAGGTGGGGGAAGCTGAGCGAATCCTGTTCGAAATCGATGGTCGAAACGGTTGGCAGGTCGGCGTCGCAGCCAAGGCGCGTGAGCACGTCGGGCTCGACAATCGCCACGCCGCCGGTCGCTTCAACGAGAGTGGGATAGAGGCTCTGGAGCTTTGTCGCGATGGAGTTTGGAATCACCTGCTCGCCGCTCGCCTGGCCGAGGCCGTAGAAGTGCACTTCGATGCCCGAGAAATTCGCGAGAGCGCCCATGCTTGCAAGCTGGTTCGCGATGTCGTCCGCATCGGCGTTCAGAAGGTCGCTTGATCCGGCCAAAAGCCCCGTGGGGTTCAGCCCCGAGCTAATCACGTTGATCACCATTTTCGAGCTGTTGTCGTGGGCGCGCAGCTCGTTGGCGGCGTTGTTGAGGGCGGAAAGGGTATCGATCTCGCCGGTTTGGGCGCGGGCGCCGCACACACTCGTGAAGTAGTCGGCGAGGAAGGAATCGATTTCTTTCTCTTGGCCGGCCTGCGAGTTCTTCGTGGTGGCGAAGGTTTTCCCGTGCGGGGTCGAATTTGCGTCGCAGGTGAGGTAACCCGCGTAATTGCCCTGCTCAATGGCCGCCTTTGGGTAGGCGAGACACGTTGTGGGAATGCGGAACGCGCTGTTCTGGCTGGCGGAAGTCACGACCATGCAGCTCACCGGCTCGGTAATGGTGGATGAATCGACCGCTGCGGGGTCGATGGCGTAGCTTCCGGGTGCGGCGCTTTGCGCGTCGCTGGAACCCTCGGCCGCGCAACCCGTGGCGAATGCCGCGATGAGAAGCGTGAGCAGAAACGATGCTGCGATGGTTGCCGTGCGAAGGGCGGTGTTGTTCTTGAAGCTCATGGCAATCGGTCTCCTTTACGCTGCTTTTGCCTGGTCAGAGGCGGAGTTTTCAGTGTCGACGATGTCGTTGGGGGTGTCGCCTGCGGTCGGTTCGCCTACGGTCTCGCTGGCGTCGGCAGCGGTTTCGGCGTCGGCCTCGGTGCCGGTTGGGTTGGCGACCGCAGCGTCAACGTCGGCCGCCGCGTCGCCGCCCTTGCCAGGGCTGTTGGCCGCTGCCTCATTCGTCGCTGCGGCTTCCGCGCTTTCGGCTATGGGGGCTTTCTGCTCGACGGCGATCGCGCTGGGGAATTTCTTTGCGATGCGCGCGTCGAATTCCGCAGAAAGCTTGGCGAATTGTTCGCGTTCCGCCTTGCGTTGGGCTTCGATTTCGTCCACGAATCCGATGAAGCAGTTGTGGCTGTCGTCCGATTTCGCGACGAGTTGCTGGAATACCTGTTCGCACGAACCCTTCGCCGCGGCGATGCTCTGGCGTCCGGCGGCGAGTGCGACGCGGGCGGCGGTGGCGATGTCTTCGTCGATGTGGTTCTCGATGATGCGCATGCGCTCGATTTCGGCCTGCAGGGCTTCGGCTTCTGCGCGAATGTCGAGACTCTTAATAAGGAAGGCGGCGATGGCTTCACCAAGCGCGATGCCCGCCATAATCAGGACAAACGCCATGCCGTCGATCGAGAGGCCAGAAACGACCTCGCCCGAGACGCTCGTCGTGGTCGAGGCCGCTTCGGTGGTCGCACGCAGGAAGGCGCCGGCCATGGCCACGAAAAGCGATCCGATAATCGCGCACGCGGCGGGGCCCTTCTCGCCAGCGGCGATTTTCTCCGACGCGACCCAGGGCAGAATGATGAGCAAAAGGCTTTGGGCGATGGCTACGAGCCCGGCGAAAAAGTTGTTCGGGCTGAAGGTGCCGAACGGGTCAACGTCGAGGAAGACGCACACGGCTGAATAGTCGAGGCCTGCGTTGGCCAGCGCCAACATACCAAGCAGTGCGGTGCTCGTGACTTTGTTCATGGCCTACTCCTTCGTCTCGAGGGTTGCGCGCGGCGCGCGCGGCTGGCTGGCCTGGCGAGCTTGATGGGTTTGGCGGGCTGCGCGTTTCGGGGTGATGCGCTCCAGACGCTGTTCGGCCTGGATAATCTGACTGCGAACGGCTGCGCGATAGGTGGATTCCATCGTTTCGGTGTAGCGGGTGAGCGCCTCCTCGATTTCCGCGAGGTGCTTTTCGGCCGTGCAGGCGGTTTCGTGGTAGAACAGGCCCACACCAGTTTTGAAGAACGTCGCGTAGCTGTCGGAACGCGCGAGCTGGCGGCCGCGTTCCTCGTCGTAGTTGGGCGCTTCGGGAATGACGAGGCCGATGCTCGCGGCCGGGTTGCCGATTTCCTTCTTCGAGGCGGAAGGCGAAACCGACATGCGGGCGGGGCCTTCAGGCAGGGTAATCTTCTTGCGGAACAGGTTCATTTCCTAGCCCTCCTTCTCGATGACGTCGACGTTGCGCGTGCCCAGCACGCCGACCAGGTTGTAGGGCGGCTGCACGTTTCCGCGGCGCGCGGCCCATTTGAGGTGCGTGTCGCTGAGCACTTCGTAGTTGCAGGCGGTGAAGGCGTGGCGCGCTTCGAGCGCTTCCGATGTGCGGTTCACCATGCGGTTCGCGCGTGTCTGCATGGCGGTCCAGGCGGAAAGCTCGTTTTCGACCTGGCGCGCGGCCGCTTCGCGTTTGGCCACCTGAACGGCTTTGTCGTGCTGCTTGATGGCCTCGCGGTCGGCCTCGGGCAGCGCCGAGATGTTGCGGTCGTCCACATGGACGGGCTGGTCAACCGCGGCTCGGGCTTCGTTGACCGCGCCGTTGAGGCGACTGCAGGTTTCCTCGCACACGGCTTGAACCTCTTTCGCCGTGTTCATGACGCGGCTCAGCTGGATTTCCTGGAGGCTCTGGTCGCTGCGCGCGGAACCCTCGAGCTTCGAGAGGAAGGGCGAGTTGCAAACGTGGTCGGAGGTTTTCTGCTTGACCTGTTTCGACCACAGGATGCCGCTAATGGCGGTGGTCCACTTCTTCGGCGAGAAAATCGCCCTGCTTGTGATGCGTATGTTGCGGTCGAGCTTGTCGAGCTCGAGGTCGATCCACTCCAGGGCCTCTTCGCACTCCTTGATTGTCGTGATTGACGTTGGTTTTTTGACTTTGCCCATGGCGCGCTCCTTTCCGGCGGGTGCTTGTTGGGTGGGCCGCTTTCGCGTTTCGCCTTCTACATGGAAAACGGCTGATGGTTTTTCTGGAAAACCAACGCCGCCTTGGCCGGCGGGTAAAGCACGGTTGCGTTGTCGCGGGGCCGTGCTTCGCGCTCTATTCCGGCGAGGCGGCGTGGGGCAGGTGGGACGAGTGGGGAAGTATGCCGTCGGGTGCGTTGCAGGCTCGGCCTCGTTCATCTTCGGCGGCCGATGTGCGTTGCGTGCCTGGCTTTGGGTCGCTTCTGCTCGCCCCGTCTCATCGTGGCCTAGTACGGATACGCTCTGCCTCCGCAGTGGGGGCATTGGGTCCACAGCACCTCGGTGGTGTGTTCCTTGTTGAAAACTTCGTAGCAGTTGCTGCATTCAAATGCTTGCTCGACCATGGCGGGCTCCTTTTCCGGCGGGGGATGTGTTTCGGACGCGCCGCCGTTCGCGCGTCTTGCCCTCTACATGGAAAAGTGCGGATGCTTTTTCTGGAAAATACGAAAGGCCTGGTGGGAGTGGCATTGGAGGTTTGGTGGACATGGAGTTAGGTATGCGGCTAGCGGCTTGGCGGGCGTGGCGTCGGCGTGCCGCTTGCGGCCTGGTGGGCGATGCGGGAAATGCCTGGTGTTCGAAATGCTGGCTGTGCTGGCGCGGCCTTGCGGTCGAGATGCTTAGGGCTTGGGTGCGCGGAAACGTAGCTCGTGCCGCTTGCGATTTGGTGCGTGGGCCGGCTCTGGTTGCGGTCTTGCGGGTGAGATGATGCGCGTGCCGTCTGTGGCCTGGTAAACGGATTGTCGACCTCCCGTTCAAACCTTGCGTTGCGTCTTGTTGGGTCGTTTCTGCCAGGAAATGCCACAAGGGGGCCTCATTGCAGGCATGTCGTTCGGACGAAATGGGGAATTCGGCGTTGAAGATATTTGCGACCTGCGGTTTTGCGGTCGTAGTATCGGATTGCGTGTCATGGGGAGCCTAAAAAGAGGCCCCCTTGCGGCGTTTTCTGACAATTCGGAACGATTTCTCTGCAGGGAGGCCCCATCGTGGCATTTTCTGCCGGTTTTGATTTCTTTGCGGGGCGTTTCTTCCGCGTTGTTTTCTGCTGGGTGGCGATGATGTGGGATCAGATTCCATGTGTCAAGTGGGGAAGGCCGTTCGTTTGATAGCTAAAATATCCCGGTGATCCGCGCCTTCTCGAAGGGGTTTTAAGGATGCTCGATAATCGGCGGCGATGCGCTCGTGGAGTCGTTATTTGTATGCTCGCAAGGAGTATACTCATGCCCACACGAGGCTTGATGTTGCCGACACGTGAAATTGGGCCGTGTCTCTCGGGTAAGAGTAAAAGCCTGGCGAGCTCAATCGCTTGCGTAGCCGTCTGTGTAGCAGGGCGGTTTCGAATGGTCGTTCTGAATGGGCGCAGACATGTTGGCAAAACAATGTGCAGGGGATTCGCGCGATTGCCGGGTCCTGCTATTTGCATGGGCATTGCCTCGTTGGACGCGCTATGGCCGAAATCGAGCAGAGTGCGGCCGGGCTCGTTGTTGCCGATGCTTTTTTGAACTCGAGGTTCTGCTGATGTGGGCGCGCGAATTGCGCTTGGAATACGAGGTGGGCTCATGAAAACGCTGGTTGTGGGCGATTTGCATTTGAAGCAGCAATTTGTGCTGCCCCGTATCGATGGGATGCTGGCTGGTGATGCAGAAATTGGGCGTGTCGTATTTTTGGGCGACGCGTGCGATGACTGGGGCGCGAACGAAGCCGATGAGCTAAACGCTATGGAGTTTTATGCGAAATGGGTTCGCGAGCATCGCGGGCGCGGCATGCGAGTCGACGTGCTGCTGGGCAACCACGATTTTTGCTACGTGCGTGGCAAACGCGGCCCGGGCTCGATCATGTCCATCATGCGTAATCTGCGAACGATTCTGGAAGATGCCCTGCAGGCAAAGGTCGCCTGTGCAGTTGGGCCGTATTTGTGCTCGCATGCGGGTGTGACGGGAGTGTGGGCGAAGCGGTTTTTGGCCGACGTGCCTGCTGATGCGGTAGCGATTGCTCAGCGCTTGAATGAGATGCTCGCCGATTCGTCGCATTGGGGCGATTTGGACAGCTGTCCGCCGTCGCGTGGGGGCTGGTCGCTGCCGGGGCCTTTGTGGGCCGACTTGCGCGATATGCTCGACGATGCGTTGCCCGGCGTGCCGCAAATTGTGGGTCATTCGCCGGTCGAGCGCGTGGAGAACTATGCTAGCGGTTGGATGGCGGCAGGTCGCGACCCCCTGTGGGCATGCGATACTATGTCGCTCATGAGCTATGGTGCGCCCATCGGCGATGGGTCGATGCTGCTTGTTGACGAGCCGGGTGCAATGGATGGGTCAACCGGGTTGTGCGGCTCGTGTGGCTCGGGCGCTCCCGGCGAACTGCGCGGCCTGGGCGTGTCGAATGGGGCGGATGATGCCGCCGAAACGCTTGAAGCGCGCGCAGTGCCGTTCCCGGGTGAGGGCACATTCGCCGAAGCGTGCAAGCGATATTGGGAAGCACACTAGCCGGCGACGTTTTGGGCTGGTCCCGGCGCCGGTGGCTTCCTCCTTATTTCTTGCGGTAAAACGCCATGCACACGAGGGAAATAATGCAGAACGCCGCCGCGCACAGCAGCATGTGGAAGAAGCCCTGTGCGCCCGGCGTGGCAGAAACAAAACCAAGCAGCAGCGCTGGTGCCACGGTGGTGCCCACTTGACGAACCAGCGCAATGGTTGCGATTGCGGCTCCGCTTTCTGTGGGGCTCGTGTTTTCGAGCACCATGTAGTTGGTGGGCGCACCCATCGCGAACCCCATACCCAAGCCCATAATAGACAAGCCGACGATGAGCAGAATTGCGCTTGCGCTGTTCAGACTTACGAACGCGAGGAATAAAAAGCCCGCGGCCGCCACGGAGAGGCCGCCCATCATAACGGGTTTAGGACCGAATTTATCGATAAGCTTGCCGCCAATCGGCGGGCCGAACATGCTCACGATGCCTACGGGTAAAATATACAAGCCGCCCGAGCCGACCGGCGCGCTCATGATGAACTCGGCGACTTCGGGGATGATTGTCATGGTGATAATGACGCAGCCCACAAAGAAACTCACCACCATGGTGATGACGATAGGCTTATTGCCGAGGTATTCCAAATGGAACACAGGGCTTTCCGCGCGGCGTTCCGTCAGCACAAACGCAGCGAGCGCCACAACGAAGCCTAAGACGGGCGCAAGCACTTCCGTCGACGCGATTGACTGGCCGACGTGCCGCACATCGATATGCTGAACTGCGAACAGGAACAGCAGCACCGTGACGACGAGCAGTACTGAGCCGGGGATGTCGAGTGGCGTTGAGTCTTCGACGTTGTGGTTCGGAAGAGCGCGCAGGCTCGCGACAATGAGCGCCAAGCATACGGGAATGGCGAAGAAGAACAGCGCCGACCAGTGATCGTTTCCTACGATGCCCACGACCAGGCTGCCTACGGCGGCACCAATGACGTTCGCGATGCCAGCAACGGCGGCGGCTATGCCGAGCGCCATGCCCTTCTTTTCTTGAGGGAACGTCGCCCCTATTTCGGCGTTCGCTACGGGAATAATGCCGCAGGCGCCAACGGCTTGTACCAAGCGGCCGGCAAGCAGGACGGGGAAGCTGCTGAGTATTTGCGACAGGCCGCAAATAAGCGAGCCTGCCATGAACACGAGCAAGCAACCGATGAAGACCGGCTTGCGGCCGCGGATGTCGGCGAGCTTGCCGATAACGGGGATACATGCGGCGTAGAACAGCGTGTAGATGTTCACCATCCAAATGCCCGCGGTGTCGCCTAGGCCGAAATCTTGCTGGATCACGAGACGTACGGGTGAAATCATGCCCACGTATAGCCCGCCGAGCAAAAGGCCCAAAAGATATATGGCGAAAATGGCGCCAACGCCGCTTTGCGTGTTCGATTCGATATTTCCGCGCATGAAGGTCCCCCGTGAAGCGTTTGCAAAACCCCTCTATGGTAGCACTGGGAAATCGGGTTCGTGGTTTCTGCACGAGAGCTTAATGTGGAGGGTGCAAGGTGTAGGGGGAATGCGACGCGTGGAGTGCGAAACGTCGTCCGGCTCGAGGCTTCTCTCGTTTCGCCCGTGAATTTCTTGGCTGAAAACGGCGTGTTTTTCATCAGGCGTCTTATTGATATTTACGGTGCCAATTTGCGGTTGCCACGGGTGTGGAAGCTCTTTTTCGTGCCTTTTTACGCTCGTTTTTGTTTCTTGTTTAACTCTCGCGTTCCCACTTCGTTTCTCGACGCGCGAGTCACACGTATGGGACAATGAAGGCAACGAAGAACTCAGCGGAAATTCGGGCGAAACGGAGGCGACCGTGGCGAAGCATATGACGAGGCGAACGTTCGTGGCGGCGGCATGTGGCGTCGTAGCCGCGGCGGCGTGCGGCCCTGTGACTGCGACGATGCTTGGTTGCGCAAAACAGAATGCAGACGACTCTGCGTGGACGTGGGAAGAAGACGCCGACTTGCCCGTGTTGTGCATGGAGGTCTCTGGCGGCGCAATCGTTGCCATGCCGGGTAATGGCTGGAAGCCGCAAGACGAGTGGATTCAGCTGCAGCTTTCGGCTGGCTCGATTCCTGGCAAGGAAATTGAAGCCATAACCCAGGAGGGCTCAACGTTGGTTGTGCGCTTGAAGAAACCGAATAGCGACATGGAGACCATGGATTTGTGCCTTACCGAATATCGTGTGGCTGGCGGCGATGTCTCGAGCGTCGAATCGGTCGTGGTCGAAGACAAGGGCGAGCGCCTCGAGGCCCAGCTCGGTGTCGACGGCGAGGCCCGCGCCGTGCAATAGGATAAACGTTACGCGCCGCTTTCTTCGCTGACGCTTTTCGTCTTAAGGGCAAAACGTGCAGTTGTCGCAAAAAGAGCGGCGGCTGCATGTTTTCACTTGTGCCGCTATGGTATATTTGCGAACAGACGTTTGTAGATTGATTCGTGGCATGCGCGGTTTTCGCCGCTTGTCGCTTGTGAGAGGTTGCCGATGATTGCATTCCTGAAAGGCACGATGGCCGGCCGAAGCGCTGATACAGCCTTCGTCGACGTGAACGGCGTCGGCTTTGCCGTGTACATGCCTGCGACCGATATTGTGAAACTCCCCGAGGCGGGCGCCGATGTGGCGCTGTTCACACACCTTGCCGTGCGCGAAGATGCCATGACGCTGTATGGCTTCTTGTCTCAGGAAGAACATGCGTTGTTCCTGCGTCTTATTGGTGTGTCGGGCATTGGCCCGAAGGCGGCGCTGGCGGCGCTTTCCACGTTCAAGCCGGCCGAACTTATTTCCGCTATTCAATCAGAAGACGTGAAGGCGGTGTCCACCATTCCGGGCGTGGGCAAGAAAACCGCGCAGCGCCTTATTCTGGAATTGAAGGGCAATTTGGCGCAGGCGGGCGAGCAAGACCTGTTCAGCGCCGCGACGGCAGCCGCCACTGAACGCTTGCAGGGCGCGCGCGACGGCCTGCTTGCTATGGGCTTCACGCTGGCTGAGGCTGATTTGGCGCTGAAGGGTGCTCCCGAAGAATTGAATACCGAGGGTGCGCTGTTGCAGTATGCTTTAAAGCGACTTGGCTCGGTGGGGTAAAGGAAGTAATTCGTGGCTGAAGGCATTCAAATAGAAGGAATGGTGTTCGAGGCACCTTCGGGCGGTTCGGCGCCGGGAGGCGCGGGCTTCGCGCAGCAAACACCGCGTGAGCGTGTGGTTTCGAGCGA
>ERZ824488.3762-NODE-3762-length-10962-cov-3.013844_pt1 | contig 10962 bp, 9 predicted proteins | sample MGYA00519936_ERZ824488 | MGnify/ENA primary metagenome ERZ824488 (study PRJEB31778, sample SAMEA3449153) | human gut metagenome | biome: human gut; feature: human-associated habitat; material: faeces | place: United Kingdom | collected 2010/2012 ... | reverse complement strand
TTGATTCCCCGCTTGTGGCCAGGGTCGGCTGCGACAGCGCAGAGGGTATCCGCCAGGCGGTGCGCTACCTCTGGTCGAAGGGGCATGACCGGATAGGGTTCCTCGGCGGCGAGCCTGACAGTATCGTCACCATCGAGCGCAAGCAGGCGTACTCTGACGCCCTCGCAGAGCTTGGTCTGGTGGAGGATCCCGCTGCTGTGAAGTATGGCTGTTTCTCGGCGAAGGGCACGAAAAAACGTATCCTGGAGATTGCCGAGACCGGAGTCACCGTAGATGAAAAGTGGGTTGTAGTGCTCTGCCGGCGCGTCCGCGACCGCGCGGGCCGCGGCGTAGGCGAGCTTGTTGCTGTCGCCCACAACGAAGGTATCGAAGGTAAATTCGCCGGACTCCAAAAGAGAAGTCGGCTTTTTGGGCTTCTCCTGCCCAAAAGCGTCGCGCTCGGCGGCGGAGAGGAGCTTCACGTCGAAATCGGCGGAGAAGATCTCCTTCAACGCGGCCTTGAGGTTCGGCAGAAAGAGGGATTCGATCGTCCCGCGCTTGAAGTCATTGGGACAACAGAGGTAAAAGGTCATATCGCGGATGGCGACCGCCTCCACCTCGTCGAACCAGGTGGAGATGGCCGTTTCGGCCAAACCGCCGGCGCGCAGGCGCTCAAGCACAACCTGCCAGACGTCAGCTACAGAGTTCAAAGAAAACGCTCCTTTCGTGGGCGGAAATGAAGGCGCGGCCCGCTGTGGAGCAGCGCATAATATCACCTCTTTATTATACCAGAGACGAAGGGAAAAAGCAACCGTATTTTATATTTAGATAAGGTAAGATAAGCCGTGAAACGAGCGATTTGCGGTCGGAAAAGCGGGAGACCACAAGATTTTGTGGCTTGACAGGGTGGGCCGCATCTTATATAATATCCTCTGCGTTGCGTTGAACGCAGCGCAGGAAAAAGGCTACTGCGGGGGCGGGAGACCGCCGCCGTCGAGTAAGAGCGGCCGATGGCCGCCGGCAAATTTTTTCAGGAGGTGTAACGCAATGGCTACTTCTCGTACCTATCAGCCCAAGAAGCTTCAGCGCTCTAAGGAACACGGCTTCCGCAAGAGAATGGCAACCGCCAACGGCCGCAAGGTCCTGGCCCGCCGCCGCGCAAGAGGCCGCGCCCGTCTGACCCATTGAGGGAGCCAAAGGCGCATCGCATATAGATAGACCGAGGGACGGACGATGGGAAAAATCGCCGTCCCTTAGAGGCTATCGTCCGAAAACGCCGGAATGGCGGAAAAGGACGGATGCAGGAGAGAAGCAATGAAGCGAACGATGACCGTTAAGGAGAATTATGAGTTCCGCCGGATCTACGCCAAGGGGCGGTCCGGCGTTTCGCCGTACCTTGTGGTCTACGTCCGCCCGAACCGGCGGGGGCGTAACCGCCTCGGCGTGACGGTGAGCACAAAGCTCGGATACGCCGTGGTGCGCAACCGCGTCCGCCGCCGTCTGCGGGAAATTTTCCGGCTCAATCAAGGCGGGCTCGCGCAGGGATATGATATGATCCTCGTCGCGCGCACGCGCGCGGTGGGGGCGGAATACCGCGAGCTCGAGCGCGCGTTTCTCAGCGTGTGCGGAAAGCTCGGACTGCGGGAGAAGAAGCCGTGAAGCGATTTCTTCTCGCGCTCGTGCGCTTTTACCGGAAAAGCATCTCTCCCCTGCGTCCCCCCTGCTGCCGCTTCATTCCCACCTGCTCGCAGTACGCGCTCGAGGCCATCGAGAAGTACGGCGCGCTCAAGGGGGGCTGGCTGGCGTTCAAACGAATTATGCGGTGCCATCCGTTCTATCGGGGCGGAAAGATCTACGACCCCGTTCCCTGAGGGGGAACACCAAAAAACACGGAGGACACAAAAATGTTTGCAACGATCGGATACTATATCTGTATCCCCTTCGCATGGCTGCTCCGCGCGCTCTATGAGCTGACAAGCTCTTACGGCTGGGCGCTGGTGCTCTTTACCGTGGTCATCAAGCTGATCATGCTGCCCTTCCAGATGAAATCGAAGAAGAGCATGATGCGCATGAGCCGCTTCCAGCCCATGATCAAAGAGATCCAGACCCGCTATAAGAACAATCAGGTCAAGATGAACGAGGAGCTGCAGAGGCTCTACGCAGAGGAAGGCGTCAACCCCATGAGCGGCTGCCTGTGGAGCTTCCTGCCCTTCCCCATCCTCATTGCCCTGTATTCCATCATCCGTCAGCCCATCACGCGCTTCATGATGCTCACGACCACGGCCATGCAGGGCGTGATCGACGCGGTGAGCGCGGCGGGCTTTGACCTCGCCGCCATCGCCATGACGGCGAACGACGGCGCCGTGACCGTGAAGGACGGTCTGACGCAGCTGCAGCCCTACGGCCAGATCACGCTCGTGAAGGCCGCGCAGGAGCTGGGCATCGCCCTGCCCGAGGGCTGGATCCACATGGACTTCAGCTTCCTGGGCATGGATCTCACCATGATCCCCAGTGACGTCATCGGTCAGATCGGGACCGGCGGCTGGGCTGTTATCGGCGTGCTGCTCATTCCCATCGTTTCCGGCGCGCTGAGCTTCTGGCAGTCCAAGGTCTCCATGGCCGGCAATCCCTCGGCCGCGGACCCCAACGACCCCACCGCGCGCTCGAGCCGCATGATGATGTGGATGATGCCCATCATGTCCCTCTGGATCGGTTTTACCCTGCCCGCCTCCCTCGGCGTGTACTGGATCGCGAACAGCGTTCTGATGCTCGTGCAGGAGAAGGTACTCAACAAGTATTTCAAGAAGAGCATGGCCGCGGAGGACGAGGCGCGTGAGAAGGCCCGCATGGAGGACCGTCTCCACCGCATGGAGGAGGCCCGCGTCGCCCAGCAGCAGCGCGAGGCCGAGAAGAAGAGCCTGAAGGAAAAGCAGAAGGCCGCGCAGGCCGCTAAGGCGGCCAAGGCCGAAAAGGCCAGGAAAGCCACCACCGAGAACGGCCGCATCGGAGACCGTCCGTACGCGAGAGGCCGTTCGTTCAACGCCGACCACTACGGCGAATAACGAAAAGGAGCTTGTCTTAGATGATCAAGTTTATTGATATGACGGGCAAGACCGAGGACGAGGCCATCCGCCGCGCATTGGAGCAGCTCGGTCTGGAGCGCGACGACGTTTCCGTCGAGATCCTCGAGCGCGCGAAGTCCGGCTTCCTCGGCATCGGCGGCTCGCCCGCAACGGTCCGCGTCAGCTATGACGACGGTCAGCCGGAGCCGGTCAAGCCCGAGCCCAAGAGCGCCGCGCCCAAGGCGGAGAAGAAGCCCGTTTACTGCGCCGAGGTGCTGCAGAAGGAAGTGCGCGCCAGGGAAAAGCAGGAGCGCGAGGCCAAGCGCGGCGAGCGCAGGGCCGAGCCGAAGGCCGAGAAGGCTCCGCGCGAGCCGGTCGTGCTCGGCGAGGAGATCCGCGACGAGAAGAGCGAGCAGATCCGCACGTTCCTCTCCGGTCTGCTCGAGCACATGGACGCCAAGGCCGAGGTCAAGGTCTATGAGGTCGAGAAGAACCGCTACAAGGTCATTTTAGAGGGTGAAAAGCTCGGCGCGCTCATCGGCCGCCGCGGCGAAACGCTCGACGCCATTCAGCAGCTGACGAACTATTCCATCAACCGCGGCGGCGAGAGCAAGCGCGCCCGCGTGCAGATCGACGCCGAGAACTACCGCGAAAAGCGCGAGGAGAGTCTGGAGCGTCTGGCGCAGAAGGTCGCGGGCAAGGTGGTCAAGTACCGCCGCAACGTGACGCTCGAGCCGATGAACGCCTATGAGCGCCATGTGATCCATACGGCGCTGCAGGACACGCAGTACATCACGACCTTCTCCATCGGCACGGAGCCGAACCGCCGCGTGGTGGTCTCCTACGACCGCACAAAGCAGTAAAAAGCAGCGAAAAAGAAAGATGCCATACGGCATCTTTCTTTTTTTCAGGGGCGAAGCTCTGCTATGATGGAGCGGAGAAATGAAACGGGAGGATGATCCTCATGAAGCTGGTATCGTGGAATGTGAACGGCCTGCGGGCCTGCCTGAACAAAGGCTTTCTGGATTTTGTGGCGCTCGCGGACGCGGATGTGATCTGCTTGCAGGAGACGAAGCTGCAGCCGCATCAGGTGAGCTTCGAGCTGCCGGGCTACCGGATGTATTTCAACAGCGCGGACAAGGCCGGCTACTCCGGCACGGCGGTGCTCACAAGAAAGGAGCCGCTGAACGTCACCTACGATTTCGGCGACGACGAGCACCGGCACGAGGGGCGCGTCATCACGGCGGAGTACGAGGACTTCTACCTTGTGTGCTGCTATACGCCGAACTCGCAGGATGAGCTGAGGCGTCTCCCCTATCGGATGCGGTGGGAGGACGACCTGCGGGAATACCTCTGCGGGCTGGATAAGACGAAGCCTGTGGTGTACTGCGGCGATCTGAATGTGGCGCACGAGGAGATCGACCTGAAGAATCCCAAGACGAACCACTTCAACCCCGGCTTTTCCGACGAGGAGCGCGGGAAGATGACCGAGCTGCTCGCGGCGGGCTTTGTGGATTCGTTCCGCGCGCTCTGGCCGGACCGCGCTGACGCCTATTCGTGGTGGAGCTACCGCGCGGCGTCGCGGGCGCGGAACGTGGGGTGGAGGATCGACTATTTCATCGTGTCCGAGCGGCTGCGCGGGCACATCAAAAAGGCGGAGATCTGGAGCGAGATCATGGGCAGCGACCACTGCCCTGTGATGCTGGAGCTGGAATGAACGGAAAAGGCGGACGCCTGTGGGCGTTCGCCTTTTGTGCCGCCGAATTTCGGAGCAGAGCGAACATCTGTTTGAAAAAGTGCTTGTACTACGCGGCGGAATGTGGTACAATAATATACTTCAAAAAAAGACGCGGAGAGGGTGAGCGCATGAGCGTACACGAGGGGCACCGACAGAGAAAAAAGGAGCAGTTCCGCGAGCATGGGCTGGACGCCTTTGCCGACCATGAGGCGTTGGAGCTGCTGCTCTATTACGCCATTCCGCGGCAGGACACGAACCCCATCGCGCACCGTCTGATCGAGCGCTTCGGCTCGCTCGAGGGCGTGTTTTCCGCGCCGGCCTACGAGCTGCAGAAGGTCGAGGGCGTGGGTGAGAACGCCGCGACGCTCATCCGGCTGCTCTTCCCGCTCTGCCGCCGTGTGCGCACGAGCGGCGGAAGGCATGAGGTCATTTTCAACACGCGCGAGAACATCGGCGCGTATTTCATCGAGCTGTTCCTCGGCGAGCGGCGGGAGGTCTTTTACGAGGCCTGTCTGGATGCGAAGGGCAAGCTGCTCGCCTGCTACCGATTGGCGGAGGGCAGCCCGGATCAGGTGACGATCAATATGCGCCGGGTGGTGGAAAACGCGCTCAACGCCAACGCGAGCCTGGTGGTGCTGTCGCACAACCATCCGAGCGGCGTGGCGCTGCCGAGCAAGGAGGACAACCAGACGACCCTGCAGATCAAGCGGGCGCTTGCGGACATCGGTGTGCAGCTGGTGGACCATGTGATCGTCGCGGACGGGGACTTTGTGTGCCTGCGCGATAACGGACTTTTGGATTGAGGAGGCAGACCATGGAATTCAAGCTCCATGCGCCCTTTCAGGCGACCGGCGACCAGCCGGAGGCCATTGCCGCGCTTGCGCGCGGCGTCGAATTGGGACTGGACGAGCAGGTGCTGCTCGGTGTGACCGGCTCGGGCAAGACCTTCACGATGGCGAGCGTGATCGAAAAGGTCCAGCGCCCCACGCTGGTGCTGGCGCACAACAAGACGCTCGCCGCGCAGCTGTGCGCGGAGTTCAAGGAGTTTTTTCCTGAGAACGCGGTGGAATACTTCGTCAGCTACTACGACTACTACCAGCCCGAGGCGTATATCCCGTCCACAGACACCTATATTGAGAAGGACAGTGCCATCAACGACGAGATTGACCGCCTGCGCCACTCGGCCACGGCGGCGCTGTCAGAACGGCGCAACGTCATCATTGTGGCGTCGGTGTCCTGCATCTACTCGCTGGGCGACCCCATCGACTACCGCAGCATGGTCATCAGCCTGCGCCCCGGTATGCAGATGGAGCGCGACGAGCTTTGCAGCCGCCTGGTCAAGCTGCAATATGAGCGCAACGACATGAACTTCATCCGCAACAAGTTCCGCGTAAAAGGGGATACGGTGGACATCCACCTGGCCTACAACGACGAATTTGCGATTCGGGTCGAGTTCTTCGGCGACGAGATTGACCGCATTGTGGAGTTTGACCCGCTGACCGGCGAGCACAAGAACGTGGTGCGTCATGTTGCCATCTTCCCGGCCAGCCACTATATCGTCGGCCCCGAAAAGATGCAGGAGGGCCTGAAAAAGATTCAGGCTGAGATGGAGGAGCAGGTCAAAAAATTCACCGAGGAGGGCAAGCTCTTGGAGGCCCAGCGCATCCAGCAGCGCACCAACTACGACATGGAGATGCTGCAGGAGGTCGGTATGTGCAAGGGCATCGAGAACTACTCCGCTGTCCTGTCAGGCCGTGCGCCCGGCTCCACGCCCACAACGCTGCTGGATTATTTCCCGGATGATTTCCTGCTGATGGTCGACGAGAGCCACGTCATGCTGCCGCAGGTGCGCGGTATGTTCGGCGGCGACTACAGCCGCAAGAAAACGCTGGTCGAATACGGCTTCCGTCTGCCGTCGGCGTTTGACAACCGCCCGTTGAAATTTGAAGAATTTGAAGCCAAAATCCATCAGAAGATTTTTGTTTCTGCAACCCCCGGTGAATATGAACGCCAGCATTCCAGCCGCGTGGCGGAGCAGGTCATCCGCCCCACCGGCCTGCTGGACCCGCTTATCATGGTGCGCCCGGTGGAGGGCCAGATCGAGGACCTGCTGGGCGAGATCCGCACCCGCATTGACCGTGGCGAGCGCGCACTCGTCACAACGCTGACTGTCAAGATGGCCGAGGATCTGACGGATTATCTGGAGGAACATGGCGTCAAGACGAAGTATATGCACCACGAGGTCGACACGTTTGAGCGCATGGAGATCATCAAGGACCTGCGCGTCGGCGCAATTGATGTTATTGTCGGCATCAACCTGCTGCGCGAGGGTCTGGACCTGCCGGAGGTATCGCTGATTGCGATTCTGGATGCCGATAAGGAAGGCTTCCTGCGCAGCGAGACAAGCCTGATTCAGACGATCGGCCGCGCGGCCCGCAACGCCAACGGCGTTGTGCTCATGTACGCAGATGAGGTCACGCCCAGCATGGAGCGCGCCATCATGGAGACCGAGCGCCGCCGCACCATTCAGGATGCCTACAATAAAGAACACGGCATCACGCCCAAAACCATCGTCAAGGCCATCGGCGACGGGCTTGAAATCAGCATGAGCGAGGAAAACAAGCGGATGCGCCAGCACCGCATGAGCCGCGCCGAGCGCCAGCAGACAATTGAACGCCTGACCAAGGAGATGAAGGAGGCCGCGCGGCTGCTGCAATTTGAGCTGGCCGCGCAGCTGCGCGACGAAATTCAGCGGCTGGAACGCGGAGAAGATCCCACCGCCGCCGACACCAGTGAACGCAAGGCCGCTGCCAAAACACGCAAGGGCAGGAGGAAATATAAAAATTGAGTACAACACCCGAAAAAAAGCCTGCAAAGCGCAGCTCCAAAATCAAAATCGACCCGAACAACCGCATTGTCATCAAGGGTGCGCGTGAGCATAACCTGAAAAACGTCGATTTGGAGCTGCCCAGAGATAAGCTGATCGTCATGACCGGCCTGTCCGGCTCCGGCAAGTCGAGCCTGGCGTTTGACACGATCTACGCTGACGGCCAGCGCCGCTATATGGAAAGCCTTTCCAGCTATGCCCGCCAGTTCCTGGGCCAGATGGAAAAGCCCGATGTCGACGAGATCACCGGCCTGTCCCCGGCCATCTCCATCGACCAGAAAACAACAAGCCACAATCCGCGTTCCACGGTGGGAACGGTAACGGAGATTTACGACTATCTGCGTCTGATGTACGCCCGCATCGGCGTGCCCCACTGCCCGATCTGCGGGCGGGAGATTACCCAGCAGACCGTGGACGAGATGGTCGACGAAGTCATGAAGCTGCCGGAGCGCACCCGCTTTCAGGTGTTGGCCCCCGTTGTGCGTGCCCGCAAGGGCACCCAGGCCAAGGAGCTGGATGCCGCCCGCCGAGCCGGTTTTGCCCGCGTGCGCGTCGACGGCAATATGTATGATCTGAGCGAGGAGATCAACCTCGAAAAGAACATCAAGCACACCGTTGAGATCGTCGTGGACCGTCTGGTCATCAACGACACGGTCCGCGGGCGTCTGGCCGATTCCATAGAAACCGCGCTGGCGCAGGCAAACGGGCTTGTCGTCATCGACGTCATTGGCGGTGAACCGATGATGTTCAGCCAGAGCTACGCCTGCCCCGAGCACGGCATCTCCGTCGAGGAGCTGACCCCGCGGATGTTCAGCTTCAACAATCCCTTCGGTGCCTGCGAGAAGTGTACGGGTCTCGGCACCTTCATGAAGGTCGACCCGGCGCGCGTCATCCCCGACAAGCGCAAGTCCATCCGGGAAAGCGCCATCAAGGCCAGCGGCTGGTATTACGCCGAGGGCTCCATCTCCGAAATGACCTATAAGGCGCTGGGCAAGCGCTACGGCTTTACACTCGATACCCCCGTTAAGGACTTCAGCAAGGAGGCCCTGCACGCCCTGCTGTACGGCACGGGTGACGAGCGTATTGAAATGCAGCGCGAGAGCATGTTTGGCTCCGGCACCTACTTTAACCAGTTCGAAGGCATCATCCCGAATCTGGAGCGCCGTTTCCGCGAGACGAGCAGCGAATGGGTCAAGGAGGAAATCGCCCTTGTCATGTCCAGCGAGGAATGTCCCGCCTGCCATGGCCGCCGCTTAAAGCCGACAAGCCTGGCCGTGACTGTAGGCGGCATCAACATTGCCGATTTCTGTGACAAGAGCGTCAACGAGGAGCTGGACTTTATCAACACGGCCAAGGTCAGCACCCGGGACGAGATGATCGGTGCGCCTATTTTTAAAGAGGTAAAAGAACGTCTGGGCTTTTTAAAGAGCGTCGGCCTTGGCTATCTGACGCTCTCCCGCGGTGCGGCTTCGTTGTCCGGCGGCGAGAGCCAGCGCATCCGTCTGGCAACGCAGATTGGCTCATCGCTGATGGGCGTGCTGTATATCCTCGACGAGCCGTCCATCGGTCTGCACCAGCGCGACAACGACAAGCTGCTGGCGACCCTGGGGCGGCTGCGTGACCTCGGCAACACGCTCATCGTGGTCGAGCACGACGAGGACACCATGTTTGCAGCTGACCACATTGTGGATATCGGTCCGGGCGCGGGACGCAACGGCGGCGAGGTCGTGTTCGAGGGCACGATAGACGAGCTGCTCAAAAGCGACAAATCCATCACCGGACAGTACCTTTCGGGCAAAAAATTCATTCCGGTGCCCGAAATCCGGCGCAAAGGCAACGGCAAGAGCATCACGGTCAAGGGCTGTGCGGTAAACAACCTCAAGCACACGGATTTCACGATTCCGCTCGGCACGCTGACCTGTGTGACCGGTGTTTCGGGTTCGGGCAAGTCCTCGTTCGTCAACGAAATCCTGTACAAAAAGCTGGCAGCGGAGCTGAACGGCGCGAAGACTCGAGCCGGCGCGCACGACGAATTCATCGGCATCGAGAATCTGGATAAGGTCATCGACATTGACCAGTCGCCCATCGGACGCACGCCGCGCTCCAATCCGGCGACCTACACGGGGGTGTTCAACGACATCCGCGACCTGTTCGCCAAGACGGCGGATGCCAAGGCGCGCGGCTACGGCCCGAGCCGTTTCTCGTTCAATGTCAAGGGCGGCCGCTGCGAGGCGTGTGCGGGTGACGGCCTGCTCAAAATCGAGATGCACTTCCTGCCGGATGTTTATGTGCCGTGCGATGTGTGCAAGGGCCGCCGCTACAACAAGGAAACGCTCGAGGTGCGCTACAAGGGCAAAAATATCTATGAAGTGCTGGATATGACGGTAGATGAAGCATGTGAGTTCTTCGCCAACGTGCCCAAGATCGCACGCCGATTGGAGACTATGCGCGAGGTCGGTCTCGGCTATGTTAAGCTGGGTCAGTCCTCCACGACGCTGTCCGGCGGTGAGGCGCAGCGCGCCAAGCTGGCTACCGAACTGTCCAAACGCTCGACCGGCAAGACTATCTATATTCTCGATGAGCCGACCACCGGTCTGCATGTCGCAGATGTCCACAGGCTTGTGGATGTTCTGCAGAAGCTGGTGGACGCAGGCAACACGGTCGTTGTCATCGAGCATAATCTGGACGTTATCAAAACGGCGGACTATATCCTCGACCTCGGTCCTGAGGGCGGCGATGGCGGCGGCCGACTGGTCGTTTCCGGCACGCCGGAGGAGGTTGCACAGTGCAAGGGTTCGTATACCGGACAGTATCTCGGACCGATCCTCGCCCGCAAAAACGGAGGAAAACGGGACAGATAATACAAAAATATGCAGCAAAATGGGCGTTTCGACAGGAAACGTCCGTTTTTGCTAAGGCGATGCCGCATGAATAAACAAGAGCGATTTGCGAGCAAATTTCCGCAAAGCGCCGCAGTTTTAATCATGCGGCATTGCCTTACACATTGTGATAAAAATGTTGTGATTTTGGGCGTGTTTTGGTATAATAGTGATAATATAAAATCGGAGTTACCATACGCAGGCGCCGGAAGGCGTGCTGCTGCCGTGACTCAGGAAGGGATCGTTCAATATGAGAGCAAAGCGATGGGTGATCGCCTCGCCGGACACCGAGCGGGTGCGGGTGCTGTCGCGGGAGACCGGCTATACACCGCTGACGGCGGCGGTGCTGACCGGCACCTTCGTGCTGGAGAAGATATACGCGGTGCCGGGCATGGGCAAGTTCTATGTGCAGAGCAT
>ERZ824488.3754-NODE-3754-length-10990-cov-3.607590_pt1 | contig 10990 bp, 8 predicted proteins | sample MGYA00519936_ERZ824488 | MGnify/ENA primary metagenome ERZ824488 (study PRJEB31778, sample SAMEA3449153) | human gut metagenome | biome: human gut; feature: human-associated habitat; material: faeces | place: United Kingdom | collected 2010/2012 ... | reverse complement strand
TCTGCTCGCGCTCGTCGTGGCCGCCGCCGAGACCGGAGCCGCGCTGACGGCCGACAGCGTCGATCTCGTCGATGAATATGATAGCCGGGGCGACCTTCTTTGCCTGATCGAACAGATCGCGCACACGAGATGCGCCGACGCCGACATAAAGCTCAACAAAGTCCGAGCCGGAAATGGACAGGAACTGCACGCCGGCTTCGCCTGCAACCGCTTTTGCAAGCAAGGTCTTACCGGTTCCCGGAGGGCCTACGAGCAGAACGCCCTTAGGTATTCTTGCGCCCATTTTGGTAAACGATTTGGGATCCTTGAGGAACTCAACAAGTTCTTGAAGCTCTGCCTTTTCCTCATCGGCGCCTGCGACGTCGTTGAACGTCTTGCGGTTTTTCTCCTCGCTGCCGAGGCGCGTTCTGGCCTTGCCGAATTTCATCGCGCCGCCTGCGCCTCCGCCGCCCTGTGCTCGCTGCATCATGACGATCCAGAACACCATGAAGCCGATGAACAGGACATACGGTATAAGCTGCAGCCACCATGTTGACTGAACGGGCTCAATCTGATAATCCTTGATTATGCCCTTGTCGTACTGCTGGTCTATAAGCTCGCCGAATTCTTCATAGAACAGCGAGAAACTGTACATCTTATAGTATACGGTCTTATAGCCGTCCTTTGCGCTCGAGTCCTTAACCTTCATCTCAAGAAGATTCTTCGAGCCGTTATAAGTGAATTCCTGAACCTTTTCCTCCTTGAAAAGATCCTTTACCTGAGCATAGCTTAGCTCATTCTCAGGTTCCTGGTTGAGCAGAGTGAACAGAGTGCATGCAAGCAGCACCAGTATCAGAACATAAAAGCCTATATCTCTCGCTCTGTTGCGCTGAGGTTTCAATTAATCACGTCCTTTTAGACAGGAAGCATTTCATCCGTGCCTGAATTATTTCGTATATATCTCGGGCTTGAGCACGCCGATAAAGGGCAGGTTACGGTAAAGCTCGTCATAATCGAGACCGTAGCCGACGACGAATTCATCGGGCACTTCAAAACAAGAATATTTTGCATAAACGGGGGCTGTTCTGCGCGAGGGCTTATCCATAAGCGTTGCGATGGTTATGGATGCAGGCTTTCTCGTCATCAGATAGCTTTGCAGATAGTTGAGTGTGTTGCCGCTGTCGAGGATATCCTCGATAATTATAATGTGGCGGCCTTCGATATTCTGGCCGAGATCTTTTTGGATCTCGACAGCGCCCGTGGAGCTTGTTCCGCCCTTATATGACGAAACGGCCATGAAATCCATAGAGCACGGAATGCTTACATGGCGCATAAGGTCGGCCATGAAAACAAAGCAGCCCTTCAGGACGCCGACAAACAAGGGGTTCTTGCCCTCGAAATCCTTGGATATCTGCTCGCCGAGAGCAGCGACCTTTGCTTCGATCTCGTCTGCCGTGAAGAACACTCTCTCTATATCGTTTCTCATCTTTCAATTGTCCCCCGTAAGCTTGGTTTTATTTATTGTTACCCGGATGACCTTGTCTCCGGGTCGTGCAATACATCTTTCGGCAACGCCAAAGCCGTAAACTGCTATGACGCTCTTTTCGTCTCTCAGCACCGGAGTTGTTTCACGCTCCGTGCGGCTGAGCTTTGCCTCGGAAAACAGATCCTTGAGGCTTTTGGTACACCCTCTGCCGCAAAGCTTTATCTTATCGCCGGGCTTTCGCGACGTAAGGGATATGCTACCACAAATACTGTCGTAATTAAAGTATAAAATATTAAATGATTCGTTTTTTTTGCCGTAATTAGCAATTATCTCGCTTTTTACCGCAAATTCGCTGCCCGGAATGAGCTGCTGTGTGCCGAGCTTTAGCTCAACAGACTCCGGAACGGAATATTCCCTGCCGAAATAGAGCACTCCCACGTCGCATTCAACGCGCATGCCGCTTACATCTGCGGATCTATACTCGCTCGACGATGCTATGGCGTAGACAGCCTGCGCATGGGTAAAGCTCAGCGACCTTCCGCATATCATGCGCAGAACGCGCATAGCAACAGGCTTTGGAAGCTCAAGGAGCTTATCTGCCGGGAAAGCGCCGGATCTGTAGTGCTCGTTATACGCTTTAAGCGCCATATCGTCGAGGCAGGCTTCATCCTCGCGCAGAAGCTGCACCGTTCGCGTGCAGGCCTCGAAAAACGCAGGATTTATGCCCTCAAGCACTGGCGTGACATGGTGGCGCAGAACATTGCGCGTGTAGTCGTCGCTCGCGTTTGTCTTATCGCTTACATATTCGATAGCGTTTGCGGCGTTATACGCCTCTATCTCCTGCCGGGTCGTTCCCAAAAGTGGGCGCACGATATTGCCGCGTTTCGGCGGTATTCCGCAAAGCCCCTTTAATCCGCCGCCGCGAGTGAGATTAAACAGCATCGTTTCGGCGTTATCGTTTGCGTTATGCGCCGTTGCTATGACACTGCAGCCGAGCTTTTTGGCCGCACTTTCGAGGAACTCATAGCGGCTTGCGCGCGCGGCTTCCTCCTCGCTCATGCCCTCAAGCTCTGCTCTGCGGCGGACATCACCGCTGCCGGTCAGGCATTCGATGCCGTGCTTCGAGCACCAATCGGCAACGAAGCGGCAGTCGGATGCCGACTCCTCGCCTCTTAGCATATGGTCAAAGCTTGCAGCACACACGCTTATTCCAAGCCTATGCGCATTTTCGCTCAAATAATGCAGCAGGCACATCGAGTCCGCTCCGCCGGAGACCGCGCACAACACGCGCTGCCCCGGAGATATGAGCTTGTTTTCTTTGATAAAATCAATAATCGTCATCGGTTTTTGCCGAGCGGTTGCCAAAGCTGGTGAACTCGGGCAGCCATTGCAGATACACTGTGCCTGTCTGGCCCTTGCGGTTTTTGAGAACTATCGCTTCCGCCAGATACGGATCCGAGCTTTCCTGATCGTAATAGCCCTCGCGGTGCAGGCCGATGACAACGTCGGCGTCCTGCTCGATGGCGCCGGAATCGCGCAGGTCGTTGAGCATCGGGCGCTTATCGCTTCTGCCGACGGCCGCACGGTTGAGCTGGCTGAGGCAAATGACCGGAACATTAAGTTCCTTTGCCATGATCTTGAGCATACGGCTTATATCGCTGACCGCCTGCTGACGGTTTTCGTTATAGCTGCTCTTTCCGCCGGCCGACTGCATCAGCTGCAAATAGTCGATGACCACAAGGCCGAGGTTTGAAAGTCTGCGGCACTGCGCGTTCATATCCGCAACGGTCAGCATGGAGTTATCGTCAATGCGCATATCCGTTGCGCTGACCATCTGTGCGGCCGACGCAAGGCGGCGCCACTCATCGGGGCTGAGCTGCCCTGTCAGCATATTCTGCGACGGAACGGACGCCTCGCGCGCAAGAAGCCTGCTTACAAGCTGCTCGCGGCTCATCTCCAGCGAGAACACGGCGACGGTCTTGTCCGAATTTTTCGCAACGTCCATTGCTATGTTCAGCGCGATACTCGTCTTGCCCATTGCGGGGCGCGCGGCTATGAGTATAAGCTCGCCCTTGTTCAGGCCGAGGATGAATTTGTCCAGATCCTTGAGTCCCGTGGAAAGTCCGGGGATGGTTTTGCCGCTGGATGCGGCCTCGGATATGCTCTCGTAAACGTTCTGAACAACGGTCGATATCGGAAGCAGACCGCCGATATTGCGGCCCTGACGGAGAGCGTATATCTTACTCTCTGCCGCTTCAAGGATGTTTTCCGCCTCGCCCGAGCCTTCGTAAACGAGGTTGTTTATCTCATCGGCCGCCGTTGCAAGGTTTCGCAGCAGTGCCCTGTCGCGCACGATGGCGGCATACTCAAGCACGTTTGCCGCCGTCGGCGTTATGCGCATAAGCTCGGCGATATACTCGGTGCTTGCATCCGTGTAAACGCCGCGCACCTTCATCTGGTCAAGAACCGTGACGGGGTCGATGGTCTGCCCGTAGGAGAACATGGCATAGATCGTTTCAAATATATCTCTGTTCTGCTTGACATAGAACTCCGCGCCGCGCAGCCGCTCGATAACATCGGGTATGCACCGCGTGTCTATAAGCATCGAGCCTATGACCGCCTGCTCGGCCGTTGCCGAATGAGGCGCTTGTCTGCCCAATAATTCTTCCATGCTTTATCTCCTGCCGTTTACTGTTTCTTATGCCTCGATAACAAGCACGTTTATCGTGCCGGAAATTTCGTAGCCAAGCTTTGCCTTGACCTGGAACGAGCCGAAGGTCTTGATAGGCTCGGGCTGAACGATCTTGTTCTTTTCGATCTCAATACCGTGCTGAGCCTTGAGAGCGTCGCTGATCTCCTGAGAAGTGACAGAGCCGAAGAGCTTGCCCTTATCGCCGGCCTTTGCACGCACGGTGACGGTTATCTCGCCGAGCTTCTTGGCGTTTGCCTCGGCCTCGGCCTTTTCGCGTGCCATCTGTGCCGCTCTTGCCTTTTCCTTGAGTTTGAGTGCATTTATATTGTCGGTCGTTGCCTCGCTTGCGAGCTTGCGCGGCAGAAGGTAGTTGCGTGCGTAGCCGTCGGAAACTTCTTTCAGCTCGCCCTTCTTGCCCTGACCTCTTACATCAACGTTGAATATGACTTTCATAACTTATTCCTTTCCCGTGAATGATCACGAATCAATATACTCATCTATGGCGGCGTACAGCTTTTCCACCGCCTGCTTTAGCGTCAGCCCGTTTATCTGAGCCGCGGCAGCCGCGCGGTTTCCGCCGCCGCCGAGCTTTTCCATTATAAGCTGAACGTTTACATCGCCTATCGAGCGCGCCGATACGAACACGCCGCCGTCCTCGGTCGGATACATTACCATGGATGCATCAACTCCTGCGACATTCAGAAGCTCGTCGGCCGCCTGCGCGGCAACGATCCTGTTCTGCGGCGTTTCCGGCACTGCAACCGCCATGCTGCGGTAAAGCTGCGCGCGCTGAAGGATTTTATACTTTGCAACCGTCTGCTCCATGCCGTTCTGCATGAGCTTTTTGACTGCAACCGTGTCCGCTCCCGCTCGGCGGAGATATGCCGCGGCGTCGAACGTGCGGTCGCCGGTTCTGAGTGTAAAGCTCTTGGTGTCGAGCACTATGCCGGCCAGTATCGCCTCTGCCTCGCAGCGCAGAAGCTTAGGCTCGTCGCTACACATTTCAAGTATCTCGGTCATAAGCTCGCACACGGACGAGGCGTACGGCTCGATGAAGCTGAGGTCTGCCCTGTCTATGTACGTTGCTGCGCGGCGGTGATGGTCGATGACGGCAACATGGTTGCACGACTGCAAAAGCCGCAGATCCTCGACCTGCTCGGGGCGGTTTGTATCGACAACGACGAGCAGCGTCTTTCCGTCGGCTATCATAATAGCCTCCTGAGCGCTTATAAACGCCTCTTTATACTCCGGGCTTTCGCGCAGGAGCCTAATAAGCGGCTTTGCCGAGCTTTTCTCTGTATCGGCAACTATCAGCGCGCTCTTGCCGTTTTTGCGTGCAAGGCTGCATATGCCGACCGCGCCGCCGACACTGTCCATATCGCTGAACTTATGTCCCATAACGAGGACGCGCGAGGCATCCTTTATCAGCGATTCAAGCGCATTTGCCATAACGCGCGAGCGGACCTTGTTGCTCGACTCGACCTCGCCGGACTTGCCGCCGATGAAGTCAAAGCTGAATTTATTTTTGATAACCGCCTGGTCGCCGCCGCGAGAGAGCGCCATTTCAACGGCAAGGGATGCAAACTGGAGCGCCTCGCTGAGGTTTGCCCCATCCCTTCCGATACCGATCGACAGCGTTGCGTGGATGCCGCTTGGGCTGACTACCTGGTGCACTTCGTTGAGGATATCGCACTTTTTGCTTAAAATACCCTGCATATATCTGTCCTCAAACAGGAACAGATATCTGTCGCGGTCAAAGCGGATGATAATTCCGTTTGTATTTGCTCCCCACTGATCGAGCTTATCGCCGACGGCGTCGCGCAGGTCGTTGCGCACGCGCTCGGGCTGGTTTTTCATAAGCTCTTCATAGTTATCTATAGTCAGTATCGCGGCAACTGGCTTTGAAAGCTCATGCTCGTCGCGGATATTTTCGTACTCCGTAACGTCGATCCAATAGGCTATCGCCATAAAATGCTGATCGCTTGCATCGTTTCCGCCGGAGCGGACGATGTTGCCGCAGATCTGATACTTTTTGCCGTTAAGCTCAAAAAGATCCGGACTTTGTGTCTTGCCCTCCATTAGCCACTTGCCCGAAAACTCCGGTATAAGCTCGGCAAGGCTTATATCCGTTCTCGTGCCGGACAGGCCGCTTATGGAGAAAAACATCTCGTTTCCCCAAATGATGCGCGAATCGTCAAGCCGGAAAACGACTATCGGCAATGGGAAATTGAGCAGCGTGTTATTCTTTGCCGTTTCCGCGTCATACGTCACCGACTCGATATACGCAAGCAGCGCTTTTCTGCGGCGCGAGCGCATGATCAGCGAGTAAATTATAAGTGCAAGGATGACAACGCCTTCCGCAGCGGCAAGGTAGAAGTTCTTCGTGACCAGCGTCGCCACCGCGAACACGATCAGGAAGAACACAAACGGCCGTGTATTCGGTTCAAACAATCTCTGTGAGTTCTTCATTTTTCGCTTCCGTTCCTGAGACTTATAGATATTAAATTATAACAAAGTATCAGTCCGATTACAACTGTAATTATCCGAAAAATTGTTTTTGCAGGAATTCTTTCATTTCGTTGTAATAATCATTGCATTGTGCTATACTGATTGAACATCATTATCAAGGAGATAGCGCCGTGAAACTGTATCTTTACGGACATGATTATAAATACGCAGCCGAGCAGATGATGCTCTCGCTCTACCCTTCCGAGCGCCCGGAATATCCCGAGGGAAAGCCCGAAGGCGACAGGGTCGAGCTGCGGCTAAGCCATGGGAATACATACACGACGGCAAGCTGCCGCCTTGTTTTAAACTCAGTTGAGTATAAGGCAAAAAGCTCTGTAAAAACAGGCCTTATGATCGATGATATCTCGCGCGACAAGCTGTGCAGCCGCATCATAAAAACCGCGTTTTACCGCGCAGCCCTCCGCTCGGGACATAAGCAGCCGGCATGGGGAATGCTCACCGGAGTTCGCCCCGGAAAGCTCTTCCGCGAGGAGCTTGAGGGCAAAACGCCGGATGCCGCGCTGAAGAAATTCATCTCCGACTACGACGTGACCGAGCCGCGCGCAATTTTGTGCCGCGATACGGCGCTTGTTACCGAAAGCGTAATAAACAGCCTCGGCGAACGCGACGTATGCCTTTATGTCGGCATACCGTTTTGCCCGAGCACCTGTCTGTACTGTTCGTTTACTTCCTATCCGCTGACGTCCTGGAAAACACAGGTTGATGCGTATCTGGACGCACTGGAAAAGGAACTGGATTATGTTGCCGCAAAGAATTATCATCGCAAACTGAATTCAATCTATATCGGGGGAGGGACACCGACCACACTTGAGCCATACCAGCTGGATCGTCTGATCCGCAAGATCAGATGCAGTTTTGATCTGGGAGATTGTCTGGAATTTACGGTGGAAGCAGGGCGGCCGGATTCCATCACGGAAGAAAAACTTCTGGTGCTGCGAAAGAATGGCATCAGCCGTATATCCATCAATCCGCAGACCATGAAGCAGAAAACGCTCGATCTGATCGGACGTCATCATACGGTCGAACAGACGATAGAAAGTTTTCGCATGGCAAGAAAACTGGGATTTGACAATATCAACATGGATCTGATTATGGGGCTTCCGGAAGAGAACCTTGCGGATGTGCGAAATACGATGGAGATTTTAAAAGAACTCGATCCGGATAATATCACGATCCATTCACTTGCCATCAAGCGTGCGGCACGGTTAAATATTTTCAAGGACCGCTATGAGAGCATGATGATGGTCAATACGCAGGAGCACATGGATCTGTGTGCCGAATACTGTCATCAGATGGGACTCTCTCCGTATTATCTGTACCGTCAGAAAGGAATGGCGGGAAATATGGAAAACGTGGGATATGCCAAGCCGGGCAAGGCAGGGGTGTATAACGTGTTAATCATGGAGGAACGCCAGACAATCGTTGCCTGTGGCGCAGGGGCATCTACCAAACGGGTATGGCCGCAGCCGAATGCGGATGGCACACACCGGATCGAGCGGTGTGAAAATGTTAAAGATGTCGGGCTGTATATGAAGAGGATTGATGAGATGATTGCGCGCAAGCAGCAGTTGTTCTCAGAAAAATAGCTGGATGAAATCCCCTTCCTAATTACAAAAAGAAAAGGAAAGAAAAAGATGGAATCAAAAGTAAAAGAGGCAGTTCAAAGAAAAATGTGTGGTTATAACTGTGCGCAGGCTGTGGCATGTACGTATTGCGAACAGGCAGGGTTGGATGAAGAAACAGTCAAAAATCTTACACAGGGATTTGCAGTAGGCATGGGTGGCAGTATGGAAGCAACATGCGGAGCAATCATCGGAGCAGTAAATGTATTGGGGATGATCAATAAAAATCCGCAGAAAACAATGCAGAGTGCAAGACGAATCATCAGCAGATTCAAAGAACAAAATGGTACCGTTATCTGTAAAGAACTCAAAGGTATTGCAGATGGGGTTGTCAGGAGAGAATGCATTGACTGTGTAAAGGACGCAGCAGTATTGCTGGAAGATGAATTAAAATAAATGGGTATTAACAGCATTAAGGCAGATGTGAAATGGAAACATTCACATCTGCCTTAAAATATAATCAGAAAGTAACTGATGAAACAGATCAATTTCGTGACGGGAGGGTGCGGACATTTTCTTGGACGATCTGTTACTGTTCAGAGGTAAACTTGTAACACACAGTTGTCTGATTGAAAAAGCATTTTGCAACAATCCTTGACGTATGAGGCCCCGAAACGTATAATAAATGCTGGATAAAAAGAGAAAAAAATGGAGGAAATCAAATGGCACTGAGCAAAAAGCCGGTCAACGGCATGAAAGATATATTACCTGCAGAGATGGAAATCCGTGATTATGTGACGAGCGTGATCAAAGATACCTATCGCAGCTTTGGATTTACGCCGATTGAAACCCCATGCATGGAAAATATTGCAAACCTTTCCAACAAGCAGGGCGGCGAGAACGAGAAACTGATCTTTAAAGTATTAAAGCGTGGCGAGAAGTTAAATCTGGAGACCGCAAAGGAAGAGGCAGATGTGGTTGATTTCGGTATGCGTTACGATCTGACCGTTCCGCTTTCCCGTTTCTATGCAAACCATGCCAATGATCTGCCGACACCGTTTAAGGCACTGCAGATCGGAAGCGTGTGGAGAGCCGACCGTCCGCAGCGTGGACGTTACCGTCAGTTTACCCAGTGCGATATTGATATTTTAGGAGAGCCGAGTAATCTTGCAGAGATTGAGCTGATCACCGCGACAACCACTACCATCGGCAGACTTGGATTTAAGAATTTTGAGATCCGCATCAATGAGCGCCGGATTTTAAAGGCAATGGCAGCATACAGCGGATTTGAAGAGAAGGATTACGACAGCATTTTCATCACCCTCGATAAGATGGACAAGATCGGTCTCGAAGGTGTGGCAGCAGAACTCGGGGAAGAGGGCTATGCAAAAGAGTCGATTGACAAATACTTAGAGCTGTTTGAGTTATTAAAAGACCGCAAGGATGTTGCGGAAGGTGTGGCATTCTTAAAGGACAAGCTGGGTGATTTCCTGGATCAGGAAGTGGCAGACAGCCTGACCGAGATTGCAACGGCAGTCAATGCGACAAAGAATGCAGAGTTTACACTGGTCTTTGATCCGACACTCGTGCGCGGCATGAGCTATTATACCGGAACCATTTTTGAGATCGCAATGCCGGAGCTTGGTGCAGCCTGCGGCGGCGGTGGAAGATACGACAAGATGATTGGAAAATTCACAGGCAACGATGTGCCGGCATGTGGTTTTTCCATCGGATTTGAGCGTATTATCCTGCTTTTGATGGAGAGCGGGTTCAAAATTCCGGAGCGTCCGAAGAGAGTTGCTTACTTAGTAGAAAAGAAGTATCCGGCAGAGAAACTTGTGGATGTGATGAAACAGGCAAAAGAAGCCCGCGAGAACGGACAGCAGGTATTGGTTGTCCGCATGAACAAGAACAAGAAATTCCAGAAAGAGCAGCTTTCCAAAGAAGGATACGAAGAATTTGAGGAGTTTTTTAACAAATAGAATAAGGAGAGTATAAAGGAGACAATCATGGCAGAATCAATGAAAGGCTTACACAGAAGCCACAGATGTACCGAGGTAAGCAGTGCCAACATCGGTGAAAAAGTAACCGTTATGGGCTGGGTACAGAAGAGAAGAAATTTAGGAAGTCTGATTTTTATCGACCTGCGTGACAGAAGTGGTCTGTTACAGATCGTGTTTGATGAGGAGAGTGTCGGAGCAGAGGGATTTGCAAAGGCAGGAACTTTAAGAAGTGAATATGTAGTGGCTGTTGAAGGAACGGTACAGAAGCGTTCTGCAGCAGTTAATGAAAACTTAAAGACCGGAGATATCGAAGTGATCGCAACCAGCCTTCGCATTTTATCCGAGTCACAGACACCTCCGTTTGCAATTGAGGAGAACAGCCAGACCAAGGAAGATATTCGTCTGAAATACCGTTATCTGGATCTGCGCAGACCGGACATTCAAAAGAACTTAATGCTGAAAAGCCGTGTGCTCGGACTGATGCGTCAGTTTATGGCAAACGAGGGATTTTTAGAGATCGAGACTCCGATCCTGTGCAAGTCTACACCGGAAGGTGCCAGAGATTATCTTGTGCCAAGCCGTGTGCATCCGGGAAATTTCTATGCACTGCCACAGTCTCCGCAGCTGTTCAAGCAGCTTCTGATGGCATCCGGCTATGACCGGTATTTCCAGATCGCCCGCTGCTTCCGTGACGAGGATCTGCGTGCAGACCGTCAGCCGGAGTTTACACAGGCGGACA
>ERZ824488.3753-NODE-3753-length-10991-cov-2.744971_pt1 | contig 10991 bp, 9 predicted proteins | sample MGYA00519936_ERZ824488 | MGnify/ENA primary metagenome ERZ824488 (study PRJEB31778, sample SAMEA3449153) | human gut metagenome | biome: human gut; feature: human-associated habitat; material: faeces | place: United Kingdom | collected 2010/2012 ... | reverse complement strand
TTTGTATAATGCCCGGAAGAAGTTGACCCAAAAGCCACCTGCATAACTCTTACTTATAGATATGACATTTCGGAAATTGCCAACCTCTCCTCCGGTTCTCGCTGCACTTAAATATGCACTCTCCGAAAACGGAAAACTCATATTATTGAAATAAATCCTAATGATTTTACTCTGTTCTTTCGTCACTCTGCCCTGTCTTTCAATGACAAGAGCAAACGCATATAACGCAAGGTAGGTACTGCCTGAAGCTATCTCGTTCGGAATATATCGGCGTGACGCCTTTGTTACAACTTTTGATACAATATTGAATGCCCGTTCGCTATCACTGGTTATCTTTTCATAACATTCCTGATAAAACTTCTGTGTTTTAATCAGTCTTTTCTCTTTCTCTCTGCTCATATCCCGAACAGTCATTGCAACTGCAAAGGCTAAGGCATCAGAAAAGCCCCATCTTCCCATAAGGCGATACCCCCTTTTCAGATATTACCCGAAGAATCCAAAATCATCGGCAAATGCAATATCCATAATAATCTCGTTACGAAGAACTTCTATATCATTCTTATCGTCATAAGCAACCAAGTAGTATTTCTGTGATTTATCGTATTTCTTGTTCTTAAAGTTAAAGCGGAGTCTGAACATACGCTTCGTCGTATCCTTATCTTTCTTATCTGCAATAACAATATTCTCATTAGAAATCTTCTCGTTATTATCAGAAATGAAATATACTCGGTAGCTTGTTTCTTTTACAACATCGCTTACTGGTTCTGTCTGAACAAAATCCAATGTCGTAATAAGGTTTGTAATCTTTGAAGTCAGGCTTACAAGAGCAATCTCTGCAAGACTTGTTTCCTTTTTGCCCTTATCTACTTTCACATCAATCATTGGTACAAGCATTTCCTGCGGAGAGCAACCGCCATGAACATAGTTCTGTCCTGCTCCTGCCACCTTGAAAATATCCGACGCAAGCGGAAACGATACGATACGCTCATCAGCATTGCCAAGTACCTTGCCAACCGTTGTATGGCAAACACCGTCTGCATTGATTTCTTCAGCAGATATGGAATAACGCTGTCCAACACTGTTTGACTTTGAAGCGGCTCCGGCAATCTTATCGGTTGCCGGAATCTTATCTCTCTTATAAATAAATCCGTGGTCTGCCGTCACAATAAAATGATAGGTATTTGCCTGCGATGCAATCCTCTTTATCAAAGTATAAATTTCTTCGATTGCTTCTTCACAAGCGGTAAACACTTCATTTTCAGAAGCCGCTTTATCTCCACGGGCATCTATCTGATTATGATAAATATACACAACGTCCTGTCCGGTAAAGATAGAACGAAGGTCTGCCTGTTTCATTGTTTTCATTGAATCAAACGGAATGCACTTACTGCTTACTTTATACTCTTTCAGAATAGATTCCCTTTGCTCCGTGGAACTGCACGCTTTTCCGTCAACCAGCACATCATAAGATGAACTATATTCAATCGTCTTATGAGGAAGTAGCGAAGCCATACCTAACGGTGTATAAGATGGAAGAACACCTTGCATTGCTCCGATGGAAGCATTGCACTTCTCATCTGCCTGCATTTTTTCAAACAGGGTATGTGCAACCTCATAACGGAGTGCATCAGATATAATAACTACTACTCTATCCTTTGAGTAATTGATGTGCCTTGCAAAGAAATCTCTCTGCAACGTAAGTCCTGTTTCTCCATCTGCGTCTGCAAGCTCATTGTTCCAGTTCACTGTAATCCGATTCAGATACTCATTCGTATAGATATTCTCAACCAGTTCCCTGATTTTTTCAAACTGTGTGGTATCTTCCAATTTATCAAAGTAAAAATAAAAGTATCTATAATAACGGTCAATCTTATAAGTTGACTCCGTATATTCCTTAACCAAGTTTTTGATACCGCTGACTGGCTGATACTTACCTTCAGCAATCATATCAAAAGCATTTTGAAGAATGAAATACTCACTGCGGAAGTTCTTTCCAAAATGCTGCTTCCTGCGTTCTACACAAAGTTCCGGGATTGTCTTTCCATTCAGCTTTGCTCCTATATCCTCATTCTCAAGTCTGCCGATAATCCAAATAATCAGAAGCTCATCAACACCTGCAAAGATATTGCAATCTACAAGTGTTTCCACTTCCATCTTCTCAAGATAATTCTTACCGTTGATTGCATTATAGATAATCTCCGAAATCTCATCAAAACGAGTACCATACAGATAGCTGTTCATCAGGTTATCCATAAATGCAATGATATTACCGGATTTATAAGAAATAAATGGTTTCCAAGCCTGCGGCATATCCGTATGAATACTCTTAGCCGCATAAGTAACAAACATCGTAATGACCAATTTTTCAAGTGTTGGCTTCGGGTCATTATATCCAAATGCCACATCTGCCTGCTGCCAGAATGCAGAAAGCAAATCATACTTTTCAAACTCTGTCAGATATTTGTTATCTTGCAAGCCATCGTCTGTCAAAATTGAACGCAGCACTTCTTCAAAAGAAGCTGTCTTATCCTTGCAAAGAACGCTCATCAAGGCAACTTCAATCGTACTTCTATTGAAATTCTCCATTTCCAAATCATAGAATTTCTGCGTTCTGTCTTTATTCGCAAAGAATTTAATATAATGCTGAATGACAGGCTTGTACCGTTCATCAATCCCCAAATCAAGCGTGAGCAAGGAAGCACGGTCAGCAAAAAATTCTTTGGAATATCGAATTGTATCTGCAAGATGGTTGTCCCTTATGTTCGGTTTTGCAAAAGGAGCGTACACAAGATAATTGGTTGTCGTATCCTCTCGTTCCAAGAAGTATTTGATATAGAACTGGTTGTCCGGCTCAAGATGCAGAACCTTTGCATTTTCCAGTTCAATGCTGTCAATATCCTCCTGAAACTCCGCATTAGCATCATACCAAAACACAAGTTTACGGACATCACTTGCAAACTCACTATTTAATTTGTCTGTAATCTGTTTTAAGTTTAGTTCTGCCATAATATCTCCTAAAAACTCTTATTTATCATGAACCGATATCATATATTCACAAAATGTGATTGCAGAGTTCATAACCAATCTTGCTTCGCATTCTCTAATAGCTATTCTGCGGCTTCCAACTCCGTGAGCATCACTGTTGGCATTTCGCATTTCTGCAATGGATTGAACTATTTTTTCTAATCCGCTTAGCATATTATTAACTCGTTTGTCATTTTCATTTCTCTGCTGCATATTAAACAATGTTTTTACCTGATTGTATAATTTAAGCAAATCACCCTTTGAGATTTGCTCAACATTGTTTTCCTCCAATAATTGAACAAGTACCTCTTCCATTGTTGTTCTTGATTTTGTTATGACACTGTCATAATTTCCTGAGTTAAAATCATCATTGCATCGTTCTCTAAGTCCCTGAACATAAGGAATCGAGCGTACATTTAGCTTTGGGGTTTCTATAACAGGAGTTTTTCCAACTTCAACAATCATAAAGTGACCATTTATAAAAACAAGTTCCTTACGGGACAATCGAATGCTATGATTGATGTGTTCTATCGCCTTTTTCACAATTTGGCGGTAAACATCATCAACTTCATTCATATCGGCAATGTCCTGTAAATTAGTAAACTGCTTTTCGCTAAATAGAAATCTAAACAGTTCATCGCAACGCTGTTGCTCAATGGCATAATCAAGCAATTCTTCTACATAGCACCATCTGCTTCCACCAACAACTTCTGTTAAACCAAACTCAGTACATAATGAACTCAGTTGTGTGCCCGTATAATATGGTAATCCATACTCTGTACCATTATGCGTTACCAGAAACGGTCCGTTTCCTTCCAAGAACTCATATATTTCTTTTTTCTTAAGGACTTTAAAATTATCATCTTTTCCTGCCATAACCATTACTCCTTAACTTTTCTGTCCATCTCTTTTCCTTACTGATACACACTTTCTTCAACTAAGTTCATAGCCTATATATGCTTCATCTTCAGCGTATTTTTTTGCACACTGTGGACATAGCGTTTTAAAATCTTCAGTGTCTGTATCAGAAATTGCAGTTGTACATATTCCGTCTATATAAGGCATTTCATCTCCACATTCATCACAATAACATGACGTTTCTACTTCATAGCCACACACAAGGCATAACCATTTTCTATTTGGTAACATTATCATCGAATCATTTTCACATTGAGGGCATTCAAAAATTCTTGAATGAAGTAAATGTCTTCTTCTTCCAAATTCTCTAAGAATACCATATTGCGTTATGCAGTTTCTATCTGCCTTATGAAGCTCAGAATAATTGTCAAACTCTTCTCCACAAAACTTACACTTTATTTTTCCATTGCTTTCTAAAGCAAGGCTTTCTGTTCCGCAGTGAGGGCAACATACCTCCAAGTATTTACCATCTACATATTCTATCCTGAACCTATTTTCACTTTTTTCAAAATCCTTAACAATATCTTTTTTTCTTGCTTTATTAGCTGCAATATCTTCGTGTAAAAAATCTATATCGGCTGGTTCAATAATATTTTCATAATCCTCGAATTTTAGTCCCAAAATATCTCTGAAAATAAATTCAATCGCAGAAAAAGTTTTTGCCATAAGCTGCTTATGATATTCTCCATTTATGGAACATTTATAATGTTGAATTTGATTTCTAACACGACCAAGCTCATCAATATATGTTTCATATTGTTTTAAATCAACACCACATAATTTTTTCACTCTTTGAATTGCGTTTTTATATCCTACTGTTTGATTGTCATCATCTTGTAAATCTTTTACGGAATCAATATTTTCAAATAACAATGCCGGATGATTTCTTCTAAGTATTTCTTTAAGTAGTAATTCAACACAATGAGCAGACAGAAGAATACTAAATTTATATTGATTAGCATTATCTTCTTCATCGCCCTCGTTGTAATAATTCATTGCTTCCCGAAGTGAATCAAGAGCATTTTCTACCAACCCATATTCCAGTTCCATATAACACCTCAAATCTTTGCCAAAATCTGCATTTTCTTTCCATCGGCAGTCTGGACTTTTTCGTAATTGACTTTCACACCGTCATCAAGGTCGATGTCGATACGTGAAAGAGCCAAATGAGCGATTTTAGCATCATAATCTTTGGTTTCCTTAATCTGTTTCTGGAGCTTTTCTTTACGCTTTGTAGCATTGGAAATTTCCTTGTTATCATTGCTATTGTCGATGATTTCCTGCATACGGGTAATCTCTTTTTCATACACACGCTGAATACGATGCAGGTACTCAACTCGAACATTACCAATGGTGTCTGCATTCCAACGGTGCATATAAACAAGAGCCTTAAACCCATTCTGCTTACCACTGTCAAAAAGCCAGTAAATAGGACGCTTCTGATAGGTCTTAATATGGTCTTTGATAAAATCTGTCAAGAAATAATTTCGGATTACTTCACGGCTTGTCTTACCTTTATTGCCCAGAGCATTCGCAATAAAATCAAGATTTTCTTCAAGCGTATCTTCTCCATATACCTTTTTCAGCCAAGCACAAAACAGACCGACAATATCATCTTCAAAATATTCCTCGTCCGTAATCGGAATACAGTTATCCTCATCCGGAATAAAAGTATCATATTTGCTGTTATCCCATTCTCCACCTGCATAAGCAAGTCCATCTTCATCAAGAGAATAACGTCCAAACATACAACCAACTGCATAAGAGATTAAGCTCTTAATATCTCTCTGTAAATCAGCCTGACGAACCGTAACATCTTTATCTTCTACTTCCGGTGTCAATTCGTCCTGCAATCCATAAATATCAATAAAAATGCGATTAAGTTCCTCTTCATTTGCTTTAAGCTGGTTGAAACGTTCAGCACATTCTTTTGACCATAATTCAAAAGACGTTGATGATTTATTAGTAGAATAAGAAACTAACGGATGCTTCTTAAAATCCCAAGATGTTTCAAAAGAATTCCAATCGTTTTTTGATGTATCAATACAAAATGATACTCTTTCAATAATTTCTGTTCTTTTTTCTTCATCAAGAATTACAGGAATTCGTGCCATATCTCCAACTTGTGTGGTAATTGTTGGATTCAAAATCTTTATACATTTTTGTGATACAGATGAATTTAAAAAACCTAATACATAAGGTAAAATTTTTTCATCAGGAAATCCACTTGAACCTTTGATATCAAATATAAATCCTTTTTCCGAATAACGTCCAGAAAAGCTCGCACTCGTAATATCTGACCAAGTAATACTTGGTTTGAAATAATATTGAAGATTTTGTGGACGAGAACGTAATTTTCCCTTTTCGTCACGGAAGTTTTTTATTTCATAGCCATCATTTTCCCAATTTACAACATATTCTCTGTTACCGTACCATCGACGGAAAGCACCACCTTTATTGTACGGAAACCATTTCTTTTTACTCTCTAACGCTTCAGCACAACAACTATAGCCAAATCCTATACTGTCATTATCTATTTCGTACCACTTTCTAAGGAATCTATCATTATCCGCTGTTGCCAACCCCTGCTTAGGTGGAGCAATTTTTCCAATGCAATCACACTCTTTAAATGCCTTCCTAATTCGTTCACTAGCCCAAAAAGCAAATGGCACACCTTCAATATCATAATAATTTTTTAAAGGTGTTTCATAAAAATATTTACACTTTTGATTTTCTATTGCTTCCAAGACTTTTATTCGTTGAACGTCCATTCCACCTTTAAATTCAGAAAGTTTGATATATAATCCATTAGTTCTTTCTCTCTGATTGCTTAATACAAATGTACATATTGGTACAGTCGCTTCCTCAAAAGCAGAATATTCCATTTGGACAAGCGTAACAACCGACTTATTTTCAAGTATATAATATCTTAAATCTTGGTAACTTTTTATAAATAGCCATACAAATGGTGTCATAAACGCCGAATAGCCGTCCTCTTTACAATACTCAAAATTGTGATATATAAATACACTGAACAAGTCACCAGAATATGCCTTATAATTATCAACCACAAATTTCTTTAACTGCCCCTCCAGCCTATTCATATACGGCGGATTGGTACAAACAACTGCATACTTATTACTCATAATTTCAGCCTGTTTTGCAAGCTGTACCATCTGTGGAAGTGTATCATTCAGCCAAGCTGTTGAAAAAAGGTCTATCTGTCCTGCACTACTTTCGACATTGTTTAAATATTTTACAAATTTCTTGTAATCTTTCTTTTCAATCGTCTGTAACGTTCCGATTTCCTGTGCGTCTTTATATGCTTCTACTAAAGCAGCACCACCACCAATAACAATACCTTCTTCAACAGCGGCTTTAGTGGCATTTAAAGCATCTTCAATACGTAATTTCTTTTCTTTTAATTCACTTTCAGTTGTTGCGCCAACTTTAATTGTTGCCACACCATTTGATAATTTACCCAAACGTTCTTTTAATTGTTTTTGATCATAAGAAGAAGTTGTTTTCGCTAATTGATTTTCAATACTTTCAATACGTTGTTTTAAACTATCTGATGGATTATTACCAGCAATCATTGTTGTATGATCTTTTGTAACGATTACTTTTTTAATTGTTCCTAATTGATCAAGAGTAACATCTTTTAATTCCATAGAAATATCTTTATTAATAAAGGTGCTACCAGTTAAAGCAGCAATATCTTGTAATAATTCTTTTTTGCCATTATATTCTCCCCTTATAATATATGGACCTGATTAGAAGATACTGCAGACGGCAATATCTTCCATCAGATATATTACGACAAAGTTGCGGGGAAATCAATTTTATTTTGAAAAAATTAAGGTGTAAAGAAAAAATACTTGACACCTGCACGGAAGTGTTATATGATATCACAGGTGAAAGACATGAATGAAATATTAGAACAGGCATTATTATATGATTTTTATGGAGAACTACTTACCGATCATCAGAAAGAAGTGTATGAACAGTTTGTTCTTGAGGACCTATCACTTGGCGAGATCGCAAGAGAAGAGGGGATCAGCAGACAGGGCGTACATGATCTGGTAAAGAGATGTTCCCAGACACTGAAAGGCTACGAAGAGAAACTTCATCTGGTAGAGAAGTTCGTGTCGATCAGAGAAAAAGTAAAGCAGATTGATGAATTGCTGGACGGATATGAAAAGGAGAATGCGGAAAAGTTAGTTGCAGACATCCGGAAGATATCCGATGAAATTATAGAGGAGTTATAGCATGGCATTTGACAGTTTGACAGAGAAACTTCAAAATGTATTTAAAAACCTGAGAAGCAAAGGACGTCTGACAGAGGATGATGTCAAAGAAGCTTTAAAAGAGATTAAACGTGCATTACTTGCGGCGGATGTTAACTTTAAAGTGGTAAAAGACTTCATTAAGAGCGTACAGGAACGCGCGATCGGTCAGGATGTCATGAACGGTCTGAACCCGGGGCAGATGGTGATCAAGATTGTAAATGAAGAACTGATCAATCTGATGGGATCTGAGACCACAGAGATTAAGCTTCAGCCTGGAAAAGCCATCACAGTTATCATGATGGCAGGTCTTCAGGGAGCAGGTAAGACAACCACGACAGCAAAGCTTGCCGGAAAGTTCAAGTTAAAGGGCAAGAAACCGCTGCTGGTCGCATGTGATGTCTACAGACCGGCTGCGATCAAGCAGTTACAGGTCAACGGTGAGAAGCAGGGTGTGGAAGTCTTCTCCATGGGAGAAAACCACAAGCCGGCGAACATCGCCAAGGCAGCGGTCGAACATGCGCAGAAGAATGGCAACGACCTCGTGATCCTCGATACAGCCGGACGACTTCATATTGATGAAGACATGATGGCTGAGCTTGAAGAGATCAAAGAAGAAGTAGAAGTACATCAGACCATACTCGTCATTGATGCAATGACCGGACAGGATGCCGTAAATGTGGCAAAAGAGTTCAATGAAAAGGTTGGCATCGATGGTGTGATCGTTACGAAATTAGACGGTGACACAAGAGGTGGTGCGGCGCTGTCCGTAAAGGCAGTTACCGGAAAGCCGATCCTGTATGTAGGTATGGGAGAGAAGCTTTCAGATCTGGAACAGTTCTATCCGGATCGTATGGCATCGAGAATCCTGGGAATGGGAGATGTCCTGTCGCTTATCGAAAAGGCGGAAGCCGAGATCGATGAAGAAAAAGCCAGAGAGATGACCCAGAAGCTTAAGAAGAACCAGTTTGATTTTGACGATTATCTGGAAAGTATCAAGCAGATGAAGAACATGGGTGGTCTTGGAAATATTATGAACATGCTGCCGGGCCTTGGAGGCATGGGCGGTAAGATGAAGGGATTAGACGACGAGCAGACGGCAGAAGCCGAGAGGAAGATGGGAAGAATGGAAGCGATCATTCATTCCATGACACCGGCGGAAAGAGCCAATCCGGATATCCTTTCTCCATCCAGAAAGCACAGAATTGCCAAAGGTGCAGGGGTGGACATCAGCGAAGTGAACCGTATGATCAAGCAGTTCAACGAGATGAAAAAACTGATGAAACAATTTGGCAAGCCGGGAAAGAAGAAGAAATTCGGATTTCCGTTCTAAACATGATATACCGCGAATTCCGCGTTATATAGATAAAAATAAACTATGAAAATATTATAATTTTACGGAGGTAAACTAACATGGCAGTAAAAATGAGATTAAGAAGAATGGGACAGAAGAAGGCTCCTTTCTATAGAATCATCGTAGCAGATTCTAGATCACCAAGAGACGGAAGATTCATCGAAGAGATCGGAACATACGATCCGAACTGTGATCCAAGTGCAATCAAAGTTGACGAAGAAGCAGCTAAGAAATGGCTTGCTAACGGAGCTCAGCCTACAGAAGCAGTTGCAAAGATCTTAAAGGCAGCAGGCATCGAAAAATAATTATGCCACTGGAGGTGTGCATTTATGAAGGAATTAGTTGAAGTAATTGCGAAAGCATTAGTCGACGATCCAGAAAGCGTTGTTGTAAATGAACGCGAAGAGAAGAAGACGACAGTTCTGGAAGTACGAGTTGCTGAATCTGATATGGGTAAAGTAATCGGAAAACAGGGCCGTATTGCAAAGGCAATCCGTTCAGTCGTGAAAGCCGCAGCAGCAAAGGAAGATAAGAAAGTTATCGTAGATATCATGGACTAAATAACTAATGGGGATTCCCATTTTGTCCCGGGACAGGCCCGCTTGTGGTCTGTCCCGCTTATCTTATACGGCAGAATCATATGTACAAAAGAAGCCGCTGGAGCGTCGGAAACGCAGAAAGTGAAAAAGGAGTATTTATGGAAGAATTATTACAGGTAGGTGTCATTACTTCGACACACGGAGTGCGTGGGGAAGTTAAAGTATTTCCGACCACAGATGACCCGAATCGTTTTAAATCGTTAAAACATGTACTGTTAGACACCGGAAGAGAGAAAAAATCTCTGGAAGTCCAGGGTGTCAAATTCTTTAAGCAGTTTGTAATCCTGAAGTTCAAGGGAATTGATAATATTAATGATATTGAGCGTTATAAAAGATGTCCACTTCTTGTAGAACGTAAAGATGCGGTGGAACTGGAAGAGGATGAATACTTTATCGCCGATATGATCGGAATCGAGGTCGTAACAGAGGATGATAAACCGTTCGGAACATTAAAAGATGTTATGGAGACCGGTGCAAATGATGTCTATGTGATCGATACAGATGAACACGGCGAGGTATTGGTTCCGGCGATCCGCGAATGTATCCTGGATGTTGATATAGAAAATCAGAAGATGAAGATCCATCTGATGGATGGTCTGATCTAGAAAGAGGATAATCTATGAATTTTTATATTATGACGTTATTTCCGGAGATGGTTATGGATGGATTGAATACCAGCATCATCGGACGTGCGGTAAATAAAGGGCTTCTGTCTATAGAGGCATTAAATATCAGAGATTATGCATTTAACAAGCATCACAGCGTGGATGATTATCCGTATGGCGGAGGTGCAGGTATGCTGATGCAGGC
>ERZ824488.3752-NODE-3752-length-10993-cov-6.134120_pt1 | contig 10993 bp, 7 predicted proteins | sample MGYA00519936_ERZ824488 | MGnify/ENA primary metagenome ERZ824488 (study PRJEB31778, sample SAMEA3449153) | human gut metagenome | biome: human gut; feature: human-associated habitat; material: faeces | place: United Kingdom | collected 2010/2012 ... | reverse complement strand
GAAGAGGAAGCAGTATCAATTTAATATAGCAATTATTTAATATTCGTTATACTAGGTGCCTGCATACCGGCTTTCAGAATCTGAAGGATTTTCTCTTTCTCAACGGGTTTATCTTCATATTTACGGATACTTACTCTGTGAAAAATATTCTCCATGATATTTCCTCCTGATATTTATGATCTGTGTTTCTTTTTCTTGTTTTATTTGTCAGTCAGACTTCTGCATTCTGTCGCTTCGTCCACATCTTTCTCTGACAATTTACTCTCTGCTCATTTTAGCACAGTTTTTTACTGACGGACAGACCACATTCCTGAAAACGTTTACACGGTATCCTATACCCATTTTTTCTTTCTCAGATACAACATACATCCCAGGCACAGCACCAGCTGCAGGATCGAAGAAAACGGTGTTGCCAGCCCGATATCAAACAGCGTCGCACCGGCTCTGCGGCTCATAAACCATGACACCGGAACTCTCACACAGAAAGCACCTATGATTCCCTGGATCATTACAAACTTCGTCATACCGATTCCATTATAAAATCCGATATAGCAGAAAAAGATTGCCGTAAACAGACAGTCAATGGCATAAGCTTTCAGGTAATCTGCCGCTGCCTCGATGACCATTGCATCGGAGGAAAAAATTCCCGCCAGCACATTTCCATGGAAAAATGACAGGAAAAACATTCCAACACCAATGGCAAAAGAAACCGCCACACCATAATGCAGAGCTTTTTTTGCCCGGTCCATGCGTCCCGCTCCGTAATTCTGCGCCACAAAAGCAGAAATGGACTGCATAAAAGCAGATGAGATCAGCATGATAAACGCACAGACTTTTTCTGCAACGCCAACACCTGCAGATGCCGTTACTCCCATGGAATTCACAATAGCCAGGATGATCAGAAAGGAAATGCTTACCAGGAGATCCTGCAATGCGATAGGTGCTCCAAGCCCCACCATTTTCCGGAGAGTCCGGCCGTGGACCCCGATATCCGTTTTATGCATTTCAAAAGGCAGCTCTTTTTTGCGGATAACGCCAAAGGAAACGATCACACTGATAACCTGTGCAAATACAGTTGCAAAAGCAGCTCCTGCCGTTCCCATCTTAAATCCCGCACAGAGGATCAGGTCCCCTGCAATATTGAATACACATGCAACGGCAACTGTAAATAACGGCGTTCTGGAATCTCCAATCCCCCTGAAAATACAACCGATCAGATTATACGCCACGATCACCAGCATACCGCCGCCGCAGATCCGCACATAAGCAACTGTTTTGTCAAAAGCTTCCTCCGGCGCATTCATGATGCTGCTGACCTGAGGCGCAAAGATCACCAGCACCGCAGTCATGACCAGCGCGATCACCGTAAACATCACAATCGCAGTTCCAACCGTCCGGCCTCCCTGTTTCCGCTCCCCACAGCCGATCTGCTGTCCCAGGAGCACTGTCGTTCCCATGGCAAAACTGCTCACAAGATTGGTAAGCGTCATCAGGATCTTGCCCTATGTAAAAGTGTTGTTTTTTTCCATTCTTATCCTCCTCTTCTTAATAAACGTTAAAAAAGCCGGATAAGCAACAGGCATCTCAGCCTGTCATCTTATCCAGCCATTGTTTCCGTCGAACAATCAATCCTCCGATGAACATTCACAGTATACTATATGCAATTTTTTACGTCAACCTTGATCTTACGCAATTCAGTTTCAAAAATGTAATCTCTTCTGTCTGCAGCTGCACATTACGTATCTCATTTATTTTTATATACACCCAGCACATTTTCGATATAATCCGCCATCTCCCGCGCCATCTCAAACTGCTCCGGAATACGGGGATGCCCCGGTGTAGCCACACCATTTCTGCTGAACAGAAAATGTGAGATCTTCTCATCTTTCATGGAATCTACAACCCGGTCAATAGCATCATCCCAGCTCTTATCATGCTGTAAAACCGTCGTACAGCAGACGATCCACGCCTCCGGATAAACACCACGGAGCTTTTTCAGGAAATCTTTATAGTGATTGCGCCATTTATCAGCCATCTCACAACAATATGAATAACCATTTTCCACCTGCGTCACCTGATCTGATTCTTGTTCGTAAACACAGACACCTTGCGCTTTCTTCTCAGCCTCCACTTTCATATAATCCACCGGATAATTATCATTCTGCCCAAGAGCCACGATCACCACCTGAGGAACAAATTTCGAAAAATCCCACTCCGTCATCTCCCCAAACACAGAATTATAATGCACCTTATCCCACGCAGTCTCCATCCCCGTCTGCACCGGCCTGTGAAACCACCCCTGACCATCCATCAGCGCGATCCCACCCTGAACAATATCATGAAGCTCCGCTCCCAACATCCGGGCCGTCAGCCAAGGAAAAGAAAACCAGCAATTAGAAAAACCCCCTTCATGCTCCATATCCGTTTTACCAGTAAAATCAATCGCCTCCACCGACTCCCCGGCAGAAACCGAATCCCCATAAACCTCAATCCTCCGCCCCGAAACCGGAGGCAGATAAATCAACCTCTCCCCATCCCCGATCTCAAACCCCAGGATCTTCAACTCATGACACCCATCCTGCCGCTTAAAAAACAAAACATGATGCACCCCTGACTCATTCTCCGGCACCTTAACCTCAATAACCGTCTCACCGAACTTTTTCAAATAAAACGCCGACTGCACCTGATCCAGAATACACCCCAGATAATTCTGCCAGTACTCATTAAAATTCTCCACATGAATCCTCAGCACCTCCCCCGAAAACCAAAACTCCGCCGAAGACCCCGGAAACACCCAAACCGGCTCCCCTTCCACACTCCAGTCAATCCTCCCCGTATATCGAATCCTCTCATCATTGGCAGAAATCCACATAAAATATCCCCTTAATTTTGGTTTATAGCTAACACATCACTTCTTACAGATTATACTCACCATACAGCTTCTGACGCCATTTTACATCCGTCACCACACGCTGTACTTCATCTGACCGTCCTTCCAGAAACAGTCGATTGATCAGTGCACTCAATCTCGCTTCACCCTCTGCTTTTCCTTCCGCTTTTCCTTCCGCTTTTCCAATCGCCATTCCTTCCTCGCGAAGCCTCTCAGATTCCAACTGCAAAACTTTTCCACCCATAACCTCGCCAACTCCTTTCCGAACTTTTTCTTTATTCCTGAAAACATAATCCGATATTCTGATAATCAGCCTATTCAGATCTGTATATAATTCTGCCCTCCCAGAAATCGAAATTTCTTTCCCCAGTTTATTACGTATATCTTCATATTCACTTAATAATCTCTGAAGTTTTTCCGAATCTTTCTCTATTATATCCGCAACCTTCTCATATCTCATAATATAAAATGGAAGCAGCATCAGAAGCTTTTTCTCAAAAATACTATCTTTTGTATAATTCTCCACTTTCACCGTCGGAACCCGATATACACACATCTGAGAATCTGGAAGGATTAACTCTACCTCCAGAAAATCCGGTGTTCTTTTTCCATTTCTCAAATATAGTACGCAAGATCTGGGAAATTCTACACAATATCTCCCATCAACTTTTTTTCTGTGTTCCAATGCAATCGCAAAGTCATACTCAACCATTCTGACCGCCATTGTCCGGAAAACATCATCGAATATAGTATTGTTGGTCATTAACACTCCTACTGGTATATAAAATTATACCACATCACCCAAACATAAAAACCCCATAAAATGGATTTTCACAAACTCTACAGTAACTCAAAATGGAAAATGCTCCAGAATATGAAGCTCCAAGAATGTCCATACAGACAAAGATCTTATAAGATATAATAACCATACCACGCATCACCCTGAAAATCATCCAAAACTATTCCAAAAATTATCCCATAATCCGACATCCTCCCCCCCCACAAAAAAAACATAAGGAAACTCAGCCTTTTCCCCCAGCCGTCCAACGCAGCGCTGACGGCTCATCCAACTCCCGAGCAGCCACCCTATCCCTCCCGCCCTGAAAAGCCAGCCCGTGAGGCGTGTGCTGCCTGTCGCCGGACTCTGCAGGAGGGGAGCTGATTCTTGGCTGGCGGAAATCTGCGTTGTTTTTCAAAAGTTCGCTGTTTGAGCGAAGCGAGTTCGGACTTTTGGAAAACGCTTTTAGCAGATTCCCGGCAGCCTAGAAGCCAGTCCCCGACGAAGCCCCAGCGACAGACCGCACACACCTCCCGGGCGTCCCTTTCACAACCTTGCCCCCACCAAACACCTGTGCTATAATCAAACTAATCAAAAAACCGAGGTAAACCACACATGAATAAAAAAGAAATCGCAGAAATAAAAAAACAGTTCACCCCCGACCGATGTTCCATCACCCGCATCTGCGGCTGTTACGTAGACGGCGAAAAAAACAAAAAAACCGAACTCAAAGAAGCCTTTTTATCCTTATCAGAAGAAGAAACTTTCAAATACTTCGACATCTTCCGAAAAACCCTCACCGGCACCATCGGAAAAAACCTCATCAACATGGAATTTCCTCTGGACCAGGAAGCGGAAGGCGGAACCCAGAACTTCCTTATGAAGCTTCGTGAAAGCAAACTCACCGACGACACCCTCACCGAAGCCTTCTACGACAAAATTATCGAAAACTACGACTACGGCGAAAACTACTACATCATCCTCATCCACGCAGTCTACGACATCCCCGGAAAATCCTCAGACGGAGCCGAAATGTTCGACGCCTCCGATGAGATCTACGACCACATCCTCTGCAGCATCTGCCCCGTCAAACTCTCCAAGGCAGGCCTGCACTACAACGTAGAGACCAACAACATCGAAGACCGCATCCGCGACTGGCTGGTAGAAATGCCCGACTGGGGCTTCCTCTTCCCACAGTTCAATGACCGCAGCACCGATATCCATGGCCTCCTCTACTACACAAAAAACGCCGAAAACCTCCGCTCCACCATGATGGAAGAAGTCTTCGGCTGTACCACACCACTGTCCGCAGCAACCCAGCGCGACTCATTCAACGCTCTGGTTGAAGAAACCCTCGGCGATGACTGCGCCTACGATACCGTCCTTGAGATCCACGAAAAACTTAACGACCTCATCGAATCCCAGAAAGACGAACCGGAACCAGTAGTCCTCACCAAATCCGAGGTAAAACGCCTCTTCGAAGAATGCGGCGTAGAAGACGAAAAACTCCAGAACTTTGATGAACAATACGAACTTGCCGCAGGCGAAAAATCTTCCCTGGTAGCATCCAATATCACCAACACCAGAAAATTTGAGATCAAGACTCCGGACGTGGTGATCCATGTAGCACCAGACCGCGCAGACCTGGTAGAAACCCGGATCATCGATGGCCGCAAATGCCTGGTGATCCCCATGGAAAGCGAAGTAGAGCTCAATGGCATCCGTGTCAGCGCACTGAACTCTGCTGAAAATACAACAGCAGAATCCATTCCTGTTAATGATACTAACAATATTAATAACACTGACACCGAAGAAGAAATCCCATTTTAAAGGAGACCTTATGAACAATAAAAAAATCTTATTCTTCGACATAGACGGCACACTGCTCACCCCACACCCATTCAAGGTTCCGGAAAGCACCAGCCTCGCCCTCAAAAAAGCCCACGAAAACGGCCATCTCCTCTTCATCAACACCGGCCGCACCAAAGCCATGATGCCCTCTGAACTCTCAGACCTCCATTTCGATGGCTATATATACGGCTGTGGAACCCACATTTACATGGATAACAAACTGCTCTTCTTCCGCACAGTACCCAACCTTCTGTGCAAAGAAACCGTGAATCTTCTCCGCAAATGCAAGATCGAAGCACTCTTTGAATCCAACACCGAGATTCTGTACGATGGCGCATCCCCGGCACAGTCCGAATTCGGAGCCAGAATGCGGAAAGAAATCCCAATGGTAGACATCACGAAATTTAACCGTGAAGACGCCTGCACCTACTCCTACGACAAGTTCCTGGTACACATGCTGCCAGACTCCAATGTAGAAAAATTTCGCAGTTTCTGCAATGACCATTACACCTATTTTGAACACGGAGACGGAATCTGGGAAGTCACACAGAAAGGCACCAGCAAAGCCACAGGCATGAAATTTCTCCTGGACCGTCTTTCCATTCCGAAAGAAAACAGTTACGCATTCGGAGACAGTCCCAACGATCTCCCCATGCTGAAAGCAGCCGGAATCAGCGTGGCCATGGGCAACTCCTATGGCGATATCGAAAAGGACTGCACATATCAGACAAGCGCTGTTGATAAAGATGGAATCTGCAACGCACTGGAACATTTCAAACTGATCTGATTTGATAAAAAAAACGGGCAATGTACGATAAATGGTACATTGCCCGTTTTTTATACTCTTAATATAACTTTTTTATTTATTTCTCAGCTTCCGGTGTAGCAGTTGCCTCAACCTCTGTAGAATCTGCTGCAGTAGAATCCTCAGCCGCCGGAGTCTCAGTCACATCCGAATCCGGTGTCGGAGTTGGAGTCTGGATCGTAAAGCTGTGATTATCTGTGATCTTGATCTTCTTGATCAGTTTTGTCTCTTCTTTGATATCCGCTTTCTTTTTCCAGCCATCTGTAGTATCGTTATAAAAATCATCCTTCTTGGTATTTGTCAGAGACTCTTTCTTACTCTCTGTTGCTGTTTCATCATTCTTGGAATCCAGTCTTACCACATACCATACGGAATCTGTCTTGATAATCTCCTCGTTCAGTGCACCTTCATCCAGTTTTCTTAATGCGGTACGGACCTCATCCGGATAAGTAGTTCCGTTAGCCGCACTGTCATCGCCTTCCTCATAAGTCGGACAGGTACCGGTTGTTGCTGTCATATCTTTAGAAATCTCATCTCCAAGAGTATTGAAGTCTGCAGTAGGATCTTCTTTAACCTTGTCAAAGAATTTCTGGAGATTCTCTTTATTTGTCTTGATATCATCATCAGAAAGATCATCTCCGCTGACCTTCGCGCTTGCATAGCTGAAAGACATCTGCTGATATTCTTTCTCATCCAGCTTCACGTCTGCCTTGGCCTCAATGGCGTCTTTCATTTTCACATCGTAAGTCTCAAGCTCCAGGAAAGTTTTCACCATATCTTCATCAACTGCAAGCTCTGCAATTGTCTCATCAGAGTTTGCTGCAATAAAGTTCTTGGCAGCTTCCTCAAGAGCCTTCTGCTCATCCTCGGAGATCTCCACATTATACTCGGAAGCGTGCTCCTTCTCCAGGCACATTTTCTCAACAGTCTCAACGGATGTTGTTACCGCATTCTCACCGTAAGTCTCATCGGAATCATCACCCATCTTGGTACTCCAGATAGACATGTCGCTTCCGCCGCCAAGATACATCCTGTACATAGCCTCAGCCTGTGCCTGCTGCATACGTGCCGCAAGACTTACAACACCAAGCGGGATCTCCTGCTTATTCACTGTCACTGCAGTCTTTGTGCCGTCGAGTTTTTTATTTCCGCAGCCTGCCATCATTCCTGCTGCTGTAACGCAGACAAGAGCGGTAACTGCCGCTTTTTTTACTGAATTTTTCATTTCATCCTCCATCTATCCGTCCATAAAAATCACGGTCCGGCTCTTATTCCATAATGCTTAATTATAAACGTTTTCCTCTTTAAGAGCAAGGAATTTCACGAACTTACACGACATTTCACAAATTATCCACAAGTCTTTCCGGGAAAATATCCGGTATCCACAGACCGGATGTTTTTTCCCGTGGATAACCCTAAGCTTAGCTGATTCTTCCCTTTACTCCAGTGGCTCTGCCAGTTTTGCCAACTCCCCCGCAAACTTCATCAACTCTTCGATCAGCCTTCCCTGTGGTGTCAGGATAAATTTCGGCTCATGATCAGCCTTAAACTGCAAACCTCTCCGGTACTGCGCCATAATAGCCGGGATACCTGCGGGATCCAGCTTAGCCTTTTCATAGAGCGTGATCCGGACATCTTTTCCAAGCTGCTTGATCTCCGTCACATATCCCTGATGAGCAAGGGCCTTCAGTCTTGCAATGGCAAGAAGATTCAGTACTGCTTTCGTCGGCTCACCAAAACGGTCGATCAGCTCTTCCAGCATATCGTCATACTCCTGCTGACTCTCAATACCGGCAATTCGCTTGTAAATATCCAGTTTCTGAAATTCGTTGCTGATGTAGGAATCCGGAATAAATGCATCGATATTAAGATCAATGGTCGTCTCAAAATCATCCATAGTCTGGATTCCCTTAGCCTCCTTGACAGCCTCACTGAGCATCTTGCAGTAAAGGTCATAGCCCACCGCGTTCATATGGCCATGCTGCTGAGCTCCAAGAAGATTTCCTGCTCCACGGAGCTCCAGATCCTTCATGGCGATCTTAAAGCCGCTTCCAAGATCCGAATATTCCCGCATGGCGCTGAGTCGCTTTTCCGCTGTCTCCTGAAGCATCTTATTCTTCGTATACATCAGAAACGCATAGGCAGTACGGTTAGAACGTCCTACACGTCCGCGAAGCTGATACAGCTGAGAAAGACCATATCGATCGGAATCATGGATGATCATGGTATTTACATTGGAGATATCCAGTCCCGTCTCAATAATGGTAGTGGAAACCAGTACATCCACATCTCCGTTGATAAAATCATACATCACCTGCTCCAGTTCCCTCTGGCTCATCTGACCATGGGCAAAATCCACCCTGGCTTCCGGCACCAGCTTCGATATGCGAAGAGCTACCTCCGCAATATCATTAACCCGATTGTATACATAATAAACCTGGCCGCCACGTCGAAGTTCCCTGCGGATAGCCTCCCGGACAGTCTCCTCATCATATTCCATAACATACGTCTGGATCGGCACACGGTCCATAGGCGGCTCTTCCAGAACACTCATGTCACGGATACCAATGAGACTCATATGAAGAGTTCGGGGAATCGGAGTTGCAGTCAGTGTCAGCACATCCACATCTTTTTTCATCTGCTTGATCTTTTCTTTATGAGTGACACCGAAACGCTGTTCCTCATCAATGATCAGAAGTCCCAGATTCTTAAATTCCACATCTTTGGAAAGAACCCTGTGAGTACCGATCACAATGTCCACCTGGCCTTTTTTGATCCCCTCGATGGTCTTTTTCTGCTGGGCAGAAGTACGGAACCGGCAGAGAAGATCCACTTTCACCGGAAATTCCTTCATACGCTGCACAAAGGTGTTGTAATGCTGTTGGGCAAGAATGGTAGTGGGCACCAGATAAACGACCTGGCGGCTTTCCTGAACTGCCTTAAACGCAGCTCTTAAAGCAACCTCCGTCTTACCGTAACCAACGTCACCACACACAAGACGATCCATGATCTTGGTACTTTCCATGTCCTTCTTGGTATCCTCGATGGCTGCCAGCTGATCCTCTGTCTCCTCATAAGGAAACATTTCTTCAAATTCCTTCTGCCAGACCGTATCCGGGCCACAGACATAGCCCTCTTTTTCCTGGCGGACCGCATAAAGCTCCACCAACTCTTTTGCGATATTTTTAACCGCACCCCGGACACGGCTCTTGGTCTTGTTCCACTCCTGTCCGCCAAGTTTATTCAGCTTGGGTGTTTTTGCATTTTCGGAAGATCCGGAATATTTCTGCAAAGCATCCAACTGGGTTGCCAGGATGTAGAGATTGCTGCCACCACGGTACTCAATCTTGATGTAATCTTTTACAACTCGGTCCACTTCCACTTTTTCGATTCCACGATAAATTCCAAGTCCATGTTTTTCGTGGACAACAAGATCCCCGATGGAAAGCTCCGCAAAATCCTGGATACGGTTTCCACTGTACTTTTTCTTCTTTTTGCGCTTCTTCTGCTCTTTGCCGAAAATGTCTGTTTCCGTCATCACCGCAAATTTGATCAGCGGATACTGGAAACCACGGCGCGCATGGCCATAAACAACCATGATCTCGCCGGGGCTTATGATACGGTCTGTATCCTGGCTGTAAAAAGCATTCAGGCCTTCCTCTGAGAGATCCTTTGCCAGACGCTCTGCCCTTGTCCTGGAACCGGAAAGCAGGGCGATCCGGTACCCCTGGCTTTTATACTGGAGAAGATCTTTTACCAGAAGTTCAAAACTGCTGTTGTAAGAATCCACAGATTTCACCGTGAGATCAAATTCCTCATTGATCTTCCAGCCGGAACGTCTCGGAGAAAGTGCGGACACAGCCACGCAGTTCCGTCTGTTCAGTTTCTTCTGCACTTCCTGAAAACCACAGAGCCACTGTTCCGGAAGATTTGCCTCGCCTTTTTCCTCCCTGTGCATGCGGCTCTGATGGTACTCTTCCTCCACACCTTCGCCGTTTTCTGCCAGATGGTTCAGCTCCTCCAGAAACAGCAGTGTTTTTTCTTCCGGAAAATAATCCAGGAAAGATACCATATCCTCGCAGTCCATCTTTTCTGTAGCCGGATAAATGGTGATCTCATCTATATTTTCCAGAGATCTCTGGCTTTCTGCATCAAAACTTCGAATGGAATCGATCTCATCATCCCAGAGTTCAATACGCCATGGATTCTCCTCCGTCAGCGGATAGATATCAATGATCCCTCCCCGCACGGAAAACTGTCCCGGAAGCTCCACCTGGCCAACCCGCTCATATCCCAGATCCACCAGATCTGCTTTCAGCTGATCCAGATCGATCACACTGTCACTTTTAAAATGAAGAAGGCTGCTTTTGATCTTTTCCAGAGGCATCAAAAAATCCATGCATCCGTCTATGCTGGTAACCACCGTCACTTCTTCCTGCTCCAGAAGTGCCCGGATCACACGCATCCGCTGCCGGATCAGAAGATTTCCATGAATGTCTGCCTGAAAAAACAGAAGATCTTTTGCCGGATAAAAATATACATTTTTGTCATAGAAGCGGTAATCCTCATAAATTTCCTTTGCGTTACGTTCATCATCCGCAAGGATCAGATGACATGGAAAAAGCCCGGAAAGTCCATACATCAGATGGACCTTCTGGGACTCCATGCA
>ERZ824488.3740-NODE-3740-length-11047-cov-3.368632_pt1 | contig 11047 bp, 9 predicted proteins | sample MGYA00519936_ERZ824488 | MGnify/ENA primary metagenome ERZ824488 (study PRJEB31778, sample SAMEA3449153) | human gut metagenome | biome: human gut; feature: human-associated habitat; material: faeces | place: United Kingdom | collected 2010/2012 ... | reverse complement strand
CAAATATTCCAGAAAAAATTATAACACCTGCAATAATTGTAATTACAGGAATAAGCATATTAATCGGTACATCAATAAGTCTTATGAAAACAAAAGAAAAAGGACTAATAAAAGGTGGAATAATTGGAAGCATATATTTTTTACTAATTTACCTAATATCAAGTGGATTATTGCAAAATTTTGAAGTTAATATTTATTCAATTATAATGTTAATTGCAACCTTTATCTGTGGTTGCATAGGTGGAGTTGTAGGAGTAAATATAAAAAGTTAAAAAAAACAGTTGATATTTTTATTTTTTTAATATACAATCAAACAATGAAAACTAAGGAGGAAAAAACAGTGAGTATAACATTAGAAGATGTTAAAAACAATGAAGAAGTTGAACAACTTATCATAACTGCCCAAAAACAATTAGACGTCTTGGGATATACAGAACATTCACATAGACATTTAAATATTGTTTCTCAAAGAGCCGGAGACATTTTGCAAGAATTGGGATATGATGAAGAAAGAGTAAGACTAGCTAGAATAGCAGGATATATGCACGATATAGGAAACGCTGTAAATAGATGCAATCATGCACACACAGGAGCTATATTAGCAGATAACATACTAAAAGACATGGGAATGAATTGCAAAGATCGTTCAGAAATCATGATGGCAATTGGAAATCATGATGAAGGAAGTGGAACAGCAGTTAGCGATATATCGGCAGCTCTAATATTAGCAGACAAATCAGATGCACATAGAAGTAGAGTTTCAAAAACCAATATGTCATTGTTTGACAAACATGATAGGGTAAACTATGCAGTTACAGATGCAAAACTTAGAATAGATAAAGAAGAACGAAAAATTATTTTAGACCTAATAATAGATACTAAGATGTGTCCAGTATTAGATTATTTTGAAATATTTATGGACAGAACAATGATGAGCAAACATGCAGCAAAATATCTAGGATTATGGTTTGAAGTAGTAATAAATGATACTAATTTATTATAGGGGGTAACAAAAGGTGAAAAAGAAAACATTAAAAAATGCACTTGTAAAAATTATAGTAGTATTACTAATAGTGCTAGTAAGTTTAATTTCTTTTTTAGGAATTCACAAAAGAAACTTAAACAAATGGAAAAATATTTTACCAGAATATCAATTTGGAAAAGAACTTAGTGAAATAAGAACATTTACATTTACAGTAGATGATTCTATGAAATCAGAAAACACAACTGATAACACAACATCAAGTGAAAACACAACAGAAAATACAGTAAGTAATACAACTGAAACTAATACAGTTGAAGATACTACTGCTACAACAACTGATACTAACACAACCAATACTGCAAACACAACAGAAAATGCAGTAGAAACACCTGTGAATGATCCATCAGCATTAACAGCTGAAAACTACAAAAAAGTAAAAAAAATTGCAGAAAAAAGATTAACAGCATATGGAATATCTGATGCAAATGTTAGTGTAAATGAAAAAGATGGAACATTAGCAATATCAGTACCATATGAAGAACAAACAGACTATGTTGCAAATTTAGGAACACAAGCTGGAGATGTTCAAATTATAGACTCTGATTCAAAAGAAGTCTTAATGGACAAAAAAATGATTAAAAAAGCTAGTGTATACTATAAGCAAGCAGACACAGACTCTACAACAGCTTCAGATGAAGTAACATATAATCTAGGAGTAAGATTAACATTTACATCAGAAGGACAAAAAAAGTTTAACGAACTTTCAAAAACATATATTGAAACTACAGATGAAAATGGTAAATCATCACAAAAAACAATTACAGTACAAATTGATGGAGAAGACAAGTATAAAACATATTTTACTGCTGATGGAGAATACACAGATTTAGCAGTATTATTATACAGAAATGTATCACCAAGTGATACAGAAACAGTAAATAAAGACTATAGAGATTGTATAGCTATAGAAACAGCAATAAACAATGAAACATTACCAGTTAAATATAAATTAACATCAGGATCATTCATTGAATCTAACTTAAGTGAAAACTTTATAAAATATTTAACTATTGCAGGAATAATCTTATTAGTAATTGTTGTAATATTAACAATTGTAAAAAATAAGAAAACAGGAATTTTCATGTCATTAATTGAAATTGGATATATAGCAATTCTTTTATTAATTATTAGATCTGCATCAGTAAGTTTAACATTTGCTGGAATGCTTACAATACCATTTATGGCACTTGCAAATTATTTATTATTAAATGATTTAAAAACAAAAGAAAAAGTAATGGACAAATTAGAAAGTTTCGGAAAATTCATATTAACAATAATTCCATTTATTATTACAACTATTGTATTCGCATTAGGAAAAGAAGCAAATATACAATCAATTGGATCTGTAGGTATATGGGGAATATTCACATTTGTATATACTTTAATAACATCAATATTTTTACTAGATGGAAAAAAAGCTAAAAAGAATGGAGTTGAATAATATGAAAAAGAAATCATTATATATAATTATGATAATTGCAATCATACTTGGAGTAATAATTGTAAAAGCAAAAGGATTTAATTATACAACATTATATTCAGAACACAAAAGAGTAGAAATCATTATTGGAACTGAATATGAACTTAGAGATATAGAAAAAATTGCTGACGAATCTATAAAAGAAGCACATGTTACTAGAAAAGCAACTTTATATGGAACTAGTATTGCAATAGATGCAAAAGACGTAACAGATGATGAACTAAATACATTATTTTCAAAATTAAATGAAAAATATTCAAAGCAATATAATATAAAAGATGTAAAAAAAGAAGATATATTAAAAGAATTACAAGTAGAATCAATTAGTGATAAATCAGATGATGAAATATCAGCTATTATTTCTCAAATCAAAGACAAATACGGACTTGAATATACAGCTAATGAATTAAAAGATTCTTCAACAAAAGTTAAAGTATATACTGTAGGAAAAACTAGTATATATGATACAATAAAAAATTATATAAAACCTTTAATAATAAGTTTAGTAATTGTTATGGTATATTTCGGTATAAGATATTATAAATTATATAAAAACGCTTGGATAATAGAACCTTTAAGATTAATGGTTGAACTAATTTTGAACCAAGGATTTATCTTAGCAGTTATTGCGATAACAAGAATTCCAGTTGGAGTATACGTTCCAGCTATCCTATTAATAGTATGGCTATTACAATTGTTATCAGAAACTTTAAACAATGAGAAAAAATTAAAAGAATTAATAACAGAAGAAGAATAAAAGAAAAAATCTTGTATTACAATTTAATGTAATGCAAGATTTTTTCATATGCAAAAAAGTAGCAATAAGCCTATTAATAGAATTAACGAGAACTTTATAAATTACTTGAAAAAATAAGCATAAAAATGTATAATATTATCATCTATAAGGAGGAATAATTTTATGAGAAAATATTTTGGAACAGATGGAATTAGAAGAATAGCAAATACAGAGCTTTCACCTAATTTGGTTTTTAGAGTAGCAAAAGCAGGTGCTTCTGTATTGTCAAAGCATACAGATCATATGCCAACAATTTTTATAGGGAGAGATACAAGAATATCAGGAACTTTAATAGAAAGTGCAATGATAGCAGGATTTTTAAGTTATGGAGCAAATGTTAAAACATTAGGAGTAATCCCAACACCAGCAGTAGCATACTTAACAAAAAAATATAATGCTGATGCAAGTGTTGTTATATCAGCATCACATAATACTTTTGAATTCAATGGTGTAAAATATTTTAGTAACAAAGGAATGAAAATATCAGACGAACTTGAAGAAGAAATAGAAGAAATTATGGATTCAGATGAAAAATTAACTGAATTAACAGCAGTATCAGAAAATATTGGTATATCAGAAAATGCAGAAAACATGATAGAAGATTATATAGACTTTATTGTTGGTATATTTCATGGAAGTATTACAAAAAATAAAAGAGATGATTTTAGAGTATTAATAGATACAGCAAATGGAGCAACATACAAAGTTGCAGACAAGATTTTTAAAAGACTAGGAATTAATCACGATATTATAAATAATGAACCAAATGGAATAAATATAAACCATAATTGTGGTTCAACTCATTTAGAAATGTTAAAAGAAAAAGTAGTTGAAGGAAAATATAGCTTAGGAATTGCTTATGATGGTGATGGAGATAGATGCTTAGCAGTTGATGAAAAAGGAAATGAAATAGACGGAGATATAATGTTAGCAATAGCATCAAATTACTTAAAAAAAGAAGGAAAGCTTGCAAAAGATACTTTAGTTGCAACAGTTATGAGCAATTTAGGATTAAATAAATTTTCAGAAAAAAACGGAATTAATTTCAAACAAACAAAAGTTGGAGACAGATATGTATTAGAAGAAATGCTAAAAAATGGTTACAACCTAGGAGGAGAACAATCTGGACATATTATTTATCTAGATTATAATCCAACAGGTGATGGAATTTTAACTTCTTTAATGTTAATACAAATATTACTTGAAACAAATCAAAAACCATCTGAAGCTCGTAAGGTTGTTAATATATACCCACAAGTATTAATAAACGCTAAAGTAAACTCAGAGAAAAAAATGGATTATGACAAAGATTCAGAAATAAAAGAAGCTATAGAGAAAGTATCAAAAGAATTTGCTGGAAATGGTAGAGTACTAATAAGACCTTCTGGAACAGAGCCTTTAGTTAGAGTTATGATTGAAGGAGAAAATCAGAAAATTATAACAGAAAAAGCAAAAGAAATAGCTGAGTTAATTGAAAAGAAATTAAAATAATTCTGTATGTGAAAGGAATATATAAAAATGGTAAAAGGGTTGTTGAAAGAAGAAGAACTAAAAAATCTTAAAGAAGAAAAAGAATACTTTGATTTAATGTATGATTATCTTTCAAAAGGAGAAAAAGAACAAGAAGAATTTACATCAATTAGAAGAATGCCTGAATTAGAATTAGCTGATGGAAGTATTAAAATTCCAGATATATTAGCAATGGAAAATAAAAATGGAAAAATTGAATTATTAAATAAAACATCAAAAATATTCAAAGAAGACGAATTAGAAAAAATTGCAAAATCAACAGGAATGGAAAAAGAAGATATTTTAGTATTAATTCAAGATGGAATGGATGTAAAAGCAATAGATGAAAAAGCTGAAAAACTTCCTTTTAAAAATATAGCAGATAGTAAAGCAATCAGAGAGATGGTTAGAAAGGAAATAGACCCAAAAGAATTAGAACTAATGAAACAAAAAGGAATTGAAGTTGTTGCACTATCTAATGGAGATATTCAAGTAAAAAGTATTCAAAAATTAGCAGAAATAGATGAAAAAGGATTAGTAAAATTAGATCAGAAATTAATGGAGAACCTAAAACCATTTGAAGAAATGGGATTAATAAAATTATCCCAAGACTTAGTAGTAAAAGAGATTCCTTCTAAAGAAATGGGAAAAGAAAATATACAAGGAAATAAATTAAAAATTATTTCATTAGATGAAAAGAAAAAAGAAATGAATCAAGAAGAATTAGAAAAACAAAAAGTTGCAAAAGATATTGGAATAGACCCTGATTGGATTGTTAGTATGATTAGACTAGATGATAAACAAGAAGGCTCTAGATTAATCAACGATAAAACAGACATGAACACTACAAAATATATTATAAGAACCAGATCTGGAGCAGTTGCAAACAAATTTATAGTAGCTGAAGAAAAAGATGATGGAAGTTTTAATCAAATAAAAGGATTTGAAATTTCATCTGTAGGTAGAGAAGTAGGAGCACTACTTCATGATACACAAGGAAATCATATAACTTCATTAAAACCAGGAGAAATTAAATCTGGAAAAATGAATCCTATGCAAAACGAATATAATTATTTCCAAATAAGGAGAGCTGGAGAGAGCTTAGATGATGGGATAAATCAGCTATTATTTGTAGGAACAATGGGACAAACAGATATGAATGTTATAGAAAATAGAGACAATGGAGATAAGAGCTTTGTAACAGTTCCTTCATCAACAGTTCATCCAAGAAATATTTATATGGAAGGAAGCACATCAGCATTACGTGAAACACATTTACACCAAGATAATGAAAAACCAAACTGTTTAGAAGAAGAAAGAACAACAATTAATTTTAAAGATATAGAGAAAAGAAAAGAATTATTAGAAAGACTTGAAATAATAGAAGCCAAGATTCAAGAGATTGAAAGCCACACAGGTCATGATGAAAGATGCATAAATGATTGTATAGAAGGTGATGAAAAATCTGACGAATTAAAAGGTAAGGCAGATATGACTGAAGAAATAGGAGATACAAAATTACAATTACCAGATTTATATTCACAAAGATCAACTATATTAACAGAATTAGGTGTTAATGAGAAAACAGCAGTAAAAGAAATAGAAGATGACGAATTTCAAATAGGAATGCCAAGAAGGCCAAGATAAAAAACTTAAGGAGTAAAAAAAATGGAAAAAAATATTTTAATAGGAAATGCATGGCCATATGCAAATAGTTCATTACATTTAGGACATATAGCTGCACTAATGTCAGGAGATTTATTAGCAAGATACTATAGATTAAAAGGTGATAATGTAATGTTTGTTTCAGGTTCTGACTGTCATGGAACGCCAATAACAGAAAGAGCTAGAAAAGAAGGAAGAACACCTAAAGAAATTGCAGATGGTTATGATAAAGAATTTAGAGAAGTGTTCAACAAATTTAATTTTTCATATGACTTGTTTTCAAGCACAGACACAGACTATCATAAAGAACATGTTAAAACATTGTTTAAGAAATTATATGATAACGGATATATATATGAAAAAATCGAACCACAATGCTATTGCCCACAATGTAATAAATTTTTAGCTGATAGAGAAGTTGTGTTAAATTGCCCTGAGTGTGGTGAAGAAACAAAAGGAGATCAATGTGATAATTGTCTACATGTTCCAACTTCAGAAGAATTAATAGGTGGAAAATGCATAGTTTGTGGAAGCAAAACTATAGAAAAAAATAACAAAATATTATATTTAGGATTACCAAAATTCCAAGAGCAAATTGAAGAACATACAGAAAAAGTAAAAAATAATTGGAGAATAAATGCAAGAAATGAAACAGAAAAATACTTAAAACAAGGATTACTTGAAAGAGCTGTTACAAGAGATATAACATGGGGAGTTGAGATACCAGTAGAAGGCTATGAAGATAAAAGAATGTACGTATGGATTGATGCAGTTCTAGGATATCTTACAGACACAATGAAAGTATGTGAAGAAAAAGGACTTGATTGGGAAGATTTTTGGAAAAACGACAGAAATAACAAAATTTATATGTGTCATGGAAAAGATAATATAGTATTTCACAGCATAATACTAAATGCCTTACTACTTGGATTAGAAGATAACTATCGTTTAGTAGACACTATAGTATCAAGTGAATATTTGAATTATGGAGGACAAAAATTTTCTAAGAGCAAAAAAATAGGAATGACTGCTTTAGAAGCATTAGAAATATATCCAGTTGATTCATTAAGATATCATTTAATAAGCAATGGTCCTGAAAAGAAAGATACAAATTTCACACCAGAAGATTTTGTAGCAACACATAATGGTGAATTATTAAATAAATTTGGAAATTTAGTAAATAGAACATTAAAATTCAAAGGAATAGAAAAAATTGAGATAGCTACATTAGATTCAGAAATAAAAAATGAAATTGAAAGAATATATCCAGAAGTTAGTGAATTAATAGAAAAATTAGAATTTAGAGAAGCAGTAAATAAAATAATGAACTTAGTAGAAAAAGCTAATAAATATTATGATACCCAAGAACCATGGAAACAAATAAAAGAAGATGAACAAGCATTTAAAAATACAATATTTACATGTGCAAATATCATAGCTAATTTAAGCAATTTGTTTGAACCAATAATGCCTTCAACAACAGCTAAAATACGCGAATATCTTGAACTTTCAGAACCAAGCTGGAAACCTATTTATCTTGAAAAAAATATTGATTTAACTAATAAAACAATTGAACCTTTATTTGAAAGAATTAAAAATAATTAAAAAGGAGAAAAAAATGGGAAAATTATTTGTTATTGATGGAACAGATGGAAGTGGAAAACAAACACAATTTTTAAAATTAAAAAATAAATTTGATGAATTAGGGATTAAGTATATGATGGCATCTTTTCCAAATTATGAGAGCCCATCATCATCATTAGTAAAAATGTATTTATCAGGAGACTTTGGAAAACATCCAAATGATGTTAGTCCATATGTTGCATCAACTTTTTATGCTGCAGATAGGTATGCAACATATAAAACAAAACTTGAAAAATATTATGAAACAGGTGGAATAGTACTTGTTGATAGATATACTACTTCAAACATGATTCATCAAGCTGGAAAAATAAAAGATAAAAAAGAAAGAAAAAAATTTATTGATTGGTTATTTAATCTTGAATTTAATATGTATAAAATACCAAAACCAGACAAAGTATTTTTCTTAAACATGCCTCCTAAAAATAGTTCAGAGCTAATCAAAAATAGAGAAAACAAATTTAGTCATACAATGGAAAAAGACATTCATGAAAAAGATACAGAATACATGAATGATAGTTATAATGTAGCGGTCGAACTATCAAAAGAATATAATTGGACAGAAATAAAATGCATTAAAGATGGCGAAATTAGAACAATAGACGATATTCATGAAGAAATTTTTGAAATAATAAAAAAGGAAATAGAAAAGTAAAATGAGAATTGGATTTTTTGGAGGAGCATTTAATCCTCCAACAATAGCACATTTTGATTTGGCTAAAAATGCAATAGAAAATTATTCTTTTGATAAAATTTATTTTGTACCAGTTAATAATTTTTATCATAAAAAAGAATTGATAGATATAAAACAAAGAATTGATATGCTACAAATCATGTGTTCTAAAGCTAATAATATATATGTTTCTGAAGTAGAAAAAGAAAATAACAGATTATTTAAAGCTCATGAGATTTTTAAATTAATAGAAAACAAATATTCAAAAGATGATGTGTATTTTTTGATGGGCGAAGATAATTTTGAAAAAATGCCAAAATGGGAAAATTATGAACAGCTAAAACAGTATAAATACTTAGTTTTTCAAAGAAAAGAAGAACCATTACAAGTAAAAAAAGAAAATATTATATATATGAAAAATAAAGATACACTAAATATTTGTTCAACAGAAATCAGAAACAAAATAAAAGAAAAAGAAAAAATAGATAATTTAGTTACAAAAGAAGTACAAGAATACATACAGAAAAATCATTTATATACTATAAAACCTTAGAACACAAAAAAACATTAAAACTTATTGTTTTGCGATTATGAAAAAGAAAAGGAAGAAACATGAAAGAAGATATAATAAAATTTGTAAAAGGATTAATAATAGGTATAGCAGCCCTTACAGCTGGAGCAGGTACTTTTGCTATAGTATTAGGTATATATGACAGATGTATGGAAATCATAGCAAATCCATTTAAAAATTTTAAAGAAAATTTGAAATATATATGGCCAATTTTATTGGGAATTCTAGTAAGTGCAGCTTGTTGTGCAAAGTTGGTGACTTATTTATTAACAAATTATAACGCATATACAAGATGTGCTTTTTTAGGAATAATTATAGGTGGAATCCCAACATTATTTAAAGTAGCAAACAAGGAAGGATTTAAAAAAAGATATTTAATTAGTACAGTAATTGCATTAATAATTACAATAATTTGTACTTTAATTGCCAATAACACAAAGGCAGGAGAAACAGTCACATATATAAGTCCAATAGAATTGATAATATATGGAGCAATATATGCATGGGGAGTTGTAATGCCTGGAATGACAACAATGCACATACTAATATACATGGGAGTTCTAGGCCCTATATTAGCAGGTTTCACATCACTAAATTTAGGAGTAATCATACCTTTTGGAATTGGATATATAACATTAGCATTAACAACTGCAGGAATGATTACATACTTATTTAAGAAATTTTATGGAATGACTTATTATGCTATAATAGGATTTTCTTTAACATCATTGATAATGTTTATACCTAACTTTAATAATTTATTAGAAATTATAATTGGAACATTTATCATAGTAATATTTGCTTTTGCAATGTATGAAATTGCAAAACTAGACAAAAAAGTTCAACAAACTAAAGAAAATGAGGTAATAGAAAATGAGGGGTAAAATAGTAAATAGTGTTGTAGGTGGAATGAACTTACTATTTGGTATTTTAATATTGTTATTTAATTTTTACATGCCAGCTATATCAAGAGCAAGTGCAGAAGAATTAAAAATTATTAATGAAAATAATATGTATATATTGATATTAACAGTAATTATTACAGTAATTAATTTAATAACATTATTGTTTAATAGAAAAGATAAGATATTATTTTTCTCATATTTTATTGCAATAATATCATCAGCTTTTTTCTTTACCAAAAACCCATATATTGGAATTATGTATATATTATCAGCAATGATAATAGAAATACAAGTTATTAGAGAAAACATGATATATACAAATAACATGTTTTATATTGTTTGTACAGTAATAGTCATAGTTGCAATAGGACTTGTAGCAATCAATATATTAACATACAAAGAAAAAGTAAAAAAAATTATAAAAACTGAAAATAAAGGCTATGTAGAATATAATGAAGAATATTTTAAAAATATAAGTGTATTAGGCGAAGATGAAGAATTTTTACTAAACGCAAAAATGAATGGTAAATGGGGATATATCAATTCAAAAGGCGAAACAAAAATTGATTTCAAATATGATTATGCATCACCATTTGTAACAATAGAAATGTACGATAAAAACTTTGATATAGCACTTGTATGTGAAGATAATACATCAGCAATAATATTAAAAAACCAAAGAATAGTTATGTCTTTCAAAAATGAAATTGCTGTTGATAATTATCAAAAACAAATGGAAAAATTTCAAGAAATATATGCTGA
>ERZ824488.3735-NODE-3735-length-11054-cov-2.478589_pt1 | contig 11054 bp, 13 predicted proteins | sample MGYA00519936_ERZ824488 | MGnify/ENA primary metagenome ERZ824488 (study PRJEB31778, sample SAMEA3449153) | human gut metagenome | biome: human gut; feature: human-associated habitat; material: faeces | place: United Kingdom | collected 2010/2012 ... | reverse complement strand
CTGTACTTTATACAGCTGTAGAAGTCTTGGCAAAATTATGGGCTCCAATTCTTTGTCATACGACTGAAGAAATCAATAGTTTCATGAAGTTTAATGAAACATCTATTCATTTAGAAAGCTTTAAAAAGTTAGATTTAGATTTTGATACAGAAAAACTTCGCGAAGAAATGAATGTTTTATTCGCTGTTCGTAAGGATGTATTTAAAGCACTTGAAGAAGCTCGTGCAAATCAGTTAATTGGTAAATCTTTGGAAGCGCATGTATTGATCCATGTAGATGTAGATACAAAAGCTGTGATCGATAAGATTCTAGATAAACCAGCTCAGTGGTTGATCGTTTCTAAAGTAACATTCACAGACAATGAACTAACTCAATATGAAAGCTGTCAAGTTCAAGTAGAAAAAGCAAATGGACATGTTTGCCCACGTTGCTGGAACTATACAGAAGCTGAACATGAAGATGGTCTTTGTGATCGTTGTCATGATGTTTTAACAAAATAAATCTCTTTACTGCAACCTATAGTGGTTGCAGTTTTTTTTGCGTTTCGTGTATAATCTTTGTAAGGAGATCATATGCGCTTTAAATATCTTTGGAATCCAGGTTTACCTAAAAATGAAATTCATAATATCGAGAATGGCTTATATAGTGATGAACAAATTCTTTTTTTGTGTGAAACAATCATGAATTCATACCGAATCAGAAAAAAGAAGTTTATACTTGTTGCGATTTTAGTTTTTGTAATCGTAATCATTTTGACATTAACTACTTTATTTATGATCGAAGATAAGACAACAGGTATTTTTGCCTTTTTGGTTACAGTAGGTTTATGTAGCGGGCTGTTGTTATTTGTCTATGAAAATCATATTGAAAAAGATCGTAGACAATTTATTGTTGCACTCTCCAAAAAGTATCCTGAATATGTTGAATTATGCAAAGATAACTAGTTTATCTTGCATATTTTTTTTGTTAATATAATGACAGGTGATGCATATGAAGACATGTAAACTTGTGATATGTGATATAGATGGAACGATTGTTGTAAAACATAAAAAATTAACATCAAGAGCCAAAAAAGTCATTAATCTGCTTCAACAAAATGGTATATATTTTGGTATAGCATCCGGTAGACCAATATTTCAAATCAAAGAAACGATCAAAGGGTGGGGGTATGATGATTTTGATGTTTTAATTGGATTGAATGGCTCTTCATTAAAAGATTCTTTGACACAAAAACAATATGAATACTTTAGGATGAAAAAAGAGTGGATCAAAGAAACGATCGAATTGATGAAACCATTTGATGCACATCCATCCATCTATACAAACAATGCGCAAATCTTTGTTTTTGAAGATGACTTTTCGCGCCAGGCATCTACTTTTTCAGGATTGAAAACGATTGTGACTCATGATATGGCTTCTATGTATCTGAAAGACAACGCAAAGATCATGTTTCGTATAGAGGAATCTAAAATGCCTCAAGTAGAAGAATGGATAAAAAATCATCCATCTGAACATTATATTGGTTTTAAGACTCAACCTAATTTAATTGAATTTTGTGACAAACGTGTTTCAAAAGGATATGCGTTAAGATCATTCTGTTCAATGCATGATATTGATTTAGAAGAAGTTGCTGCCTTTGGAGATACGAGCAATGATAATGATATGTTAAAAATCAGTGGTCTTGGTGTCTGCTTGTTAAATGGAAGCGAAGATACCAAAGCAGCTGCAGATATCATAACAGATAAGACATGTGATGAAGATGGCTGGGCAGATTATATGGAAAAGCACTTCATTTCAAAATATATAAAAAACTAGCACAAGGCTAGTTTGAAAGAGTGACATCTTTACGGATATTATCTGTTGTTTTAATAATAAAGTCATTACATTCGATATCGGATGTGATGGCTTTTTCTTTATCTAGGATCCAAATGACACCGATATCATAGGTATCTTGTAAAGAAGAAATAAAATTAGCTCCATCCTCATAACTCATATTAAATAAGGCTGTGCTTAAACCATCTGCAAGGGTAGAATCATTACATATGATCGTGACGCTTCGTACATAGTTTGATGGATAACCGGTTTGTGGATCAATAATATGGGTGTATCTTTGATCGCTTATTTCATAATATCTTTGATAATCTCCACTTGTTACGATAGCTTTATCTTTAGTTGTGGTATATCGTACCAGGCTGGATTGTTGATCAGGGTTTCGAATACCAATTCGCCATCCATCGCTTTTCTCTGAGAGCAGGACAACATTTCCTCCAGCATTGATAAATCCGTTTACTAATCTATTTTCATTCAAAATCTCTTTGCATTTTTGAGCTGTATACCCTTTGGCAATTCCACCTAAATCTAATTTTAATTCTGGATCTAGATAATGGATCGTATTGTCTTTTATTTCCAATTTATCAAAACCGGTATGCTGCATCGCTTCTTGGATCGCAGAAGCATCTGGTAAAATACCATCTTTTCCTTCATCGTTTAATACAATACTTTCTTCTCGAGCATCATGCCATAAAGAAAGTACAGCTCCTTGTGTAATATCGAATTGTGAACTCAAACTATAGACCTTTTGTGCTTGTTGTATACATTCGATTAAATCGTCATCAACTTGAACATAGGAGTCGGCTGCTTCATTGTTTAGAGTATAGACGTTGTTGATTCCTTCATAGCTGTTGTATTGATCAAATAACTGATTATATTTAGTGAAAGTATCACGAACGATCGTTACATATTGATCAAATTCAGAAGGAGAACATGTCGCCTGAAAATCAATGGAAGTGTCAAAACCTACATCTGTTAATGTGATGTTTTGAGTTTTGGAAGAACTATTTTCTCGATTTGATATGTATGAAGTAATACATACTATAAGAAACAAAAAACAGCAGGACAACAAGAGCCATTGTTTGATTTTTGATACCTTTTTCATGAGTAATATTATATGTGAAAATTGTGTGTTTGTGAATACGAAAAGGGTTGTAAAGAACGAAAAATAAGACTAGAATTATAGATGAGTTTACTTAGGAGGAAGGTAGCATATGTCACTATTTTTAGGACCTATGAGACATCATATCCCAGGGAAAAAAGAACTTACAGAAAGTGTACCTTTAATGGAACTTCAGCCTAAAAAGGAAGTTTATATTCCTTTGGTAGCTGGAGCAAACACAGACTTTGAGATCTTTGTTCAGGAAGGTGATGCCGTCAAAGTTGGGACAAAACTAGCATGTACAAAAGCTGGGTTCTGTGTTCCAATTTATTCCAGTGTATCTGGAACGTATAAAGGGATCGTCAAACGAATGCATAATTCATTACGTCCACAAAATCACATGGTAATTGAATGTGATGGAAAACAAGAAAAGATCCAAGCTTTTAAACCTCTCGATTATAAAAGTGCTTCTAGAGAAGAATGTGTCGAGTTTGTGAAAAATGCTGGGATCGTTGGACTTGGTGGAGCAGGGTTTCCTGCTTATGTAAAGTATTCAAAACCAGAAGGCATTGACTGTGTTTTGATCAATGCGGTTGAATGCGAACCTTACATCACAGCTGATTATCGAACTGTTATGGAAGATTGTTCTTCTTTGATCACGGGTTGTAAGATCATGAAGAAAATGGCAAATACTGACAAAGTCTATATTTGTATCAAAAAGAGTCATCCGGATCTAATAGAAAAAGTTCAATCCGAATTGCATGATGCACAAGGAATCGAAGTAAAACCAGTTCCAGATGTATATCCAATGGGATGGGAGCGTGTTTTGGTTCGTGAAGTTTTACATAAAGAATACAACGCATTACCAGCAGAAGCAGGTGCAATTGTAGGAAATGCCAGTACGGCAATTGCGATTGCCCATGCTTTTGAAGATGGAGATGCGATTTATGAAAAATGCTTGACCGTAAGTGGGGAAGGCGTTAAGAAACCAACAAATGTTAAAGTTTGTGTTGGTATGCCCGTAAGTGAAATCATTGAAGCTTGTGGCGGTTATACAAGTGAGAATGTTCGTTTGATTGCCGGTGGGCCAATGATGGGTAAAACGATCGTAAATGATATGTTTGTCGTTGATCGAGCAATGAATGCGATTACTGTGCTTCCAGATAAGCCGGTTGATGCGATTGCGTGTTTACGATGTGGTCGATGCAGTGACCATTGTCCAAGTGGTTTGCAGCCAGTTCGTATTTCACAGGCATTAAAGGCAAACGATGTAGACGAGATGGCAAAACGTGGAGCCAGCAGCTGTATCGAATGTGGTCTATGTACCTATATCTGTCCATCAAAAATTGATGTAACAGAAAATGTTCGTAAAGCTAAGCGAATCGTAGCCATGAAGAAAAAGAAGTAGGAGGCTTAGATTATGAAGTTTACTTTTCATGTAAGTCCCAATATAAAAGATCGTTTTTCAACACAGCGTATCATGTGGGAATTGACCGGTGGCTTAATGGTCATCTTTGTTATATCTTGTATATATTACGGAACTTCATACGGAATGAATTATGCGATGCAGGCAATCATTCTTCTTGCAAGTTCATTGATCACAACTTTAGTTTGTGAAGCTATTTTTGCGTTATGTACAAAGAAAAAACCATTGGATTATATCAAGACATCTTTTGGCTGGGTAACATCTATTATCTTGACGATGATGGTTCCAATTTCAATGACACCATATGCATTGATCATCGCAACAGCTTGTTGTATCGTACTTGGTAAATTGTTGTTTGGCGGGTTTGGTAATAACATTTTTAATCCGGCAGCAGTAGGTAGAGCTATCATCTTTGCTTCATTTATGGGAGCAACGACAGATTTAGTTACAAGCGCTACACCAACGACTGTAATAGCTTCTACATATAACTGGTTACCAGCTACAAGTTCTGTTTTAGATACTTTCTTGGAGCAGTTTGGAGGGTTCATGGGCTTAGCTCTTGGAACGTATCCTGGTGCTATTGGTGAAACATTCTCTATTGCGATTATCTTGGTTGGTATTTATCTTGCATTCCGTCAAGTGATTGACTGGCGAGTTCCTGTTACATATCTTGGAGGTATCTTTGTCTTAACGGCAATTGTTGCTCTATTAACTGGAATCGAATCTTATCATGGTATACCTGGATTTATCTGGTATCCAGTGTTACATCTGTTAACAGGTGGTGTGATCTTTGGTGGAGTATTCATGTTAACCGATCCAGTAACAAGTCCAACGAGTGCTGGAGGAAGAGTGATCTTTGCTTTAGGAGCAGCTGTACTAACTGTATTGATTCGTTTAAAAGCCAATCTTCCAGAAGGTTGTCTATATTCAATTTTATTGATGAACTTATTTACACCAATGATTGAAAATGCTTTAGATGGAAAACAGCTAGAAATCAAAAAGAAAGTATGGACTGGTTTTATCTGTATAGCGATCGTTGGATTAGGTGTTTCATTCTATGCAGCAAGTTCAATTGAACCAGTAACAAAAATTGAAAGCGAAGCAACTTCAATGGTTGTAGATAACGTGCCGGTTGAACACGTTCAAGAGGAGGTTTCTCTATGAACAAGATCTTAAAACTAGGTGTTTTTCTAGCTGTTGTATCAGCTATAGCAGGCGGAGCTTTGGCTTTTGCCAATGAAATGACAGCTCCTGTCATCGCTGCAAACAATGAGAAAACTGAAAAAGCAGCTTTATTGCAGATGTATCCAGATGCATCAGAATCTGATTTTGAAGAAGTAGAATTTAAATCAGAGTCTACAACAGTTCAAAAAGTTTATAAATATAATGACTTATTTATCTTTAATATGAAAGTAAGTGGCTATAAAGATGGTACAACATTCCTGGTTTCTATCAACAGCAACGATAAAACCATTGATAACTTTTTAGCTATGAGCAACGGGGATACAAAAGGATTAGGTTCTAAAGTCTTGGAAGATGATTTTAAAAACAGTCTTTTGCAAAAGAGCTCAGAAGAAGAATTAGATACGATTTCTGGAGCGACCGTTTCTTCGCAACCAGTTGTCGATGCAATCAACGAGGCATCAACATATGTTGATGAGCTTAAGTAAGGAGGGACTTGATTATGAATAGGTTTCAGAATTTTAAAAACGGCTTATTAAAAGATAATCCAGTATTTTCTCTTTATCTTGGTATTTGTTCGACCTTAGCTATTACTACAAGCGTAAACAACGGTTTGGGTATGGGTGTTGCCGTAATCTGTGTATTGATCATGTCCAATGTGATCATTTCATTAGTAAGAAATATTACACCTGAAGAGATTCGTATCCCTGTCTATATCGTTATTATTGCAACTCTTGTTAAGATCATTCAAATGTTGATCGAGGCTTATGCACCTGCACTTAATACAAGCTTAGGTGTGTTCATTCCTTTGATCGTTGTAAACTGTATCATCTTAGGACGTGCTGAAGCATTTGCCAGCAAACACGGTGTTTTGGATTCAGCATTAGATGGTTTAGGAATGGGTCTAGGATATACTCTAGCTGTTACATCTATGTCTTTGATTCGTGAAGTTTTATCAACTGGTATGATTAATTTAGTGAATCCATTTGATGAAACGCAGGTACTGTTTAATATTCGTATCCTTCCAGATGATTATGTAATCAGTATGTTTAGTTCACCTGTAGGAGCTTTCGTTACATTTGCGATATTAGCAGCCCTTGTAAGTGTTTATAAAAATCATGCTGATCAAAAAGTGGCAGCTAAGGAGGTAAAGTAGTATGGGTGAGTTAGTTACTTTATTGGTTACGAGTGTTTTGATCAATAATGTTATCTTAAATCAGTTTTTAGGAATGTGCCCATTCATGGGTGTTTCTAAGAAACGCAGTTCAGCAATCGGTATGGGCGTTGCGGTCATGTTCGTTATTGTCGTGGCTGCCATTGTAACATATGGTTTGTATTATCTTGTATTGGTACCATTAGGATTAGAATTCATGGATCTGATTACGTTCATTCTTGTAATCGCATCTTTGGTACAGTTAACGGAAATGTTTATCAAGAAAACAAGTCCATCTTTGTATAAATCACTTGGTGTTTATCTACCTTTGATCACTACAAACTGTGTTGTATTGAATGTATGTTTGGTTAATATTTCTAATCATTATGATTTTGGTCAAATGCTTGTATATTCATTTGGCACGCCATTGGGTTTTGCTTTGGTATTGTATATTTTCTCTACGATTCGTGAACGTTTAGATCTTTGTGATGTACCTAAACCATTTATTGGAAATCCAATCGCATTGATCGTTGCAGCTATTATGTCTATGGCGTTTAGTGGATTGGCAGGAATCGTTTAATGAAAATCGTTTTAGCAATCTTATTTTTTGCCCTTTTAGTGACAATTTATATCGTGCTTTATTTAATGAACAAAAAAACCCCACTTCCAGAGGGGTGTGAAAATTTAAAAGCCGACTGTGAAGGCTGTAAGGATTATGCTTGTACGAATAATCCAGCGCATAATTCTAGAAAGGATTAAGCTTTATGTTATATGCAATTTTAATGATGTTAGTTTTAGGGGCAGTCTTGGGCTTAGGCCTTGGAGTTGCTGATAAGTATTTAAAAGTAGAAACAGATGAGCGTGTTGACACTGTAACGGGAATGCTGCCTGGTTATAACTGTGGTGGTTGTGGATATCCAGGCTGTTCAGGTATGGCAGAAGCTTTGGTATCTGGGGAAATGGATCATATTGCCTGCAAACCTTGTAAAGATGACAAGAAAAAAGAAATTGTCGATTATCTTGCAAGTACACCTGGTCCAGATGGAAATACGATAAAAATCAAGGGATAGCTTGGCTATCCCTTTTTTGCATATGTATGGATCCATTCTTCAATCTGCCTAGCATCTGGATCGATATAAATTGTTTTATATGATTTCATTGTCACAAAACCAATTTTAGAGCCGGGTACTTTTTTGATTTGAGAAATAGGGCAGTAATCAACAGGAACACTGCTTGATTCTTTTCCTTTTGAATAATAAGAAGCTAAATTTGCACACATACGTATCAATTCTTCATTTAATTCATCGGTTTTTATCAATACATGACTTCCGTGGTAATCTTTGACATGAAACCACATATCTTGTTTACGGGAAAGATGATGCGTAATGTAATTGTTTTGAATGTTATTTTTGAATGTATGTAAAGAAAACCGTAAACCTTGTTGTTCTGTTTCAGAATGATTTCGCTGTATTCCTCTGCAGTATCGTCGATTTGACAGGTTGCGCGGTTTTTGGCATCAATACCCGTTGTTTGATGAGTTCTTCTCGAATCTCCAGAGCATCTTCTACAGAGCAGAATTTCAATTGCTGCTGCAACTGTTCAAAGTATTCAATTTCTTTTCTACACTGTACGATTTGTTCTTGTAGAATGATTTCTCCACGTTTTAGTTTATGATATTTTTGATAAAATTTATTGGCGTTATCCTTGATATCAAAACGCATATCAAGTGGAATTTCTATCATTTTACCTGTTTCAAAGCTTTCAAGACGAATGATTTTTTCTTTTTTGATCTGCGATTGATACGCAAAGAGCAGATCTCCATACTCTTTGTATTTCATATAATCTTGAGATTCATGAAGGCTTTCTTCCAATTTCGGCAATTTTTTCTTTAATTTTGCGAGTTCTTTATCTACTGTTTTAAAAACATCACCACATTGCTCCTTGATTCGTTGTTTCTGTTCTTTTTCGATAAATAAATGATCAAGTCCATCCATAAAATCATAGACTTTAGGTGTTTTTTCTAGATGTTTTAATTCAATACAATGAAAATCTTTATCATAAACATAGAGTTGATTGGATTGAAATATTTCTTCTAAAATGTCTTCGAACTTTTCGTTTTTGTGTAAACGGTAGATAAACTCTTTTGATAACAAAGGAGAAAAGCCATAAACCTGATCCACAAGACTTTGATCAAGATCCAATGATTGAATGTGTCTAGGATCTTGTTTAAGAGGTTGTGGTGGTAGGGTGTATTTTGCTCCAGGATGAACTAAGCGTTTTGAATTTTCAAACACGGGAATGCGCTTTAAAGCATCAATAATGATATCTTTTTCATCAACCAAAACTAGATTGGCGTATTTGCCCATTAATTCAGCATATAGCTTTAGATGAGATATATCTTGAAATTCATTTCTTGCTTCAATATCAAAACGAACGATGCGATCAAATCCAATTTGTTCAATTTTTGTAATAATAGCTTGTGAACATTGTTTTCGAAGCACCATAACAAAGTTAGAAGGGCTTGGTTGTGTATTCCTTAAACTCTTAGAGATGTAAACACGACTGGTGTTGGAATGAACGTTGATAATTAGGCGTTGAGCCTTTGCTTTGCGTGGATGGATATGAAAGAGTATTTCTTCATCCGATACGTTTTGCATTTTTCCAATCTTACAAGGTGTTAATTGATTGAGTTTATTTGTTAAAGTATGTAAAAGTAATCCATCGATTGCCATAAAATCTCTCCTTTATAGTCCAATTGTATCATAAAGTCTTTGACAGTCGAAGTGATGACTTGTACAATGTATAAAAAGGAGAGTTTATGAAAAAAGGGTTATTGATTATTCTCAGTGGTCCAAGTGGAGTAGGAAAGGGTACAGTTCGTCGTTATTTTGAAAATAAAGGATAATTGGTTGAAGGTAAGCCTCAAGTTCTCTCTACTATTGTCAGCATCCCTGTTCTATGATAGGATGGAAGATAATTGATAAAGAGAAGAGGAAAATTATGCGAGAGCTGTCAGAAGCAGAATGGATAAGTCGTTTTGAGTAAGTTCAGGGACGTAAGCCAAAATCTGATGAGTTACAACTGGCTTATCAGTCTGGCCTTATTGGAGTCTCGAAAAAATATAATTATATCTATATACTTTTAGGATCCCTAGTAGTAATCGTAGTTGCAATTGGTTTGACTCTTGTCACTAGTTCAGTGAAGAACGATAAACAGACTCAGTCGTCTTCCACAGTGGCTAGCTCGATATTCTAATCAACGGAGAATACTATCACTTCATCTAGTGAAATAATAAGTCAAACGAATCTAGCAGTGTAAGTATTGATACACCTGATCCTAACCATGCCAAGGAAGCCTCTTCGTTGAATGTCGGACAATAATATGTCTGTGGATGAAACCGATGCTGCAAATGGTAATAGCAGTTCTGAGTGTACCATTGTTTCGGTTTATGAGAGATGGGGAATGCTTCTGTTCACCGCTATTTCTTTATGATAAAAAAAGACGGAACTCCCTTTGTTCCTTACTCAGTAACTACTAATGGTGGTGTGTATGATGTCAAAGAAACAGAAAACGCAGACCTTAAATCAGGATATGCAGACATTGTAAACAATTAAAAAACTAGGAATCCGACTGGATTCCTAGTTTTTAATTTGAAGACAAGTCAAGCTGTGCTCAGCTCGTCTACAGTTATTCGCTCTTATTTAACCTTCTTGGCTAACATGGTCGCAAATTGAAGGGCGATTGGATTGCCATGTTCATCTAAACGGTGAAGGTGACCAAGATTTTCATTATACTTGACTAACTCCCAGTCTTTATAGTAGTTCTTCAACTCACCCTCTTCAAAAGTAAATGGGAAAGGCATGGTACAAGGGTGTTCCTCGGTATCCATGGCACAGACAATCAGATTGTAACCACCTACGACAGTACGCTCTTGCATATTCTGAATAATAGCTGGAATTTGATCAGGATCTAGGAACATGAAGACCACTGTTGAGAGGATGAAGTCAAAGGTTTCAGACTCAGGAAGAGCAGCAACATTGATATCGTAGTAGCCAGCTCTAACATTGTAATTTTCCTCATCTGCAATCATTTGGATGCGTTGTGTAGCTTCGTTATTAACGTCAACGGCTGTAACATCATGCCCAAGTGATGCCAAATAAAGAGCGTTACGACCATGGCCACAGCCTAAATCAAGGGTACGACCAGGTTTAATATATCCAGACTGGACGGCTTCAAGAACCTCAGAGTGGGCTTTAGTATCATACTTTTTAGCCATGTAGTCCTCTGGCTTGCAGTAGAAGGAAAGATAGCATTCTAAATCATCGGAAGCAGGAGCGATTCGATGCCAAGCTTGTGGTTGG
>ERZ824488.3732-NODE-3732-length-11061-cov-3.087316_pt1 | contig 11061 bp, 4 predicted proteins | sample MGYA00519936_ERZ824488 | MGnify/ENA primary metagenome ERZ824488 (study PRJEB31778, sample SAMEA3449153) | human gut metagenome | biome: human gut; feature: human-associated habitat; material: faeces | place: United Kingdom | collected 2010/2012 ... | reverse complement strand
ACCTTGTGGAGACAAAGACCGTGGACGGCTATCAGTTGGATGAAAAGGAGCATGAGATCATCTTTGCCTATGCAGGCCAGGCCACGCCAATCATCGAGGTGAAGCTGGAGATCACCAACAAGCCCGTGCCGGTGACGACGGATAATCCGGGAACGCCCTACACCCGATCCAATGCGCCAAAGACGGGGGATGATACGCCGGTATTTCTGTTCGTTGCACTGATGGCCGGGGCAGCGGGTGTCCTTGCCGTCCTCTGGTGCAGGAAGCGGAAACGCGTATAAACAGTAGACTGAAGCAGCTGCGCCTCCTAGCAGGAACTGTCCTGTGCGGGAAGCGCCAGTTATGAAAGTGTGAGGGAAGGGCAGCCTGCGGGCTGCCTTTTCAGATGGGAGGAGGATTCCTATGGATTTAGTGATTGCGGAGAAGCCTTCGGTTGCACAGGGCATTGCTGCAGTGATCGGAGCGAAGGAGAAAAAGGTCGGCTACCTGGAGGGGAACGGCTATCTGGTAAGCTGGTGCGTCGGACATTTGGCCGGGCTTGCCAGTGCGGAGGCGTATGATGCCAGGTATGCAAAGTGGAACTATGACGACCTGCCGATCATCCCGGAGGAATGGAAGTATGTGGTAGGGAAAGAGAAGAAAAAGCAGTTTGACCTTTTAAAGAAGCTGATGCGGGAAGAGAGGGTGACTGCCGTGGTAAACGCCTGTGATGCAGGGAGGGAAGGGGAAGCCATCTTCCGCACCGTTTACCAGCTGGCAGGATGCACAAAGCCTATGAAGCGGCTCTGGATTTCCTCAATGGAAGATGAGGCGGTCCGCAGGGGCTTTCAGGAACTGCGGCCCGGAAGCGATTATGACGGGCTGTATGACGTGGCGAGATGCAGGAACCAGGCAGACTGGCTTGTGGGGATCAATGCCACAAGGCTTTTTTCCGTGTTGTACCGGAAAAAGTTAAATATCGGGCGCGTGATGTCGCCAACTCTGGCACTGGTGGTAAAGCGGGAGGCGGAGATCGGCGCGTTCAGCCCGGAGCCTTTCTATACAGTGGTGCTTGAGATGGGAGATTTTTCGGTATCCGGCAAAAGAATTAGCGATAAAGATGAGGCAAAACAGCTTTTGGAAGCCTGCCGGGGAGAAACAGCAGTGATTAAGGAAGCAGGGACAAAGAAGAAATCGGAAAAGCCTCCCGCCCTGTATGACCTGACTACGCTGCAGAGGGAAGCAAACCGGATTCTTGGCTATACGGCCCAGCAGACGCTGGACTACCTGCAGAACCTCTACGAAAAAAAGCTCTGCACCTATCCGAGAACTGACAGCCGGTATGTGACCTCTGATATGGAGCCGGGCTTACCGGAGCTTATACGGATTACAGCAGAAGCAATGCCTTTTGCGGCAGAAAGCACCATCCAGCCGGATGTGACGCGTGTGACTAACAATAAGAAGGTGACAGACCACCATGCGATCCTGCCGACGAAAAATATCAGCAGGAAGCAGGCTGGGGAGCTGCCGTTGGGGGAACGGTCCCTTCTGGAACTGGTATGCCTGCGGCTCTTGTGTGCGGTAAGTGAGCCCCATGAGTATGTGGAGCGGACCGTCACTGCAGAGTGTGCCGGACAGCTTTTTACGGCAAAGGGCAAGGAGACCATAAATCCGGGATGGAAGGCACTGGAGGAGGGATACCGTTCCGGCTCTGAAAAAAATGTGGAGAAAAAAGAAGAAAAGGAGCAGCGCATTCCAGAGGTGAAAGAAGGAGATTCTTTTTCGGTTTCCTCCGCTTCTGTCCGGGAGGGGAAAACCTCACCGCCGGGGCATTACACGGAGGACAGCCTGTTGGCGGCGATGGAAAATGCCGGGGCAAAAGATATGCCGGAAGATGCGGAGCGCAAAGGGCTGGGTACACCGGCTACCCGTGCGGCTATCCTGGAAAAGCTGGTATCTGCTGGCTTTATGGAACGGAAGAAAGTAAAAAAATCCGTCCAGCTGCTTCCCACCGGCACGGCGGTAGCGCTGATTACGGTCCTGCCGGAGCAGCTGCAGTCCCCGCTTCTTACTGCTGAATGGGAGTACCGGTTAAAAGAAGTCGAGCGCGGGGAACTGGAGGCGGATGCGTTTCTGCAGGAGATCACAGGGATGCTGCGGGAGCTGGTGAAGAATTATCAGGCAGTCGAAGGTGCGGAGGTGCTGTTTCCACAGGATAAAGAAGTCGTTGGGAAATGTCCTCGCTGCGGCGGGAATGTGACGGAGAGCGGGAAAGGCTTCTTCTGTGCAAATAAGGACTGCCAGTTTGCGCTCTGGAAGAACAGCCGGTTCTTTGAGGCAAAGAAGAGGAAGCTTACAAAGGAAGTGGCGAAAAGGCTGTTAGCAGATGGAAAAGTGAAACTGACTGGCTGTTATTCGGAGCGGACGGGAAAGAAGTATGATGCAGTGGTGATCCTGGATGATGATGGGAAACGTACCAGTTTTATGATGGAGTTTGAAGTGAAAAGGAGAAGTATGTCATGAGGCGGACTCTTGTGGAGCAGGAGACCATCCTTCTCTATAACCAGGCGGAGCCTTTGGCGGATGTCTATTCCCATGACCCGAAGCTTCTGGAAAAGCTTTCGCGGTTCTCGGAAAAATATCCGGACCAGATCATCCGGAAAGACGAACATTCCTACACCATCCCGAAGCAGTGTGTGTCCGTGCGGGAGCCGTACAGTGAGGCGCGGCGGGAAGCTGCCCGGGAGCGGGCGAAAAAGGGCGGTTACAAGCCGCCAAAAAGGAATAAAAGTTCCAAAACCAGCTGATAAAATGCCCTGGTCGGAGGGGACTTTCCCTGTCCGGCGCAGGGCTTCTTATATGGGATTCTTATCCCATGGACAATATGCCGGACAGCCATGCCGGTAGGAAGATTTGGAGGCTGCCGGGAGAACCAGAGCTTCTGCTGTCTGCAGGAGGGTGGTTCTTAGGATTCAGGAAAGGAGTGTGACAGAAAATGGCCGAAAGGAAACTATCAAACCGGGAACGGATCAAGGAGATCACGGCTGGCATTGAGCAGGGGATCAAAGAACTGTTTGAGAGCGAAAAGTACAAAAAGTACCTTGCTACGATGTCCCGGTTCCCCAGCTATTCCTTAAATAATACGCTGCTGATCCATATGCAGATGCCGGATGCCACCCTGGTTGCAGGGTATGGCCGTTGGCAGAAGCAGTTTGAACGTCATGTGAAAAAGGGGGAGCGCGGCATCACGATCATAGCACCGACCCCGTACAGAAAGAAAATCGAGGAACAGAAGCTTGACCCGGAAACGAAGGCACCGCTGCTGGATAAAGATGGGAAGGTGATTACAGAGGAAAAAGAAATCAATATCTCCATGTATAAGCCAGTCAAGGTGTTTGATGTCAGCCAGACGGAGGGAAAGCCCCTGCCGCAGCTGGCCAGCGATCTGACTGGCGATGTAAGGCAGTTTGATGCGTTCATGGAAGCTCTGCGGAGGGCTTCTCCGGTGCCGATCCGTTTTGAAAAAATGGATGAAAAGATGGATGGGTATTTTAACTATGAGAGCCAGAGCATTGCTATCCGGGAAGGGATGAGTGAGGTACAGACGGTTTCTGCTGCGGTACACGAGATGGCCCATGCCATTCTGCACAATTATGAAAAGCAGAGGCAGGAAGCGTCTGCCGGGATGGAAGATAAGGAGCCGCAAAAGCAAAAGGACCGGAGGACGGAGGAGGTCGAGGCCGAGAGTGTTTCCTTTGCGGTCTGCGCTTTTTACAACATTGATACGGGTGCAAACAGCTTCGGATATCTGGCCTCCTGGTCTAAGGGAAAGGAGCTGGCGGAACTGAAAGCCAGCTTGGAGACGATCAATAAAACGGCAGGCAGCCTGATTAAAAGCATCGACCAGCATTTTAAGGAGATCTGCAAGGAACGGGGGATTGATTTAAGCGTAAAGGAACCACCAGAAAAGGACCCGGTGATGGAGTTTGCCGCAGAGCTGGACCAGCTATTCTACGATTATGATTACTTTGGGTATCGGGATTCGGTAGAAAGCAGGGAAGATGGAAGGAACCAGATTGTACAGAGCATCTTGAAGCACGATGTCGAGGCTATTTTTGACTGGCTGGCGGATGTCATAGAGGAGGCAGATGAAGAATATGCCCCGAAAGCAAAAGAGCTGTCCGAGCGGCTGGAAGCACTGGTATCTGGGAAAGAAGCGCCGGAGATTTCGGCAGAGCAGAAATCAGAAGAGAAAGAGACGGAGATCCCAGCGGAAGAGGAAACCAAAACGGAAGAGGCGAATATTTCAGAAGAGCAAGTAGACGGGGCGGAAAAGAAGGATACAGTCATAGAACAGGAACCAGATACAAAAGAATCCGATAGCCTGGCAGAGAGAGAAAGCGAGCCTCAAAAGCCTGAGATACTGGCAGATCAGGAAAGTGTTGCCCCAAAGCCTGAGACACTGGAAGTGCCTGAAGCTGCAATACAGGGAGATCTTTTTGACAGGATAAAGGATGTGTTGTACAGCCACGCTTCCAGTGAGGAAGCTGCATTTTCCATAAATCAGGGAAAACAGTATCTGGCAGTTCAGACCTGTGCGGACGGGTACGATTATACCTTTTTTAATGCTGATTTTGAGGGAATGGACGGCGGCCAGCTTGACCGCCCGGAAATACCGATGTCAGTTGCAGCATGGATACTTCTTAGAGAGGAATATCTGGAAGATGTAGAGGTTGCGCCGTTTGATTTTGACACTCTGATGGAGCAAGGGGAGCTTATGGAGCAAAAGCGTGTGGTGGCGGCGCAGGCAAAAGAGATTGTGCAAGGCATCCTCGTACAGTATGGGCTGCAGGATGAGGTCAGAATCACCAGGCTTGAGGTTTACAGGAACCTGTACGGAGAATCGGCTCCATTGCGCTATGATATTCTGGTTGGTTATGAGGGGAACATCAAGGAGGAGGATTTCTATGATATCCTGCAGGAAACCAATCATTCCATAGGAGGGAATTTTGCCCACTTTACCCCCATTACACCAGGAGAAAGCGGGACGCTGGAGGAATATGCTGCCCGGCTAATGGAGAAGTATGGGGATACGGTAGTACAGATTGATACGTTAGATCTGTCAAAGCAGAAGCTGGACGAATATCCGTTTCCTGATACAGGCTTACGCATGGGGGACTTGGAGGCGGCAGGATACCGGGATGGCGATATGCTCCCGATCTCAAAAGACCGAGCCGGGGAACTGTTTGATAAGGACCTGACAGTGTATTCCATTGCAGGTGACGGCAGCGCAGAAATGATTTTTGAAAAAGAAGAGATGGATTCGCCGGAGGCAGGCATCCTGTTTGCTGTATCGAAGGAGGACTGGGAGGGGAGTGCCGAGTTCCATGCAAAGATTATGGAACGGCAGGAGCATCAGGAAGAGCGGGAACAGGCATTCCTTTCCCATGAGGGGGACTGCTTTGCAATCTATCAGGTCAGAGAAGATACAGCGAACCGGATTCGCTTCATGGGACTGGATTGGCTGGAATCGAAGGGCATACCGGTAGAGCGGGCAAATTATGACCTGGTTTATACCGGAGAGCTGACGGCACCGGGGGATACCGGCCAGAGGATGGAGAATCTGTATGAGCAGTTCAATATCCATCATCCGGCTGATTACCACAGCCCGTCGCTCAGTGTCAGCGATATCGTTGCGGTAAAGCAAAACGGCGTGCTATCCTGCCATTACTGTGACCGCATCGGTTTCCAGGAGATTCCGGGATTCCTTCCCGGGGGAAATTACCTGAAGACGGCAGAGATGGCGGTGGAGGACGATTATGGGATGCTCGACGGGATCATCAATAACGGCCCGAAGGAGCAGCCCACGGTGGCAGAGCTGGAACGGCAGGCGAAATCCGGACAGCCGATTTCCCTGATGAACCTGGCGGATGCGGTCCACCGGGAGCAGGCAGGGAAGAAAAAGTCGGTGGTGGAACAGCTGAAAAGCAGGCCGGACCAGAGGCAGAAAAAAATAACGCAGAAGCAAAGAGATGGGAGGGAGATTTGAGATGGATGTATTTACGTTTGAGGAAAGAAATCTGGTGTGTATTTATAATACCGGGAGCCGCAGGGGTGTAATCGCTGCCTTGGAGGAGATGAAGACATACCTGCAGGAGGATGAGGAAGAGCTTCGGGCGCTCACCGATTCAGTAATCGGGAAGCTTACCGCAATGACAGACGGTGCCTTTTTAGAATTGGAGCTTTACCCGGACTTTTAAAATAAGTAAAAACCAAACGGCGGCCATCTGGCCGTCATTTCTTTTGCCAACAAAGGAGGGAAACTTATGGCAAGCAAAGCGGAAATGTATGCACAGATGGCCGACCAGGCAGCGGTCCAGGTTACAAAAAGCTGGCAGGAATGGACGGCATTTCTTACTACGGCATCGCGCCTTTATAAATACCCCTACCATGAGCAGCTAATGATCTATGCACAGCGCCCGGATGCGACGGCATGTGCGGAGTATGACCTTTGGAATAAACGGATGGGAAGGTATGTAAAGCGCGGGTCCCGGGGAATTGCCCTGGTGGATGATTCCGGGGACCGCCCGCGGCTGCGCTATGTATTTGACGTATCCGATACCGGGGAACGGGAGCAGTCCCGCCGTCCGTACCTTTGGGTGATGCAGCCGGACTATGCCGGGCGGGTGATGGATATGATTGAGCAACGGTACGGGATCGTAGCGCAGGGAGACCTGGTACAGCAGCTGGCTGACCTTGCAGGCAGGCTCACGGAAGATTACTGGCTGGATAACCGGCGCGATATCCTCCGCATCGTTGACGGTTCCTTTTTGGAGGAGTACGATGAGTTCAACATAGGACTTCAATTTAAATCAGCCGCCACGGTGAGCATCACCTATTCCCTGATGTCAAGGTGTGGGCTGGAGCCGGGAGAATACTTCGACCATGAAGATTTCATGGCAATCTTTGATTTTAACACGCCGGGGACGGTGGCTGCGCTGGGGACGGCGGTCAGCCAGATCAACCAGCAGATTCTCAGGCAGATCGGGATCCTGATCCAGAATATTGAGCGGGAAAAAGCCGCAGAGAGGAGCAGAGCATATGGAGAACAGACTGACTTACACACAGAACGGGGATTACCTGATCCCGGATTTGAAGCTGCAGGGAGGACCGCAGAAGCCGCTGGGCAAGTACGGCAGGATGCGGAAAACTTACCTGAAGGAGCACAGGCCGGTCCTGTACAGCCAGCTCCTCCTGTCCGAGAAACTGTACCCACACCTGCAGGAAACGGACGAGGCAGCAAACAGCCGTCTGGAGCAGATGATGCCGGGGCTGATGGAAGCGGCAGGGGTGACGGAGCAGCTCAAGGAGAGCGACATGCTTCGGTGGGTAGGGCTGATGAACAGCTGCAAGGCCCAGGCGGAGGAGATTATCCTGAAGGAACTTATCAACAGCTGACATTGAATTTGTTCCCGACACAGGAAGAGCAGATTCAGAGGATTGAGGAAGCGGAGAGCGAAAAGCCCTCTGCTTTTTCTGTTTTAAGGGAAAACAGGGATGCAGAGCCGGAACCAGCCTCCCGGCAGGAAGAGGCAGCCCAAGCACCTGTGCAACCGGTAGACAAAGAGGCAGTCATAGATACAGCCATTCAGGAATGGAACGGGGACATACAGAGTAAGCGCGCGGTTGCCCGCTACATGAAAGACCATGCACGGGAGAAAGGTACGGCGGAATGGCTGAAAAAGGAGTATGGGGATGATTTTCCCGCATTTCCGGTGGTAGAAGCCAGACTGGATATTCCGTGGCCGAAGGTACAGCGACGGATCGCCCAGCTTATCAAAGAGGATCTCTTTTTTACGCAGGAAGAGCTGGACCATCTGGAAGAAATCGCCCCGGAAGCTGCTGACACGGAAAAAGCTGCACAAGGAGAAGAAAAAGCGCCGTTTGATCTGTCTGGGCAGCCGATATCCCGTACTGGGGATACGATCACAGTAGGGGAAGGCAAACCGTCCCATGAGATCGACATTACAGTAACAGATGAGCAGTGGGAGGCTATCAGGCAGGCGCTGCCGGAGGCTGAACCGGTGCAGGGTGAGCTGGTTCCTTCCTATCAAACAGGTGATACGGTCTATCTGGAAGGGACAGCGTTTGCGATTACCGCAATCAGGGAACGTGAAGTGGAGCTGCGCGACCCCAGCCTGCTTTATCCTGTTTTCCGGGTGGAAAACAAAGAAAATTTTGAGCGGATGCTGCGGCTGGATGGGCGCAACGCCACTTTTTTTCAAGCATCTGATTTACAGCAGTCGGTCTATCTGGAAGGGAAACCTTCTTATCAAACAGGAGATTCCGTGTTCGTGGTATATGGGGAACGCACGATTTCAGGGACGGTTGGCTATATCGGTGATATTGATGTGCGTGTGGATACCGGCCCGTATTCCTGGAGCAATGAGGTGATAAACCGGGAACAGTTCGAGGAAGGTCTGCGCCGGGACGAGCGTAATGCTTATCTTTTTTTACCGGAACAGACTAGGGAGATACAGCAGAAAGAAGAGACAGAACAAAAGATAATAGCAGGGGAGCCGGAAACGGAACCCACAGCAGAAATAGCAGTAGAGGGGACGGCAGAACCCGCGATAGAAAGCGCAGCGGAAGTGACATCGGAACCCACGATAATCTATCCGGGAGATAAGAACCACCTTCCCTATGATATCGTAGTGGAACGGATGCACATGGAGGAGCCTGATCCGCCGGAGCGGGAAGGAGCTGCGGCGGATAGCAGGGAAGCGGCTGCGGCGGACAACAGGCCAGATGGCAGGGAAGAAGCTGCGGCAGACAGTAGACCAGATGGCAGAGAATCGGAGCCAGAAAGTCACGTAAGTGTAGAAAATTTCCACATTACAGATGAGAACCTGGGTGTGGGTGGGCCGAAGGCGAAATTCCGTGCCAACCTGGATGCCATCTACCTGCTGAAAGCTTTGGAGCTGTCCGGGCGCACTGCTACGCCGGAAGAGCAGGAAACACTGTCAAGATATGTGGGCTGGGGAGGTCTGGCGGATGCTTTTGACGGAGACAAAAGGGAGTGGGTCGGTGAATACAAGGAACTGCAGGCAGCCCTCACGCAGGAAGAATATGAATCGGCAAGGGCTTCTACCTTGAACGCCCACTATACCAGCCCTGCGGTGATCCATGCGGTCTATGAGGCGGTCGGAAGGATGGGCTTTACAGCCGGCAATATTCTGGAGCCGTCCTGCGGTGTCGGCAACTTTTTCGGGATGCTCCCGGAGGAAATGTCCGGCTCCCGGCTTTACGGTGTGGAGCTGGATTCCATCAGCGGGCGCATTGCAAAGCAGCTTTACCCGAAAGCAGAGATCACAGTGGCAGGCTTTGAGACAACGGACCGGAGGGATTTTTACGATCTGGCGATCGGCAACGTACCGTTTGGCCAGTACCAGGTGAATGACCCGGCCTACAACAGGCTGGGCTTTTCTATCCACAACTATTTCTTTGCAAAGGCGCTGGACCAGGTGCGCCCCGGCGGCATTGTGGCGTTTGTAACCAGCCGCTACACGATGGATGCGAAAAATCCGCAGGCGCGGAGCTATCTGGCGCAGCGTGCGGAGTTTCTCGGTGCGATCCGGCTCCCGAATAACGCGTTCCGGGCAAATGCCGGTACGGATGTGGTGTCGGATATCATTTTTCTGCAAAAAAGGGACCGGCCCATTGATCTGTCGCTGGATTGGGTACATCTGGGAGTAAATGAGGATGGCTTTGCCATCAACAGCTATTTTATCGACCACCCGGAGATGATCCTGGGGCGGCAGACGTCGGAGAGTACCCAGTACGGCAGGCAGGACTTTACCGTGGAGCCGATTGAGGGACTGAAGCTTTCCGACCAGCTGCACGATGCGGTGAAATACATCCGCGGCACCTATCAGGAGGCGGAGCTGCCCGATCTTGGGGAGGGCGAGGAGATTGATACGTCCATCCCGGCAGACCCTGATGTGAAAAACTATTCCTATACAGTTGTAAACGACAAGGTTTACTTCCGTGAGAACAGCCGCATGGTGCGCCCGGATTTGAACGCCACTGCCGAGGCCCGGATCAAAGGCATGGTGGCCCTGCGGGACTGTGTGCAGCAGCTGATCAGTCTGGAGATGGATGAGTACACGCCGGATACGGCCATACGGGAGAAGCAGGCGGAATTAAACCGGTTGTATGATAGGTTTTCAGCAAAGTACGGCTTAATCAATGACCGCGGCAACCGTCTGGCCTTTTCGGATGATTCCTCCTATTACCTGCTGTGTGCGCTGGAGGTACTGGATGAGGACGGAAAGTTGGAACGAAAGGCGGATATGTTCACAAAGCGCACCATCAAGCCGCACTGGGCAGTCACTGCGGTAGATACGGCCAGTGAGGCACTTGCAGTATCCATTGCGGAACGGGCCAGGGTGGATATGGAATACATGTCCCAGCTTACCGGAAAGAGTATTCCGGAAATACAAAAAGAGCTGACCGGCGTGATCTTTAAGGACCCGGCCTACCGGGCCGACCCGCTTTCCGGCTGGCAGACGGCGGACGAATACCTGTCCGGCAATGTCCGCCGCAAGCTTCGCGCGGCACAGCGGGCAGCGCAGGCAGACCCGATGTATACATCCAATGTGGAGGCACTTCTGGCAGCGCAGCCCAAAGACCTGGACGCATCGGAGATCGAGGTACGGCTTGGGGCTACCTGGATTGCCCCGGAATATATCCAGCAGTTTGCCTATGAAGTTCTGAAAACACCCAGGCACCTGCATGGCATAATTGAGGTAAAGTATGCCGCATTTACGGCAGAATGGCAGGTTACCGGGAAAAATACAGTCGGATATAACGATGTCGCGGCTTATACCACCTATGGCACAGACCGGGCCAACGCATACCGTATCCTGGAGGATTCCTTAAACCTCCGGGATGTCCGCATTTATGACACGGTGGAGGATGCGGACGGCAAAAAGCGCCGTGTGCTAAACGCAAAGGAGACGACGCTGGCTGCACAGAAGCAGCAGGCCCTCCGGGAAGCGTTCAAGAGCTGGATATGGAAGG
>ERZ824488.3729-NODE-3729-length-11063-cov-2.923328_pt1 | contig 11063 bp, 6 predicted proteins | sample MGYA00519936_ERZ824488 | MGnify/ENA primary metagenome ERZ824488 (study PRJEB31778, sample SAMEA3449153) | human gut metagenome | biome: human gut; feature: human-associated habitat; material: faeces | place: United Kingdom | collected 2010/2012 ... | reverse complement strand
CCGCCCGGGGGATACGATTATTCGACCGATACGGTCACGGTGGTCGCCGTGCTTTCGCCGAGGTGGTTGCTGATGACGTATGTGAAGCTGTCGGCGCCCGTAAAGCCGTTCTGCGGGTAATAGGTGAATTTGCCGTCGGGCGTGAGCGTGACGCTGCCGTTTGTGGGCGAGGTCTCGACGCGGTAGGTGCGCGCCGTCGAAGCGCTCTCGTTGAACGTCCCGTTCAGCGGCTTGCCCGCCTCGGCGGACAGACGGCTGTCCGGCTCGCGCTCGGGCGCGGTGTTGAGCCGGCCCTTGATGAAGTCGTAGGTATAGGTATAGACCAGCCGCGCCATATCGTCCTCCGCATAGCAGGCGTTGTAATAGGCGAGGATGTCTTGATAATATATGTGTACGGTTTCGGTCATATAGCCCTGCGTGACGCCTTCGGTCAGGTATCCCATATACTTGTCGAAATAGGTCTTGTCGGTCAGCGTGGCGCCCATCAGCTCCATTTCCACGCACATGCCGAGCCGCTTGGCCATAATGGCGCAGTTTGCGAGCTGTCCGGCGCCGACGTTGGCGTCGAACGCGTAGTTCGGCTGCATACAGGCGATGTCGAAGCCGTAGGCATGCCAAGCGTCGAAGCCGGAGGCCTTATAGAAGGGAATCCAGAACAGCTCGTAGCCCTTTTCATGCGTATAGTCGGCCACCGTATTGATCAGCTCGCAGTCGTCCTCGTTTTCGTTCATCGCTTCGTGCGTCCAGTAGAAGCCGGCGAATTCGATGTTTTCATACAATTGCCCGTTGACGAATTCGAGGATCAGGTCGACCGCCCAGCGCATCGCGGCGATGCGGTCGTCAAGCGTTTCCAGCCTTTCGGTCTGCCCGTCGCCGTCCAGATCGCCGAATGAAACGCCCTCGCCGGGGTAGGCGAGCGTAAGATAGTATTTCGCCTTGTACTCACTATTCCCGAGCGCCTGCTTCAGCAGTCCGACGGCCTCGTCCAGTGCCGCGATGTCGCGGTCTGCGGCAAAGGTTTTTTCGTACATATCGCGGATTTCGGCCATGCTCGCGTCGTCGTAGAAGTGGCCGCCCTCCAAGCCCGTTCCGGTCGGGCAGAACAGGAAGCCGTCGAACATCGTATCGACGATGCCGCCCTCGCGGTCAAGGTAGGCGGCGTAGGGAAGGATTTCCGCAAGCTGATATCCGGCGTCCGCCCTGCCTTCGCGTTCGTCGGCCGCCGAATAGTTCGGCACCAGCACGATGTCGTTTGCGCCGCCGAGCGCGGTATCCCGTTCGGCGTAGCCGTCGGCGTCCAGCGGACGCGGCTTGATGCCCGAAGCGGACAGCGGCACCGAGCTGCCGTCCACCTTCTTCGTCCCCCAGACCTCCAGCTCGTCGCAGTAGGCGTTGGGCCATACGCGGAAGGAGAAGCGCGCAAACCGCGCCTTATAGGTCTCGTCCAGCTTGTAGTCGTAGCGGAGGAACTCCGTGTCCTTATCGGAGGGCAGCACCGCGGCCTTGACCGCGTACCAGTCCACGCCGTTTTCCGACAGATAGAACAGCACGCTCGAAATGCTGTTGATGCCGACGGGCGTTTCGCGCAGGAAGGAAAGCGTGAAGCCGTCCACCGTCGCCGTCGCGCCGAGGTCGTAGACTACGTCGCGCCCCTCGCCGCTGCCGAACTTGAAGTAGGCGCCGTCCGTGTAGGAGGGCGTCGACGCGCGCTTGCCGTCGGTCAGCAGCGGACTCGACTCGGGCGAGTTGCCGGCCGTTCCGGCGGGCAGCGGGCAATAGGAATAAATGGTCTGCCCGCGTCCGGCGATCAGATTGATGCGGTCGCTGTAATCGCTGTCCGTCGCGGGAAAGAGCTTTTCGCTCTCAACCTTCCGGATCGGCTCCTCGCGGTAAAAGCTCTCAAAGCCGTCGCCCGCCGCGTCGCGGTAGGCGTACACGCTCAGCTCCTCCAGCATCAGCGAGCCGCGCTCCTGCTCGGGGAAGGAGAAGCGAATCCGGCGCGCCTCCACCGTCTCGGGCAGCGCCAGCGTATAGGTGATGCAGCCCTCGACGTCGTTCATCGGCGCGTAAACGCGGCCGACCTTGGCGAAGTCGTTGTCGGCGGCCGCATATACGTCAACGTAAACGGGCGGCAGTACGCCAAGCGTAGCGTTGGCGTACAGGGAGACTTCAAAGCGGGAGACGTCGGTCTGCACGCCGCCGAGGTCCAGCGTAACCTCCAGCGCCTCGCTGCCGTCGAAGCCGACGTAGCTGCCCGATTCGTAGGTCGAGCCGGTCGGCCTGCCGTCGGTCAGACGCCCGCCGTCGGGGAATTTGGAGCCCGCCGCGCGCGACAGCTTATAGCTGCGGCCGACCGAGAGGGAGGTCTTGGCCTTGTCCTTCGCCGGTCTGCCGGAGGAAAGCGCCGCGAGCGCGCCCACGTAGTCGTAGTCATCGGCGGCGTATGCGGCCTCAATCTGTCCGGCCAGCGCGCCCGCGCCGTCCGCGGGGGCAACGTCTGCGATGACCGAAAGCTCGTCCAGAAACAGGTTGGCCGCGTAGTGACTCATCACAAAGCGAACATAACGCGCCGAAACGCAGTACTCCAGCTCGCCGTAAACGCGGTAAGCGCCGGTTTCCTCGTCCAGCGCGCGGGGGATGTGCAGCGAGCCGTCCCACGCTTCGCCGTCGGCCGACCATTCTACGCGCATGCCCTGCGGCGTGGCGATGCCGGGGCCGATTTCATGATAATAGGAAATTTCAAACATATAAATTCTATCGACGATTTCGCCCAGATCGATTGTGAAGGTCAGCGGGTCGGGCTTGCCGTAATCCGACCAGCGCGGGTCGGAATAGCCGAGGTCTCCCTCCGCGTACAGCCCGTCGGTCAGCTCGCTGCCGTAGGTGTCGGGATAGCTGTCGACCGCCGCCGGCCCCGTGTACGGCTTCCCGCGGGAGACGACGGTGCGGTAGACCGGCTCGAACGGTTCTGTCGTCGGACCGCTCTCCTCCGGCGCGCTTACTTCGCCGGAGAGGGCGTCGCTGTCCGCAGACGACGGCGCGCCCGATTCCTCCGCTGCGGGTGTGCAGGCCGTCAGGCCGAGCAGTACGGCCAGCAGCAGGCAGAGAAAACTTCTTCGTTTCATGACAGGTCCTTCCTTTCCGAATTGCAGAGCGTGCCGGCGGTATCAGCGGCAAAGAGCTCGGCGTAGTTTGTGATGAGGATGTCCGCGCTGCGTTTCAGCTCGGCCTCCCGCGCGGCGTAGCACGCCTCCCGAACGCCGACGACCGAAAAGCCCGCGCGCCGCGCCACGCCGGCGAAGACGGGATGGTCCTCGAATACAACGCAGTCTTCGGGCGAAAATCCCAGCCGTTCGGCGCAGGCAAGGTAAATGCGCGGGTCATGCTTGTCCGAGCCGACATCCTCGGGCGAAACGTAAAACGAACAGCCCCTGTCGATGCCGAGCCGCGTAAAGCAGCCCGACGAGCAGAACAGCGGCGTGTGCGAGGCGATGCAGAAGGGAATCCCCCGCCGCCGGACTTCGTCGAGGAAAACGCCGGCGTCGGCCTTGAAGCCGATCTCGCCGTCGTACCGGCCCTTCATATACGCGAACCATTCCTCCGGGCCGCTGCAGGCGCGCACCTGCTCGGAAAACCAGAAGCGCATCGAATCCACCAGCGTGCCGTCAAAATCGAAAATAAACGCTTTTTTGGAAAACAGCGCGTGCTTTGTCATCCTAATCCTTCCTTTCCGTCCGAAGGGTATGATACCAAAAACGACGGGCGCTGTCAACCGATATGCAAAACAAATTGCTTTTCGTTTCATTTTTTCTCGGCATTGTCGGAGAAAAGCCCGAAACAAAATCTTTTTTTGCACGATGTACGGACAAAAAATTCAAAAAATACGGAATCTCTATTGAAAAATAGAAAAATCGTGCTATAATAATAGGAAACGGCCGTTTGACGGCCGTGTTCTATGATTTTGAGACAGGAAAGGGTAGGGTAAACATGTCCGTAAAAAAGGGACTTACCTCAGTCAGCGAGCTTTATCGCGACGCAGAGCGCTTCGGCGGCCGGACCGTGAAAATCGGCGGTTGGGTGCGCACGATCCGTTCATCAAACGCCTTCGGCTTCATCGAGCTGAACGACGGCACATATTTCTCCAATCTGCAGGTCGTCATCGAAGACGCGCTGCTGCCCAATTATAATGAGATTACAAAACAGAACGTCGGCGCTTCGCTGCTGGTCGAGGGTACGCTCGTTCTCACGCCGGGCGCCAAGCAGCCCTTTGAGCTGAAGGCTTCGGCCGTCACGGTCCTCGGCGCCTCCTCGCCGGAATTCCCGCTGCAGCCGAAGAAGCATTCGTTCGAGTTCCTGCGCACGATTGCGCATCTGCGTCCGCGCGCCAACACCTTCAACGCGGTGTTCCGCGTGCGCTCGGTTGCGGCGCAGGCCATTCACGCCTTTTTCGCCTCGCGCGGCTTCGTTTATGTACACACGCCCATCATTACGGCCAGCGACGCCGAGGGCGCGGGCGAAATGTTCCGCGTGACGACGCTGGACATCGGCAACCCGCCGCGTACCGAGGACGGCGAGGTTGATTTCCGGGAGGACTTTTTCTCCGCGCCCACAAACCTGACCGTTTCCGGGCAGCTTGAGGCGGAGTGCTTCGCGCTGGCGTTCAACAACGTCTATACCTTCGGCCCGACCTTCCGCGCGGAAAATTCCAACACGCCCCGCCATGCGGCCGAGTTCTGGATGATCGAGCCGGAAATCGCCTTCGCCGATTTAGAGGACGATATGCAGCTTGCCGAGGACCTGACGAAATACGTCGTCCGCGACGTGCTGGAAAAGTGCCCGCGCGAGATCGATTTCTTCAATAAATTCGTAGACAATACGCTCAAGGCGCGCCTTGAGGCGGTCGTCGGCGCCGATTTCGTGCGCGTCACCTATACCGAGGCCATCGATATCCTGAACCAATCGGGACAGAAATTCGAGTTCCCGACCGAATGGGGCGCGGCGCTGCAGTCCGAGCATGAGCGCTATCTGACCGAAAAGGTGTTCGGCCGCCCAGTGTTTGTCACCGATTATCCGAAGGAAATCAAGGCGTTTTATATGCGCCTGAACGACGACGGAAAGACCGTCGCCGCCGCGGATATGCTCGTGCCCGGCATCGGCGAGCTGATCGGCGGCTCGCAGCGCGAAGAACGGCTTGACGTGCTGGAAGCGCGCATCGAGGAGCTGGGGCTGGACAAAAAGGCGTACTGGTGGTACCTCGAGCTGCGCCGGTACGGCGGCGTCAAGCACGCCGGCTTCGGCATCGGCTTCGAGCGGCTGGTGATGTATATTACGGGTATGGGCAACATCCGCGATGTGGAAGCCTTCCCGAGAACCGCGGGCAGCGCGGAATTTTAATGTGCGGAGAGACGAAAATCATGCAGACGATTGAACAGTGCAAAGAAAAATACGAACGTTATAAGGCCGCCGGCCTGAAGCTGGATATGTCCCGCGGGAAGCCGGCCGCCGACCAGCTCGACCTCTCGCGCGCTCTCCTGTCCCAGCCCGGGCAGGAGGAAAGCTGCCTGCTGGAGAACGGCCTCGACTGCCGCAATTACGGCCTGCCCGCCGGTCTGCCGGCCATGCGGGCTTTGTTCGCCGACATTCTCGGCGTGCGGCCGGAAAATGTGATCGCCGGCGGCAATTCGAGCCTGAATATTATGTTTGACACCGTTGCGCAGGCGTACTCCAAAGGCGTCTGCGGTGAAAAGCCGTGGTGCAGCGAGAAGGTTAAGTTCCTGTGCCCTGTGCCGGGCTACGACCGCCATTTCGGCATCACCGAGTATTTCGGCGTCGAGATGATCAACATCCCCGTCGGCGCGGACGGTCCCGATATGGACGCCGTCGAGCGATACGTCGAAAGCGACGCGTCGATCAAGGGCATCTGGTGCGTACCGAAGTATTCCAACCCTACGGGCATCACCTACTCCGACGAGACGGTTCGCCGCTTTGCGCGGCTGAGGCCGAAGGCCGCCGATTTCCGTATCTATTGGGACAACTCCTATGTGCTTCACGATATCGGCGATACGCCCGACACACTGCTGAATCTCTATGCGGAGGCCGAAGCCTGCGGCAACGAGGACATCGTTTTCCTTTTTACTTCCACGTCGAAGATCACGTTCCCCGGCGCGGGCGTGGCCTGCGTTGCCGCTTCGCCGAAAAACATCGATTGGATGCTGCGGCGCATCCAGTACCAGACCATCGGCCCGGATAAGCTCAACCAGCTCCGCCACCTGCGGATGCTGCCCGATCTGGCGGCCGTCCGCGCGCAGATGACCCGTCACCGCGCCGTTATCCGGCCGAAGTTCGAGATGGCGCTCAACGCGTTCGCCACAGAGCTTTGCGGGCTGCCCGGCGTTTCGTGGACCAAGCCGAACGGCGGATATTTTATCAGTCTTGACCTGCCCGACGGCTGCGCCTCCAGAGCCGTTGCTCTGGCAAAGGAAGCCGGCCTTGTACTCACGCCCGCCGGCGCCACCTTCCCTTACGGACGGGATCCGAAGGACGCCAACATCCGCGTCGCGCCTACATATCCGTCGCTCGCCGAGCTGGAAAAGGCGCTGGACTTGATGGTTTGCTGCGTCCGGCTGGCCGTCGGTATATAAGACGGAGTTTAGCGATTCTGTAAATTTTGGGAAATGGGCGAAAAATGACAAATTTCGACTTGAAAAAGCGAAGGCGTTGTGTTATAATGCCCATATATGGATATACTGAATCATTCCGAGTGGAAAGGTTGTGCAAAATGGCTTTCAAAAAGACCTTTGTATCGCTGCTCCTTTGTTTAACGATGTGCTGCACGGCGCTGGCTGCCTGCGGCAACGGCGGGGAGGAGTCCGACACCGCTTCCGGTACGGCGTCCGCTTCGAGCGAGGTCGTGACCGACGCGTTCCCGTATCAGGGTGATTTCGGCGGGCAGACCGTTCGGATTCTTACCGTCGATACCGAACGCCACCTGTACGGCGTACAGCAGTTTGTCGCCAACGAGGAGCTGTCCGGCAACGTCATCAACGACGCCGTCGCCGAGCGGAACAATCTGATTGAACAGCAGTACGGCTTGAAGATCGAAGTGGAATCCGCACAATATCCGTCGGAGGAAATCAAGAATTACTTCCTTACCGGCGACGCCAAGTATGATTTGGTCTGCGAGTCGGTCGACCGGATGGTGACGCAGATTTCCGAGAATTATTACTGGTCGCTGGACGACCTGCTGAATCTCGACGACCCGTGGTGGGATCAGCGGTCGGTGGATATCCTTTCGCTGGACGGCGTGAAGCATTTCTTCGTCTCGGGCGACGGGATGCTCACGAACGTCGATCATATCTATTTGACGCTTTTCAACAAGGATCTGTACGACAGCCATGCGGACGTGAAGGCTGAGTTCGGCGACCTGTATGATATGGTCGAGGACGGCACCTTTACGCTCGATAACTTTTATACCATCTCCCGCGCCGTGTCCGTTGCCGATGAAAACGGCGAGTGGGGCATTGATGCAACCTTCGGCAATCTTTCGCATGCTTACGGCGCCACGATTATGGTCAACGGCGCCGGTCTCGGCATGGTTGAAAAGGACGGCGAGGGCGGTCTGACCGCTACCGTCGGCACCCAGCGCGGCATCAATGTATTCCAGAAGGTCTATAGCTTGATGTCGAACAAAAACGTTACCCAGCGCGCCGAGCTGATTGCGGGTCAGGGCCCCAATCCCAGTAAGTATGGTTTCGCCGAATTGGAATATATGTTTATAAACGGCCGCGGTCTGTTCTACAACACTACCGTGTCTTCCATTTCGATTTTGAAAAATTCCACCTCTGTGAGAGACTTTGAATTCGGTGTGCTGCCGATTCCTAAGTATGACACGGCACAGGACGGTTATTTTTGCGCCGTTAACCGTTATCAGTCCAGTGTGCTGGGGATACCTACCACCAATACCGACAATCTGGAAGCGACGACCTTCTTGATGAACGCGCTCGGGTATTACAACACACATATGCCCAGCGGTAAAACCGTGATGGATGCATATTACGAAACCACACTCAAGCTGCAGGCGATCGATACAGACGAGGACGCGCGGATGCTTGACGTGATTTTCGACAGCGCTTTTTATGACCTCGGCTCCATCTTCACATGGGGAACGCTCGCAGGCCTGTACGGCAGCGTTATCAGCAACGACGCCGATAATACGCTGATTTCTTCGTGGCAGCAGATTGAGTCCGCCGTAACTGCCGCAATGGAGGACACGTTACAGCAGTACAGAGACAGCTTGACTTGATGAGGGCGGTACATATGCGAAGAAGATTGTTGGCGCTGCTCGTCTGTCTGCCGCTGCTTTTTGCCGCACTTCCGGCAGCCGCAGCGGAGGAGACGAACGTTGCGCAGGGAAAATCCTATACCGTATTTACCGAAGCCGCCATCGAAAACGCGTTTCCGAAACAAGTTTTTGCGGATAAGGGTCAGCTTACCGACGGTAAGTCCGCTACGGATGCGATCGGCGACCCCAACTGGGGGCAGCTTTACCGCGGCGTCTTTACCGGTGTGACCATTGATCTGGGCGAGGAGATGGCCGTCTCCGGCTATGAGATGGGGCAGCTTTCGTGGCTTGGCGCGGGCGTTTACCTTTCGCGCTATATCGAATTCTCGGTTTCGACGGACGGGGAGACCTTCTATCTGGTCCATCGCTGGGAGGATCAGGAGATGATCTCCGGTACGCCGAACGGGCGCGTCGTCCATTCCTATGAGGGCGACCGCTATAAGGCGCGCTATGTGCGGCTGATCTTTTCGTCGGACGTCAACTGCTTTATCGACGAGATTAAGGTGTTCGGCGGCGCGGCTGACGGCAGCGAGAAAACGGCCGACGTCGAGCAGAAAATCGAATATCGGAACGCATACGCGCCGAACAACATCGAAGCGCTCGGCGGCGTTTCCAACAGCATTTTGATTTACAACAACGCGTATTACAACGGCGCGGAGTCGGATATCGGCAAGAATACATATGACGAGCTGCTGCCTTATATCGCTTACGTCGACAAAAACAAAACCTTTCTCGATACGATGTTCGATTCGGCGCTCTTTCTCCCGCTCAACCCCGGAACCGACGGCGAACATTCGCTGATGAAGCAGAGCGGCTGGGAGCATTATCTGGAAAATACCATCGGCGCGGCGGAAGACATCAATATGACCGCGCTCGACCGTCTCGTCGGCGACATCAAGGCCGAGCTGGACTTGGGCGACGACTTCCAATTTCCCGTGATTATGACCGTTCCCTATACAAACCCGTCCGCAGCGGTCTTTGGGACGCTGGACGGTGACGCTTCCGTCAGTCTCGATACGCTGGAGGGCTGTGAAGCGGTCGTGGAGTGGTTCGTCGACGAATCTATCTCCGCGTTTGAAAACGCGGATTTCCAGAACCTTAAGCTCGTCGGTTTTTACTGGTACGCCGAGCTGGTCAACTATGCCGCGTCGGACTTCGGCGAGGCGCTTGTGCAGTCGTTCAACGCCTATGTACACGGCAAGGATCTCGGCACGATGTGGATTCCGTACTACTGCGCCCCCGGAATGGAGCGCGCGGTGGAGTTGGGCTTTGACGTTGCCTGCGTGCAGAACGGTTATGCGTTCCCGAAGGAGGACGGCGAAAACGGGCTGGTACAGCCGGGCGTTATCGCCGACTCATTGGACATCGCGTATCGCTACGGTCTCGGCGCCGAAATCGAGCTGCAGCTCGTAGAGGACTATTTCGACCGTTATTCCGAGTATATTTCCGGTAACTATCAGGCCGGCGTGATGACCGACAGCTTCACCGCCTTCTATCAGGGCGGCGGCCCGGGCGCGCTGTACACCTGCGCGTTCGGCAATAATAAGCAGCGCGCCGTGTACGATATGACTTATATGTATATTAAAGGAACCTATGAGGAATTCGCGCCTGTCATCGAACAGGATGGCCCCGTTTATTTTTTGAAGGATTCGACCAAAAACAGCGGTACGCTCGTGGTGACGGACGGCGACACGCCCCGCACCGAGCTGACTGTCGCTTATCTGGAGGAGCCGTCGCATGGCAAGCTGTCCATCGACGCGGACGGCTACTTCCTCTATGTGCCCGATACCGGCTACACAGGCGACGACAGCTTTGTCGTCGAGATCTCCGACGGCAAGCATTCGACCGGCCGCGTGACCATACAATTGAAAATCGTGGAAACGCTGATGCCGCTGAGTAAGGCGGGCAGTTCACTCACCGGCACCCGCATCGTCCGCTTCGCCGATAAGGCGTCCACGCAAACGGCGGGCGACGGGATCTATGAAGTCGCCGTCAGCGCGGAAGGGAAGGTCATTTCCGCCGCGTATGCGAATGACACCGCTATCCCGGAGGGAGGCTATGTCATCGCGGCCATCGGCGACGAAAAGGTGAATTGGCTCAGCGCCAACGCAATTGTTGGTTGTACGGCAATCTACGATGCCGTCACCAACTCCATTGTTTTTGAAGTCGGCTCCGACGAGGGGCCCGACACCGGTGCCGACAATACGGGGATGATTCTCCTCGTATGCGCCGTACTTCTGGTTGTAATCGCAGCAGCGGTTATAATAATCGTTATGCAAAAACGAAAGAAAAGGGGACAACAAGCATGAAAAAAGTTATCGCTTCCATCCTTGCCGTTGTGATGTTGCTCTTCCTCGTCGCTTGCGGAACGACAGAAGGGGACGAAAGCAGCGCAGCCGCTTCCTCCACCCCCGCATCCACCAGCAAAGATGAGAGCAAGACCACTTCCTCCGATTCGGACGACGAGTCGTCCACAGCCTCTTCGGACACCTCGTCCGAGGAAAGTGATCCCGGCCCCGAATTGCCGGCGTATCTGACGAACTTCGTGTCTTTTGCCGAATCGCTCGGGACGGGGCTGAAGGCGACAGACACGACCTCCATCCGCCTGACGAAGATCGACGATGCGCCCGTGGAAGGCGACATTGTGCTCTTCACCAGCGCGTATGGCGATACCATTGCGGCCGACGACGAGACCTACGCCGATTTTGCCATTGTTGTGTTT
>ERZ824488.3727-NODE-3727-length-11064-cov-4.001272_pt1 | contig 11064 bp, 7 predicted proteins | sample MGYA00519936_ERZ824488 | MGnify/ENA primary metagenome ERZ824488 (study PRJEB31778, sample SAMEA3449153) | human gut metagenome | biome: human gut; feature: human-associated habitat; material: faeces | place: United Kingdom | collected 2010/2012 ... | reverse complement strand
TGGAACGCGAATCGGGGCATGCGATTGACCAGCTCAACGTCGACGGCGGGGCATCGGCGAACGGCTTTTTGATGCAATTCCAGGCCGATATTCTCAATGCCCAGCTCAACCGTCCCAAGGTGCTTGAAAGCACAGGCTTGGGAGCTGCGTTTTTGGCAGGGCTTTCCACGGGATTCTGGGAGGGCACGGCTGAATTGCGCGCCATGCGCGAGCGCGACGATCACTTCCGCCCTGCAATGATTGAGGCAGAGCGTGAAGAAAAGCTCGCCAACTGGCACGCGGCGGTTTCTCGGGTTATGATTCACGGGTAATGAATATCGGCGGCATGGCCGCGCGAAGAAAGGATTGTCATGGCAATGAAAATCTCCATTGGCAGCGACCACGCTGGTTTCGAGCAGAAGCAAGAGCTTGCGGCGTATCTGAGGGAGCAGGGCTACGATGTTATCGACCGCGGCCCCGACAGCGACGATCGCGTCGATTACCCCGATTATGCAGCCGCTGTTGCGCATGACGTGTCCAACGGCGTGGCCGACCGCGGCGTGCTCGTATGCGGTACGGGCATCGGCATGGCGCTCGCGGCCGACAAAATCGTTGGCTGCCGCGCTGCGAACATCATCAACGTGCAGTTTGCTGAACTGTGCCGCCAGCATAACGACGCGAACATCATCACGCTTTCCGGCCGTTTCGTTGAGCTCGACGTGAACAAGCAGATCGTCGACACCTTCCTTACGACCAAATTCGAGGGCGGCCGCCACGCTATGCGCGTGAAAAAGATTATGGACCTCGACGCCGACGTGAATACGTATCGCTAGGCGCCAGCCACCATCGTTTTCAAACGATTGCGTTAAATACCGAAGAGAAGGGAGCCCCCGCGGCTCCCTTCGGCTATATTGGAGCGGTCCCGAAACTCGCGCGTGACGCGCGATGCCGCATCAAACGAAGGAGACAGCATGTCTTTGCTCGCCGAACAAGACCCTCAGGTGGCCGAGGCAATTTCCGAAGAGCTCGATCGCCAGCGCAATTCCATCGAGCTTATCGCGTCTGAGAATTTCACCAGCCCTGCCGTCATGCAGGCCATGGGCAGCGTGCTTACCAATAAATACGCGGAAGGCTATCCGGGCAAGCGTTATTACGGCGGCTGCCAGTACGTCGATCAGGTCGAGCAGATCGCCATTGACCGCGCCTGCAAGCTGTTCGGTGCGAAGTATGCCAACGTCCAGCCGCACTCCGGCGCACAGGCCAACCTGGCCGTCTACTTTGCGCTGCTGAACGTCGGTGACACCGTCATGGGCATGGACCTGTCCCAGGGCGGCCACCTGACCCACGGCTCCCCCGTGAACATGAGCGGCAAGAACTACAACTTTGTCTCCTACGGCGTCTCCGCCGAGGATGGCCGCATCGACTACGCCGCACTGGCCAAGCAGGTCGCGAAGGTCCGCCCCAAGCTGCTGGTCGCCGGTGCATCGGCCTATCCCCGCGCCATCGACTTTGAGAAGCTGGCCGAGATCGCCCACGGCTACGGCGCGATGCTGATGGTCGATATGGCGCACATTGCGGGTCTTGTCGCAGGCGGCCAGCACCAGAGCCCCGTACCCTACGCCGACGTGGTCACCACCACGACCCACAAGACGCTGCGCGGCCCCCGCGGCGGCCTGATTTTGACGAACAACGAGTATATCATCAAGCGCATCAACTCCGCCATCTTCCCCGGCACGCAGGGCGGCCCGCTGGAGCACGTCATCGCCGCGAAGGCCGTCTGCTTTGGCGAGGCGCTGAAGCCGGAGTTCAAGGAGTATGCCCGCAAAATTGTTGAGAACGCGAAGGCGCTTGAAGCCGAGCTGACCGCCCGCGGCGTGAAGCTGGTCTCCGGCGGCACGGATAACCACCTGCTGCTGATCGACCTGACCGACGAGGACTGCACCGGCAAGGAGCTGGAGCACAATCTGGACGAGGTGCACATCACCGCGAACAAGAACACCGTCCCCGGCGAGAAGCGCAGCCCGTTTGTGACGAGCGGCGTGCGCATCGGCACCCCCGCCGTCACGACCCGCGGCATGGGTCCCGACGAGATGAAGGTGATCGCCGACTGCATTGCAGACTGCGTGTTTGACTTTGCGAACAAGAAGGACGAGGTCGCCAGGAAGGTCGAGGAGCTGACGAAGAAGTTCCCGCTGTATGAATAAGCCTTGATTGAAAAATAGAAAGCCGCTGCCTGTGGTTACACATGGGCAGCGGCTTTTGTTTGTGCGCAAGGTTGGCGGCGGCGGAAGGTTTACGGATCGCCGCTGTAGGGGGCGGCGTCCCCGACGCCCCGCGGAGCGGTCAAGACCGCTCCCTACGATGCAAAAGATAAACGGGCGGCAACGGCAAGGCTGCGGGCCGGGCATGCCCGGCCCCTACAGGGTGGCTTTGTTTGTGCGTAGGGGCGGATTCCATATCCGCCCGCAGGCGTGTACGGCGGCGGAAGGTTTACGGATCGCCCTGTAGGGGGCGGCGTCCCCGACGCCCCGCGGAGCGGTCAAGACCCCTCCCTACAAAGCAAACCGTTAAGGGGGATTCAACTGTTAGGCTGCGGGCCGGGCATGCCCGGGCCTTACGGGGGCATTCACGATAGCCACGCCCTCGCCAGCGCCTGCGCCACCTTCTCCACATCGTCCTCCTTCAGGGCCGAGTACCCCGCTACCACGGTATCCGCCCGGCAGAGCTCGGGCCGGGCGAGATAATACTCACTCAGGCCGCGCAGCCGCACGCCCTGCTGCGCCGCGGCGGCGACCATGGCACGCTCGCCGCCGGCCCCCGGCAGCGTCAGCAGAAAATGCAGCCCGCTGTGTACGCCGTCCAGCTCCACGCCCGGCAGCGCCGCGCGCAGTGCTGCCGCAAACGCCTCCATGCGGCGCTTGTAGGCAAGGCGCATCCGGGCAAGATGCCGCGTGAAATACCCGCCCGCCATGAACTCGCAAAGCGTCTGCTGCTCAAAGCGGCTGACCGTGTTGGCGTAGGTCGCAAAATCCCGGCGATAGCGCGCCAGCAGGCTTTGCGGCAGCACCATGCAGGCAATGCGGATGCCCGGGGCCAGACTTTTTGAAAACGTCGTCAGGTAGACCACCGGGCCGTCCGGGCCCGCCATGCCCTGCAAACTGGGCAGAGGGCGCGTATCAAAGCGGAACTCCGAGTCGTAGTCGTCCTCCAAAATGTACCGCCCGGGCCGGGCCGCTGCCCAGGCCAGCAGCTGGGCGCGGCGGGTCGCAGGCATCGTAACACCCGTCGGAAAGTGATGACTGGGCGTCAGATAGCAGAGGTTTGCACCGCTTTTTTCCAGCGCGTCGGCGGGCAGGCCCTCGCGGTCAATGTCCACCAGCGTGCAGGGAATGCCGCTGTTCTGCAGGACCGTCCGCGTGCGGAAGTAGCCGGGGTTCTCGATGGCCGCCATGCCGTCGCTGAACAGGTGCGCCAGGCACCCGAGCAGATACTCAATGCCCGCGCCGACGACGATCTGCTCCGGCGTGCATTCCACACCGCGGTACACCGACAAATATTCCGCGATCTGTGTGCGCAGCGGGGCGTCGCCCTGCATCTCGCCGCGCTGTAAAAGCTCGGGCCGCTGGTAGAGCAGCTCCTTCTGGATGCGTCCCCAGCTGCGCGCCGGGAACAGCGCCGTGTCCACGCTGCCGGTGGACAGGTCGTAGACCGGCTGCGGCGCGGCGGGCGGCTGCGGCGCAGGGGCGGCGGGGGCGCGGCGGGCGCGGCTGTGCAGCATGCCGTAGGTCTTTTGCACATAAAAGCCGCTGCGGGGACGCGGCTCGGCCAGACCCTCGGCGGCCAGCATCTGGTAGGCGGCGTCCACCGTGTTGACGCTGACGCCCTGCTGCGCAGCCATCGTGCGGCGGCCCGGCAGCGGCGTTCCGGGTGCGCGCTGGCCGGTGCGGATCTCATCCGCCAGGGCGGCGTACAGCTGCTCATACAGCGGCGTTTTTTGGTCGGCATCCAACTCTATCATGGCAGTCCTCCACACTGGCCCCATAAAAAATTTAAAAACTGAGCATTTATTCAGAGCCAGAAATCAGTATAATAAAAACATACCTTCCCGGAAGGAAAATGTCAATAGAGGTGTACGAAACTATGTCTACCGCAATGATGTGGCTGCTGCTGTTCGTCGTAGCAGCCCTGGCACTGCTGATCGCAGCGCTGACCAAAACGAAATTCACCGTGCAGAAAATCAGCATCATCGGCATCATGGCCGCGCTGAGCTTTGTCGCGTATGAGTTCTTCCGCATCCCGAACGTCTTTGGCACGGGGTCCAGCTTCCATCTGGGCAACACCTTCACGGCGCTGACCGCCATGCTGCTGGACGGTGTGTCCGGCGGTCTGGCCGGTGCCATCGGCCTGGCGCTGGCCGACGTTGTCGCCGGTGACCCGGGCTACGCCATCACGACCTTTATTCTGAAGTTCATCATCGGTCTGGTCTGCGGCGCGGTGTCCCACAAGGTCATCCACCTCAGGACCTTCCCCACCGGCAGCAAGCTTAAGTACGTGGCCGCCGTCACGGCGTCGGCCTTCAGCGGCCTGCTGGTCAACGTGTTCACCGACCCGTTCATCGGCTACTTCCGCAACCTGTACATCTTTGGCCAGCCCGCGGAGTTCGTCTCCGTCGTGACCAAGATTGCCAGCGGTGTGACGCTGGTCAACTCCCTGCTCTCCACCGTCTGCGCCGTTGTCCTGTACATCGCCCTGCGCCCCGCCCTGGAGAAGGCACATCTGCTGCCGAAGGAGTGATTCTCCCAAAGCCTTCCCCTTGGGGGGAAGGTGGCCCCGCAGGGCCGGATGAGGGGGAAGTTGCCGGATGCAGACCGTAAACGGGTACTGCTGGCAAACTCCGCCCTCATCAGTCCGCTTCGCGGACAGCTTCAGTCTCCGCGCTAAGAGCCGCCTCCGGCGGTTGCGCTCCGACACGCGCCTGCGGGCGCAGCCCCTCAGGGGAAGCCTTTTAACACAGCTATCCTCATTTCTGTTTACCCCCGCTTCGGCGGGGTTTTTGTTTTGCGGCAAATTATGTAAAAATTGCAAAAAGACTGGCGTTCCGGTGGGAAATGGTGTAAAATGGACTTACATATTGTGTAAACACTCCATGCTCCCACGCGAAAGGAGCCTTTCATGGCAGGCAAAACCAAATCACAAAAGAAAAAAGCGCTGGATATGCGCAGCAAGATGTATCTGGTGCTGGCTCTGTGCAGCGTCATGCTGCTGGTCAGCGTCGGCATCTCGCTGGTGCTCATCGGCGGCATCGACCTCGGCGGCGCGGACGCCCAGAGCGTCTCCACCGTGGACAGCGCGTCCATGGTCGTCGAGAGCGGCTATAATAAAGAGGAAAACACCATCGATACCCAGGCCTACACCTCGACGATCCTTGAGCAGGCCGCCGACGCGGGCGACAGCTATGTGGACGAGACGCTGTTTCTGGGCGACAGCAACACAGCCCGCATGTACCGCATGTTCGACTATTGCAGCTACGACAACGCCATCGGCTCGGTGGGCATGACCGCCAAGAGCCTGGCGACCTTTGCCTGCGTGCAGGTAAGCACTTCGTCCGGCTACATCACGATGCCCCAGGCCGTGGCGAAATTGCAGCCGCGCCGGGTCATCCTGACCTTCGGCACGAACGACCTGAACCCCGGCTATAAGGCCGCGGACTTCGTCAAAAACTACCAGACCGGCATCGAGGCCATCGTCACCGCCTACCCCAGCGTGGACATCATCGTCAACGCCATCCCGCCCATCGGGCAGCAGCACTCCAACCAGAGCCTGACCCAGACCCAGGTGGACGAGTACAACAAAGCGCTCGTCGAAATGTGCCAGGAGAAGGGCTGGAAGTTCCTGAACAGCGCCGAGGTGCTGAAGGATTCCGTCACCGGCTACGCCAAGAGCGGCTATGTGGAGACGAGCGACGGCATCCATCTGACCCGCACGGCGATGGACGCGCTGTTCAACTACATCCGCACCCACAGCTACATTACCGAGGATGACCGCCCCGCGCTGACGACGATCCCGAAGCACACCGGCGACAAGGACGCCGTGGTCTACACGGTGCCGGTGGTCAGCTCCTCCAGCACCGCCACAGCGACGGCCACGCCCGAGCCGACGGAGGAGCCCGCCGACAGCGAGAGCACGAGTGACAGCTATGTGGAGACCACGCCGACGCCGACCCCCGAGGTCACGGCCACCCCGTCCCCGACGCCCGAGGTGACACCAACTCCCCCGGAGTCAACTGAGCCGACACCAACTCCCCCAGAGTCAACTGAGCCGACACCAACTCCCCCAGAGTCAACTGAGCCGACACCCACGCCCCCGGAGAGCACCTCCGATGCAGATGTTCCCGCCGGGAATGACGGAACTCAACCTACATAAAACACTGACCCCCGCAGCACCTGACGCTGCGGGGGTCTTTTTCTTATGCTTTTTTGCCGAGCAGCTCGGTGCGGATGTAGCGGAAGCAGGCATCCTCGCCCTCGTCGCGCAGAATCAACAGGCAGGTCTCCAGCTCCTTGCGGGTCTCGGGGTGCAGGATGTAGTGGTCCCTGCTGCGGTCATAGTACTCCCACGCCGCGGCGTCGGTGTACTTGTCGCCCTTATAGTTCTTGCTGGCGGCAATGCGGTCACAGACCATCTCGGCCACGTAGCGGGCGGGCATCCGCATACCGGCCATGGCATGGTCGCCGTCCGGCGCGTAGTCGATCCAGTATTCCAGATGGTGCTTGTTGCGGCCCTTATGGTGCAGCCAGGCGGCGCTGTAGCCCTCGGCCTGGCGCTGGGCGTTGTTGGGGCTGCACGTCCCCTGCCAGTATTTGGCCCCGGCCCAGAACTCCACGGGGGCCAGCTTGCTTAAATCATGGGTCAGGCCCTGCCAGTACAGCCCGCAGCGGAAGCAGTTTTTCATCACCAGCATCTTGTGATGGCGGATCGTTTTGTAGTGTTTAATGGGATGCCACAAGGTCTTTTTTCCTCCCCGGGATCATGAGTTTTGCCAGCACCGGCAGCAGCATACAGCTGATCGGCACAAACGCAAAGTGCCACAGCATCGGTATAAGGTGGGTATGGATCGCAGCGTGCGCCTTGGACAGCACCATCCAGGACGCCGGGGCCGCCAGTCCCAGCCCCCAGACGATGCACGGTGGCACCAGCTGCGCCGCCGTGCCGCGGCGTAGGCAGGCAACAACGCTCACCGCGCCGACCAGCAGCGCAAACAGCAGCAGCTGCCATGCCGTGACGCTGACGGGCCCGAGCTGCAAAAGCGGCTCCGTACTCTCACGGAAATACTGCGCGAGCACCTGCGGCACGTTCACGTCCCGCACCGCGCCGTCCGTCAGGCTGACGCGGTCCGTGACGGCACGGGTCATGTTCTGCCAGGCGTCCGCCGCGCTGCCGAAGCAGAGCCATTCCTGTGCGAACCAGAGCGCCAGCGCCGCAGTCACACCGCCCAGCGCCGAGACACCCGCCCCGACGGTGCGGCCCAGCCAGACGAGCGCGCCGTGCGGGTCGCGCCGCACAAAATACGCCTTGGCTGCCGCGTAGCAGAGCGGGATCTCACACAGGATCAAAAATGTTGTGATAAATTCAAACCCGCACATGCAACGCACCATGCAGGCGGCGGCCACCAGCGGCCAGCACCCGCGGGGCGTTTTGCCGCGCACGCGGGTGCAATGGCAGAGCCAAAGCGTCGCCAGCAGCGGCAGCAGCCAGGTCCACAGGCACCAGTACAGGTCCTTCATGCCGCGCTGCAGCCAGGGGGCCAGCAGCACCGACGCAAACCCGAACGCTGCCGCCAGCGGGCCGAATTCTTCCCACACGGCCAGCGCCGCAAGCAGCTCCGCCGCGTAGAACAGCGTGCTGTTCAGCCAGTAGAGGGCGGTCTCCCGCGCCAGACCGTCGGGCAGCCAGTGCCGCAGCAGACGGTTGACCCCGCCGAACAGCCAGCCCTGCAAGCCCGACTGGTGGGTGTAGGGGTGGAACGCCGCCGCGTCGGTGGGGGTGTCGTCCCGGAACAGTGCGCGGTTCGTGTCGTCGCTCCAATCGTCGGTGTAGACGCCCAGAAAACCGCCGGGGGCGTGCTGCCCCTGCTCCATCTGGTGGATGCGGCCATAGACGAGCGTCTGGGAGCCTGTATCCCACACGCCGGTCAGGTAGGCGCTGGCATTGTGCCGCACCGTGGTCAGCAGCGCGGCCAGCGCCAGCACTGCCAGCAGGGTCGCCGCGCCGCGCAGGGGTGCGGGCAGCGTCCGCCATATTCCTTTTGCTTTTGTCAATGTTATCGATCCCATTTGTCGCACAGCGCAGCGATCTGGCTGGCAAATTTTGCAAGGTCCTTGTTGGCCCCGCCCTGGTTGTGGCGGATGACCTCCAGCAGGCGCTGGCCCATGTTGGCCAGCCTGTCATAGGCCGCGCTGGTGCGCACGGTCTCGGCGGATTTCGTCTTGATGATCTTTTGGGTGTTGCCGACCTCGGCGCAGGCGACGCGGCCCTCGGCGGCGATCCAGATCGAGCCGTTGTAGGGGGCGTCGGCCTCGTAGCCCTCCTCCTTCAGATGGTTGGCCCAGTGCTCGGCGACGGCGTCCTCGCCATGGTTGACAAAGACGAACTTCGGCTTTTCGTCAAAGGCGCGTAGCCAGGCTTCCAGCCCGTCCTTGTCGGCGTGACCCGAAAGCCCGCCCAGCTGCGCAATGCGGGCCCTGACCTGCACCGGCTCGCCAAAGAGCTTGACCTCCTGCGCACCGTTGACCAGCGCGTTGCCTAAGGTGCCGGGGCTTTGGTAGCCGACGAACAGCACCGTACACTCGGGCCGCCAGAGGTTATATTTTAAGTGGTGGCGGATGCGGCCCGCGTCGCACATGCCGGCGGCGGAGATGATGACCTTGGGCGTCGGGTCGCCGTTGATGGCCATGGATTCCTCTTTCGTCTCGCTGACGTGCAGACCCGGGAACTGCAGGGGGTTTTGGCCGCTCTGCACCAGGGCGAGGGCTTCGTCGTCGTAGCACTCGGCAAAGTTTTCCCGGAAGATCGTGGTGGATTTGCTCGCCAGCGGGCTGTCCACAAAGACCGGGAAATTTTCGTGGCCCTTGATACGGCCCTCGGCCTTGATCTGACGGATAAAATACAAAAGCTCCTGCGTGCGGCCCACGGCAAAGCTGGGGATGACGACATTGCCGCCCTTGTCGAACGTCGATTGCAACACGGCGCTCAAATCGCCGATATAATCCGGTTTCGGGCCGTGGCTGCGGTCCCCGTAGGTGGATTCCATGACAAGGTAATCCGCGTGGCCCGGGTTGGACGGGTCCTTGATGAGCGGCTGATGGGTATTGCCGATGTCGCCCGAGAAAACGATGATTTCCGGCGTGCGGCCCGGCTCCGCAATGCGCAGCGAGACGGATGCGCTGCCCAGCAGGTGCCCCACATCGGTAAAGCGCATCTCGATTTTGCCGGTTGGCCCGTCGAACAGTGTCTGCCACGTCTCATAGGGGCAGGGCACAAACTGCTTCATGACGTTCTGCGCGTCCTCGACGGTGTAGTCCGGCTCGATCATCTCGGCGCCGCTGCGCATGGCCTTGCGGTTTTTCCACTCGGCCTCCTGCTCCTGAATGTGGGCGGAGTCCTCCAGCATGATGGCGCAGAGGTCGCGGGTCGCATCGGTGGTATAGATGGGGCCGCGGTAGCCGTTTTTGTACAGGTACGGGATGCGGCCCGAGTGGTCGATGTGCGCATGGGTCAGCAGCAGTGCCTCATAGGTGCCGGGCGCGCAGGGCAGGTCGGCGTTCTCATACACGTCGCGGCCCTGCTCCATGCCGCAGTCGATCAGAAAGCGGTGTCCCGCCGCCTCCAGCTGTGTGCAGCTGCCGGTCACTTCCCGGTCAGCGCCTAAGAATGTGAGCTTCATGTGGGAGAACCTCCTTTATTTGGGGATGTTGGGGGTGGAACGAGAGTTGCCGTGAAGTTGGCGGGGCGTCGAGGACGCCGCCCCCTACGGACTGCCGTGAATGGGTGCGCACGAGAGGGGCGAGGGAGGGCGGCAGCCCGCCCCTTCCAAGTTGGCGGGTGAAGCCCGGGGATGGGCGGCGACGGAAAGCCCGTCGGAATCCCCCAGGCCGCTAGCGCGGCCAGCCCCCTTTGACAAGGGGGCCTCCCTCTCCCCCCCTGCGGGGGTTCGGGGGAACACCCGAGTTTACAAACGGAGCAGAGGGCGCGGGCGTTAAGAACGAAAAGTAATACTGCTTTCGTTTAGCCCGCGCCCTCTGCGACCTCCGCTTTGGGGTTCCTAGGGGCGTGCAGCCCCTAGGTCGCGGGTCCGCTGCGTCGAAACAGCGGCAATTTTCTTTGGTTCTTTCTTTTGTTGGCAAAAGAAAGAACGAGTTCCCGGGAGGCAGCCGTCCCCGGTCCGGCCACGTACCAAAAAAGGCGAACTCGGAACATCCCCAAATTCGCCTTTTTAATGTTATAACGTCCGAATTACTCCACAGAGATCATGTAGTAGTACACGGGCTGGCCGCCGCTGATGTGGCTGACCTCGACACTGCCGCCGCACTTGGCGCGCACCAGATCGGTCGTCTTTTCGGCGTCCTCGTCGCTGACGTCGCAGCCGGAAATGACCGTGATGAACTGGGTGTCCTTCTTCTTCATGGAGCGGGCCAGACGATAGGTCATCTTGACCAGGTCGGTGCCGGTGGAAACGATTTTGCCGTTCTCCAGCGCCATGATCTCGCCCTTCTTGATGGGCTTGCCGTCAAACTCGCTGTCGCGGGCGGCATAGGTGATCAGACCCGTGCTGACGCGGTCCGCCGCCTGCATCATGGCAACGGCGTTCTCCTCCGGCTTCAGGTCGGGGTCAAAGTTCAGCATGGCGGTCATGCCCTGGGGCACGGTGCGGGTGGGCAGCACGATGACCTTGCGGTCCGCGAGCTTCTGCGCCTGCTCGGACGCCATGATGATGTTCTTGTTGTTGGGCAGAACGAGCACGGTCTTGGCGGGCACGCTCTGGATGGCGGCGAGGATGTCCTCGGTGGAGGGGTTCATCGTCTGGGC
>ERZ824488.3718-NODE-3718-length-11098-cov-4.594223_pt1 | contig 11098 bp, 12 predicted proteins | sample MGYA00519936_ERZ824488 | MGnify/ENA primary metagenome ERZ824488 (study PRJEB31778, sample SAMEA3449153) | human gut metagenome | biome: human gut; feature: human-associated habitat; material: faeces | place: United Kingdom | collected 2010/2012 ... | reverse complement strand
GCTGTGGCTGGACAGGAGTACCATTGTACCCCTTGCCGGTCATGGCCGCGCCGGGAGCTGCCCGGTTTTTACAGACCGCCGTTTCTCGCTCATACAGGCAGGATGACAGCAAGACCAATGAAAGAAAGTAGGTGGGATCTGCTCATCCGTGCCGTACCTCATGGCGCGGCTTCTGAATCGGCTTTTGCTCATCGCACTGGCAAAGGGGAAGTTACCGATGAATGGGTATGCGGTTGTCAAGGAACAGGCGAAAGGGGAAGTTCAGAAAGAACACCTTTCACCCATCGTCCTGAAACCGTGGGGGTGTCAACCCTGCTCTGCAAAAAATTTTTTTAATTTTTTGATGGCAAGGTTCAAAGACTTAGCTACCGCCTGATGGCTTGTCCCCTCCAGCCTGCCGATCTGCCGGGTGGACAGGCCACGGAACACATGAAGCCGAAAACGCCGCTTCTGGACTTCTGTAAGTACGCCCGCAGCAAACAGCCGCTCCAGTGCAATCCGGGCATAGCGGCGGTTTTGGATTTCTACCGCCAATTCTTCTAATTCGTCCTCCAATGGACGGGTAGAGCAGCAGTCCATTTCCTCTAAACCGTGAATGGACACATCCTTACGGGTCTGGGCGCTTTCAGCCCGATCCTGCTCATAGTAGATCTCATCAGACAGGGCTTTCAGTTTTGCAAAGTCCTGTTCTGTTTTATCCGGGTTCTCCTTCAGGTAGTCCTCCAGAGAAACCTCAACAATTTCATCATGGAAGCGATAAACAATGTTTGGGCTGTATTTGTTTATCGCATAATCACTTTTGCGATAATCTCGCAATTTTTGTACCTCCGATCTGTTTTTTTGCGAAAACAGACCGGAGGTGGCGGCGCCCTGCTCCTGTAACCAGGCCACCTATGAAACAAGCGGCTGACTTTGTAATCTGGTACAAAATCAGCCGCTCGAAGGATAAGTACATTGAGAAGCCCAATGGCGTATGGAGCATCCGCAGGCGGAGGCTTGTCCCCGGATGGGGCAAACTCTCTCCCGCAAAAGCGCCGGTGAACGCCGATTGAAAATTGTCCATTAAAAGCCGTGTGTCGTTTGAGAAGGGCAAAAAGCAGCTTCTCAATGCTGTGGATTTTCTCATCCATAGCACGCTACTCCTTGTCCGCTTATGCGGACGGCACACAGGCGGCTGGCGTCATCCCCTTTCTTTTAAGCGTGGCAGCCCAAAGCTGCCGCCCTTGCTGATATATGTTGTTGTAAGGTCGAACCGGGAGAAATCATAGGGATATTTCCCGGATTATGTCGATGAATAAAAGAAAAGCGGCCCCTATCCTGTTATCGGACAAAGACCGCTTTAATTGATTTCACGATATTTTCTCTTTTGGGTTCTCGAATCATGTGCCTCACCTCACTTCGTATCTTTAGAGGGATATTGGTAGAAACTGCCACAAAATGAAGTCTACCGGGTCGAGTTATGGATAACTTAATAGCAAGCTGAAAAAGCCTGTCGAACGGGAATAATCGTTCGACAAACAGCCCTATAAAACACCTGTATGAGTATCCTGTAAAAGACGAGGGTAGTCAATCAATGACTACCCTCGTCTATTTCTTTGGGACAACCAACTTATATCCAGTCCCGATTACTGTTTTAATATACTGTGGATGCCGAGGGTCTGGTTCCAGCTTGCTCCGCAGACGGCAAATCGTATTCTCCACTGTATTGGAGCCAAAATGCTGCTCTGTATCCCAGGCCGAAGCATAGAGCTGATCCCTTGTAAACACTCGTCCGGGGCTTTTCGCCAGACAATAGAGCATGGAATATTCGCCATGATTCAGATGAATTGCTTCTCCGGCTTTCAGCACACGCCGATAAGCTGGATAAATTTTAACATCTCCAAATGACAACATGGAAGATGTTGCCTCAATCACTTGGACAGATTTGCCGTGCAGGGCATCCATGATAGTCTGAAACACATTCTCATCTGGGTCAATCGCCCGGATCACTATGATTTCCTCCATATTGTCACCGCCTTCATCCATCACAAGGTTTTAGCTTGCCCCTTGGATTTCTCAAATTTTACGGTAGCAGCTTTAAGTTGCTGGAAACTATTCTCACTGATGGTATGCTCCATTCGGCAAGCATCCTGTTCTGCCATCTCTGGATCAACACCGGCATCTATCAGCAAACGAGTAAAAAAACAGTGTTTTTCATAGGTTTGCTCCGCCACCTCCCGGCCTACATCCGTCAGGTGCAAAAAGAAATCATCGTCCATTGTGAGAAAACCGCCCTCTTTTAAGGTGGATACCGCATGGCACACACTGGGCTTGGACACTCCCAGGTGCCGGACAACATCTACGGAGCGTACCATTCCTTTTCCTTTTTGGAGTACCAGCACGGCCTCCAGATAGTCCTCGCCCGATGCATAAAGTTGTTTCATGGAAACCTCCTTACGCAGAGAGTTTCTGTTCAGCATTCCACATGGCGGCATACTTACCCTTCTTCGCAAGCAACTCCTCATGGGTGCCGGACTCTGCAATTTTGCCGCCTGATACTACAAGTATTTGATCCGCATTCTTAACAATAGATAGGGTATGAGCAATCATCACCACAGTTTTCTTCGCTTTCAGCAGATTGACAATGGCCTGTTTAACGGCCAGTTCGTTCTCAATGTCCAGGGATGCCGTAGCTTCATCCAACAACAGGATAGGACTGTTTTTCAAAATAGCCCTGGCGATGGAGAGTCGTTGCCGCTCACCGCCGGAGAGCAGGTTGCCGTTCTCGCCGGTGGGAGTATCGTAGCCCTTTTCCATCTTACGGATGAAGTCATCGCAGTTAGCTTCCCGGCAGGCGGCCTCGATTTCCTCATCCGTGGCGTCTGGCCGGGCGTGGCGGATATTCTCACGAATGGTGTCATTGAAAAGAAATACATCCTGATCCACCATAGAGATTTGTTCCAGCACCCGTTCCGCTGCCACTTGGTTGATGGATTTATCGCCGATAGCGATTGTGCCGCTGGTCGGCTCGTAGTATTTAGCAATCAGATTTAAGATGGTAGACTTACCGGAACCGGAGTCCCCCACGATAGCAGTAAGTTTCTGATTTGGAACATGGAGCGAGATATGTTCCAATACAGGCTCCCCCGGAACATAGGAAAAATCTATGTCTTGGAATTCAATATCATAATTTTGCGATACAAAAGGCTCTGTGGTGCCACATTCTTCAGACTCGTTAAAAATTTTCACAATCTGGCGCTTTGAAATGGTTAAGTTCTTGTAGCTGGTCAAATCGACATAAATGGTAGTTTCCAACTTTGCGAGAAAGAGCGGCATCATGCAGAGCATTAAATATGTGACCAAATCCATCGAACCACTAAGTAGGGGATTAGATGCGGCAAGCATGATAACTGGGCAGCTACACCACGCCAATGCGCCTAAAACAGATCCCGGCGGAATCGTGTTGGCCTCATATATGTAGCTGATGTCACTAAAGTCTTTCATCGCCTTGGTGACAGCTTCATTTTTTGTCCCACCGATTCCATAGGCCCGAAAGGTTTGGATACCAGTCACATACTCAACAATACTGCTGACATTTTCTGCGCTGATTTGGTTTTTCCTGTTTCCATATTTTTTGACGGCCCGGAATGAAAACCAAATTGCCGGAATCAGTAAAAAATCTGTTGCCAAAAATATAATACCTCCAGGCAACCAGATAGTTGAGACAAACACAATCAGCATAAGTGAGAGGGAAATATTCTTTGCCAAATCGCCCACCTTATGCGTCAAGATTTTTTCGTAATTTGTAACATCACTTGTGATGGTATTGATGTATTGTCCCGTCTGTCCTTGAGTAAATCGGGAGAGAGGTATTTTTTTGATTTTGTCTCCCAGGCAAAGGCGTATCTGCTTGCTAACTGCTGCACCGCCAATCTGACCTTGAGTATAACCAAATCCATAGATCAGCAAACGCAGGAGAAAAATACCAGCCAGCAAACCTGTGATGGCAAGGAGCGGCTGTAATAAAAATTTTTTCTGGAGCAACATTTGCATGACCAAGTACAAAATCATAAAATTGCAGCCAGACAATAACCCTTCCAAAATGGTACAGCCAACGCCGAGATAAAAGTTCCGGTTTTTTTGAAACGGCTTATATTGCTCCATCAGACCTTTCCTCCTTCCATTTGATAAGTCATGGCTCTGGCCGCTTCGTAGTCCTCCCAAGCCTTTTGATAATATTCGTTTCTTTCCCGCACCTCTGCATGAGTGCCAACACAGGTAACGGTATGGTTTTCTACCACGGCCACCCTATCACACATTTTGATAGCCCCCAGCCTATGAGCCACAATAATGACTGTTTTCCCTTTGCATAGATTTTCGATGGCTTTGTCTATTTCTACTTGGTTTTCAGGATCAGCCGCAGATGTCGCTTCATCTAAAATCAGAATAGGAGCATTTTTCAAAATTGCACGCGCAATAGCGATACGCTGTTTTTCTCCTCCAGAAAAGCGCGTACCGAAACTCCCTACTTTGGTGTCATAACCTTCTGGAAGCGACATGATGAAATCATCTATCTGGGCCTCTTTTGCGGCCGTCCGAACTTCTTCCAGGCTGGCTTTGCTCCCCATACGGATATTCTCTAAAACACTGTCACGGGTTAGGAAGGTCTTCTGGAATACGATTGCCACATTTTCAAGCAAAGTTTCATAGCGAATTTCTTTGACATTCTTACCGCCAATCAATATTTCGCCACTTTGCACATCATAGAAACGGGAAATCAACTCAATGATCGTGCTTTTACCAGCACCAGATCGGCCTACAAGAGCCAACTTTTCCCCATCCTTAATTGCAAGATTACAATGCTCCAGCACATTGTTTTTTCCATCGTAAGAAAAGCAAACATCTTTTAATTCAATACTATGACCTTTAGGGAAATCGCCTGTGGCATTGTAAGTCGGAATATCAAGTATTTCCTGTACTTTTGTTACACCAGTCAGGACTTCCGCAAAGTTACTGCCCAACTCTTGAAGTGGACGAATCTCTGTCAAGTACAAAGAACCGATATAAGCGAATAAAAGAAAAACGCTGGAGGCAATCGAGCCATTGAGGAAGAACATTCCGCCAATCGGCACCATAAGCAAAATGCCGCATTCAATGATAACCACAAAAGCGGCATATGGAGGTCCCATTTTTTTAGAAACAGCGTTCCAGACATCGTTTTCTTCTTGAATAGCACCGGAGAATTTTTGGAAAGATTTGCTCCCCATATTATACGCTTTAATGAGTTTCATTCCGCTGATGTACTCAATCATGATAGAATTCAATGATATAACAGACCGATTCATGCGTCCCATCATGCCCTCCGTCCTGCGAAAGAGTACACTCATAACCGCAAAGGCCAGCAACATGGGGATCAGTGTGAGTAACGCCAGCGGAACATTAACCGTCAGAAGGTAGAAAAAGACAGCAACCGGGCCAATCAGATAGTAGACCAGCTCGGGCAGATTGTGAGCAAGGAACAATTCCAGCCGTTCAATATCCTCATTCAATACGGTTTTTATATTCCCGGTACTGCGTTCATCCAGTGCCCCTAATGGGATTTGAGCCATATGATTGACTACCATACACCGCACCTTGAACAGTGCTCCATAAGCCCCTTTGTGAGAAAGGACACCAGAACTCCCAAATAAAATGAAACGGATCAGCATGGCAGCTATAATGAGAATTGAGTTTTCCAAAATTACAGGATAACTGATCCATCCGCCGAAACCTGCTGCCATCAACTGATAAACCCCATAGTAGGGAACCATAGTACAAAATCCGCTGATTGTGGAACACAGAACGGACAAAAGCAGATACCACTTATCTTTACCGGCCCATCGCAAAAGGATAGATATTTGTCTGCGTCTACTGTGCATTTTCCTCCCCCCTTTTATGTAACTGCAAATAGCGACCGAAGCTGCACTTCATTTTCTGTGCAAAGCTGATAGCTGCTAACAAGCCTATTGTCGTCAAGATGCAGAATTCGATTGCAGGCCCGGCACACAAATTCATAGTCATGCGTTGCTACAAATACGATCTTTCCCATTTGTGCCAATCGGTTAATCAACTGGGCAACCCGCAGCATATTGTCAAAATCTAAGCCGCTGGTTGGCTCATCAAACACCAAAAGGTCCTTCCGGCAGATCATGCTCACCGCCACAGCCAAACGCTGTTTTTGACCGCCTGAAAGAGTATTGGGATGCCATTGGCTAAACTGAGCCAAATCCAGTTCCTCCAGAGTGGCCTTTGCTAATTCTTTATCAGGGTTTTTGATGCCAAAAATGCTCTCTTGTTCTACGCTCTCTGCAAAAAGTTCATAATTGACATCCTGCATAACCAAATAAGAGCGTTTCATAAGGTCTTTACGGGATTGTTCTGTATTGTTTAGGAATATCTTGCCCTCAATCTCCTTATGAAGCCCACAAACAGCTCTGGAAAAGGTAGTTTTTCCAGCACCGTTATGCCCGATAATTCCGACCACTTCGCCTGCCTTTACTGAAATGGTCAGATCCTCCAGAATTTTTTGTTTCTTATAGCTGAGGCTTAAATTCTTGAGTTCCAATGCTGCTTTATCATTTCTGACTTGCGGATAAACTGGCTCCACAGTATGCAGATCAGTAGCCCTCAAGCCCATTCGCTCCCGATCTTCTTGAGACAATGCCAGAAGCTCATCGGGAGAATATACTTTTTCCAAGCGGCCACGCTCAAAGTAAAAAGCACGGTCAATCACATCCATCAGATAATATAAGCGATGTTCTGCCACTAAAATGGTCTTTCCCTGCTGCTTTAATAGGCGAAGGGTTTCCTTCAGTTCATCAATGGCATCCATATCCAGATTGGAAGATGGCTCATCCAACAGATACACATTGGGATTCATGGCATACACCGATGCAAATGCGATTTTTTGTTTTTCGCCCCCAGATAATTCAAAGATACTTCGTCCAGACAAATTTTCGATATTCAAGTCTTTTTCTGCCTGTGCTACTCTCTGGTGTAATTCGCTGAGGGGAAGGGCTGCATTTTCAATGCCAAAGGCGATTTCACTGTCTGTATCAGTATTGAAAAACTGGGTCCTTGGATTTTGAAACACAGAGCCGACTTGGCCGGCAATTTGGTACATAGGGGTTTCGGAGATAACCAGGCCATTCACAGTGACACGGCCATTCAATTTTCCGGGGTAAAAGTTCGGAATCAGTCCGTTGATAAGCCGAGTGAATGTTGTCTTACCACATCCTGACCGACCGCAGAGCAGAATGCACTCACCATCTTCAATAGTAAGGTCAACCGGCTCCAGACCTTCCTGTGCGTTGCCCGCATAAGAAAAGGAAACATTTTCAAATCGAATCATAATTGTGCCTCCTCATACAAGCTGGCCGGTGATTACATAAGCCAGAAAACAGGCAATTACAAGCACATCCGCAAAATGGAAACGAATGTCCACATAACAAGTTCGCGGCATTGGATTTTCAATTCCACGAGTCACAGATGCAATAGAAAGTTCGTCCGCCGCTTTAGACGCGGCCATAAGCAACGGCGCGTAGACGCACTCTAATGTCATCGCTGGACGGGTCAAAAACCCGCCCAGCGATGGAGAGACATCCCGCAGCCTCATAGCATCCTTGATAAAATGCCAATCTTCCCGAATGGTCGGAATATACCGAAGCATAATTGCAAGGGGAATGGTAAGGCTTTTCGGCGCGTGCAGTTTATTCATAGCAGACAAAAATTCGCTGATTTTGGTGGTTGAAATAATAACGCCTCCCATGAAACCGCAGGGATAAATCTTATGTACCATACCTAAAAACGCAAGTAGAGTTGTCTGCAAGGCTTCACTGGCCCGTGCTACCGCCAGCATCGAAATTGCGTAAAAAAACACATATCCAATAGTCCCTATAATTGCCAAACGGATCTTTCCGCTCAAGAGCGCGAAAACTGCAATAATCAGCACCAGACCCATTTCGTATGTTAAATTAGGTGCTGTGGTAGCTGCCACCACGCAAATCAGCAGTATCAGCATTTTGGAGCGCGGATCAATCCACAGCCATTTGCGGGATGTCTGCCTATTCATGCGGTAATTCCCGCCTTTTCAAATTGTTTTTTCAGCAACTTTTTTCCGGCCAGGCCGCTTAACCCAGCAACGATGATCGTACCCGCAAACATAATCACCATCGTCATCGGAGAATACGCGCTTGACATCGTTTCCAGATAACTCTCCGTTGCGCCTCCGCTCTCAAGCATAGAGGCTGCCCATGCCGTCGGATTGATTGCATAAACGATGTAGGAGCCCGTAAACCCAAGGCACTGAACTGCATAGGCAACAATGTTCAGTGTGATGTTCCGATACTTTTTTGCTCCGGCAATAATGTCCGCCAGGATGCCGCCGATAACAAGGCCCAAATCCATAGCCCAGTGCATACCCAAGACGAAATACAGAATTCCTAACAGAATGCCGGTAATCGTAAGCGATCCAGGCTTAGTGACCTTTGCAATCAGAAGCAGGTAGACAGGACCAGCCAAAATAGCCGCTCCTATTGGAATATAAAAAGTGGTCGCGGGATTTATTCCAAACGGAATTCCACCTATTTGCATTGCCACAGTCAGTAACGCCACAAATATGCCCGTCGTTACCAAATCTTTGATAGTTAGACCTTTCTTTTGCGTTTCCATATAAGGCACCCTCCAAATAAATAGATTTTTCCGGCGAAAGTTGACATTTCTCTTTCCGTCGGCTATATTATGGTTAGAGTTCGCTAACCATGCGATAGTAAGAATACTATCTTTTTCATTTGTGTTCAATATATTTCAGAAACAAAAGCTGAAATGGGATGAAAGAAAGTTGAAATGGGATATTAGGTGAGGTTTATATGCCACATGAATCCGCAGAAAAAAGCTATAAGAAAATTTTAAGTGATTACAAATTGATTCAAGTAGATACCCCCAGGCAGTTTAACCCGTTAGGGCAGACATGGGCTATGGATGATGAAATAGGAAACGGCTTTATTTGGACCTACTATTTTGAGAATCTTTTTGCCATCAAAATCCACGATATTGCATATCATAAAGAGGCACTGGTTGAATTTGATATGCCGGAAAGTCTTTATATTGCATATTACACATCTATTTCCGGCGAAGAATTAAACCCGTATCGCAGGCTAAACGCAAATTGCGTCAAGACCAACTTGAATGGCTACAATAAATTTAAGGCGATTATGCACCGGAACATTCCGATCCGCTCTGTTGGGATCGAAATTATGCCTCCTTATTATGAAGAATACTTGCAAAGGATGTATCCTGGTGTATATGCCAGTCCCTATGATGCATTTCTTGAGGTAGATGAAACAACCGATTTTCCTGAAATGGTCCACCTGCTCAAGCAGGTTGAAGATTACAAGGAAACAGGTATGGCAGGGCATTTATTTTATCAGGCAAAAGTAGCTGAGGCGATTGCTCTGGTGATTGAGCGGAAAAAACACGCTAAAGAAATTCACGATATAGCAATATCCCCTGTCGATATGAAATCTATTATGAATGTGACAGCTTTCATTTCTGACCATTATGCGTTTGAACTAACGATAGATATGTTAGCTCAAATTGCCTGCATGGGAGAAACCAAACTCCGCAAACTTTTTAAGCAGGTACACCGTTGCACTATCATGGACTATATTCAAAACCAGCGTATCAGCCAGGCGGAATACTTATTGGGGCATACCGACCACCCCATCAAACAAGTAGCAGAGAGTGTGGGATACACGCATACCAGCCATTTTGCAGACCTATTTCGTAAAACAACGGGACTGTTGCCAGGGGAATATCGCAAAATGGCTCAAAAAAGTGATTATTAGTATCAAGTGTTTAACAATTTACGATATTTTCACATCACCTTCTCTTAAAACAGAAACCCTTCCCAGTAAGTTGGGAAGGGTTTAATTTATTTTTCTAATCAGACACCATACAAATATGATAGACTACCTGTGTCTGGATTTATAAAAGTAATTGTAAGTTTACATTTCTCTGCATATCTCACCGTCTGCATTGTCCCAGACCGCAAATTCTGCTCATTGTCATAAACCGCTACCAGATAATCAGCGTGATCTACCATATAGCAGTTCCGCTTGATGTAGCTCTCCCGGCAGTCCTCTTTTCCTATCACTACACAGTCGGAACACATTCGCAGGAGAAACTCCATCCGGCGTTTGCTCCGTTCGTCCCATTTGGCATCGTGCCCCTCAAAGGGCAGCAGCACCACCAGCTCTATATCGCCATATCCCGGCTGTTCTTTCAGGCGCAGAATCAGCTCACCAGCCCACATATCCACACCCAGGGCGCCGCCCACATAATACCGTCGCACTCCCTGTTCATCGTACAGCCTTTTGAACTGCTCCAGCATGGCCCGCTTTATTTTTTTGCACAGCGAATAGTCCTCGCTGTATTTGAACTTGAACCGGCTCGGCCGGTGGCCTGTTACCGCGCAGGCAGCTTGCCTCATAAAATCGCCCTCTTGCCTCTATATTTTTCTCTTTTCTACGCATACAAAACTAAAACAACGCAAATAATGTGTTATAAGCAGCGGTACATGGAGAATTATAACACAATCAATGTTCCTTATCCAGAAAACCTTTCTGCTATGCTAATGGGTAGTGAGGTGAGAGTATGGATGAGGCATTTATCCGCAGCCGGATCACAGAACTGCGGCTGAAAAAGGGCGTGTCAGAATATCAAATGAGCTTGGCTTTAGGGCAAAACCGCAGCTACATCCAGGCAATTTCTTCCGGCCGGGCGCTCCCATCCATGAAGCAGTTTCTCAGTATCTGTGAATATTTCGAGATCACGCCGCTCCAATTCTTCGATTCCGAGGAAGTCAACCCGCAGCTTATGAAAAAGGCATTGGACGGTATGAGAACGCTGAAGGACGAGGACCTAATCATGCTGATCGGCTTTATCAACCGGCTGCAATCCTGACAGGGCGGGGGCTGATGCCCCTGCTTTTATTTCGCTTTGGAGAAACACCCATTACTTTTCTTTTCATTGGTAAGTATCTGTTCACCTGTACGGTTCAAGGGGGTATAAAAATGGACTG
>ERZ824488.3712-NODE-3712-length-11107-cov-3.766739_pt1 | contig 11107 bp, 10 predicted proteins | sample MGYA00519936_ERZ824488 | MGnify/ENA primary metagenome ERZ824488 (study PRJEB31778, sample SAMEA3449153) | human gut metagenome | biome: human gut; feature: human-associated habitat; material: faeces | place: United Kingdom | collected 2010/2012 ... | reverse complement strand
CGGCAAAGCCGGTGCCAAAGTAGTGGCTCGTGCCGGACTGCAGAGCCTTGTGGTCATGCATCATGCACTCGATGGTGTAGGTGTTCACGGCGCCTGCAAACTTTTCCTTCTCGGTCTTGTTGCCGCGGATAACGGGCATTGCAAGATAATTTTCGCACATGTCCGCATAGACCTCGAGCTGGTGCAGAGTTTCCTCGCGTGCCTCGGCCTCGGTCTCGTGCAGGGTGTGACCCTCCTGCCAGAGGAACTCTCTTCCGCGCAGAAACGGACGGGTCGTCTTTTCCCAGCGCAGCACGGAGCACCACTGGTTGTATTTCATCGGAAGATCGCGCCATGAATGGACTATATGGCTCCAGTGATCGCAGAAAAGCGTTTCTGAGGTCGGGCGGATGCACAGCCTCTCGGGCAGCTCCTCCGAGCCGCCGACGGTGACCCATGCGCACTCGGGCGCAAAGCCCTCGACGTGATCCTTTTCCTTCTGAAGCAGGCTTTCGGGGATGAGCATGGGCATGGAAACATTCTCATGTCCGCCCTCTTTGAACATCCTGTCAAGCTCCTTCTGTATATTCTCCCAAATGGCATAGCCGTATGGGCGCAGGATGAAAAGTCCCTTAATGCCGGAATAATCGACAAGCTCCGCCTTGGTGCAAACATCGGTGAACCACTGGGCGAAATCCTGCTCCATGTCAGTTATCTGTTCAACTTTTTTATCCTTTGCCATTATGATTTCTCCTTTATCTTAATAACTAAACTATTTTATCGAATGCGCCGAGCCTTGTCAATAGATATAAAAAATCTTGACCGCTGTGTTCTTTTTGTCTATAATATTATAGATTTAGTAGATAAACTGACGAAACCATTCGGAGGTGACGCATATTAACAGGCAAAAATATATGGCGGAGCTTTCAAAACTTCTGGCATTTATGTTTAAAGAGGACAAGGAAGATATCCTCGCGCAGTACAACAAAATGCTTGATGAGGCCGATGACGAGCAGGCTCTGCTCGATAGTTTCGGTTCGCCGACAAAGCTGGCTGTTACCATTTCCCGTACCTATAAGCGCTCCGAGCGCAAGCTCGCGGTGGAGGCGGACTCGAAAGAGGATAAGCCTGCCGAGTCCGAGCATATAATCGTGACTCCCGTGAAAAAGGAAAAACCGGCCGAGAAGCCGGCGGAGGTAAACACCGGACTTTCCTATGCGGATATAATCGAGGAGATACGCCGCGAAAAGGCCGCCGAGGAGGGCGTGGAGTACAAGCCTATGTTCTTCAACGAGCCTGAGCAGCTTGCGCCCGAACCCGAGCAGCCCGAGACCGAGACTGCGGAGGAACCCGAGCAGACGGCCGCCGCGGAAGCGCCGGAAGAAGACGCTCCGGAGACCGCAGAAACCGAGTCGGAGCCGGAAGAAGCCGAGGCCGAAGAAGAAACCGCCGGTGAAGCTGAGGCAGAGGAGACCCCTGCCGAGGAAGAAACCGAAAACGGCGAGGAGAATGCCGAAGAAACCGGCGCAGAAGAAGCCACGGTCGTTGAACCTGCCGAAGCCGATCAGCCCGAGGAAGAAACAAAAGCTGCGGAAGAAGCGGCAGAGGCTGGGGAGACCGAGACCGAGCCTGCCGAGGACAGCTACGCACCCGAGCTCGTGTTTGAAGAGCTTGAGAGTATCGAGATCCCGGAGGAAACGACGCGGTATAAAACAAATGTTGCGCTGCTGATACTGTACCTTATCTTTGCGATCCCCATCAGCGCCGTTCTGATCGTGCTCGCACTTGCGGTGGCGGTCGTACTGGTCGCTCTTGGCGTATCGCTCATTATGATCGGCGTTGAGGCTATAGGCTTTGCATTTGCAAAGCTTGTGATATTTGCGGATATAATGCTGTGTGCAGGTGCTGTGCTGATAGCGTTTGCAGTGGCGCTTATCCTGCTGTGGATCGGCGTTCTTGTGCTGGTGCGCGGTATAAGCGGAATAGTCCGCGGCGCAAAGGCGCTGGGAAGAAGCTTCTGCGTCAAGGAGGTGCCGGATAATGAGTAAGGTATGGAAGGTGGTTTCGACCGTCGCGATCGTGGCGCTCATTCTGGGCGCGCTGTGCATCCTCGCAGGCTTTGTCACAGGCGGTGATGTTCAAAGAGTTAAAGACGTGTTTTTTGCGTCATATGACATTGAAAACAAGATAAATGCGTTAAGATCGGCCATGGGGATCATGGCTCTTAACTGATGAGTGCAGGGGCGGCGGAGGCTGCCCTTGCATTTTTACACATAAATGTGGTCAATACGGTTACAAAATTCTATGTTCAGCCCCCTTTTCAAATTATTATGTATTTGGTATAATCCAAGAGATAAAGATAATGGGTTAAACCCCGAATAAATACAGAGAGGACGATTACAAATGATTTCCCACGGCAAAGAGATCAAGGTATTTACCGGCAACTCCAATCCCAAGCTTGCAAACCAGATATGCAACCAGCTTTTCAAGAACCTCGGCGACTGCACCTGTGCTCACTTCGCTGACGGCGAGTGCTCGATATCCGTTCATGAGCCTGTTCGCGGCGCCGACGTTTTTATCGTTCAGTCGACCTGCAAGCCCGTCAATGACAACCTCATGGAGCTGCTCGTTATGATCGACGCTATGCGCAGAGCATCGGCAGGCAGAATCACCGCCGTTATTCCGTATTTCGGTTATGCCCGCCAGGACCGCAAGGCAAAAAGCCGCGACCCCATCTCCGCAAAGCTCGTTGCAAACCTTATCACCGCAGCAGGCGCAGACCGCGTGCTGACAATGGATCTCCACGCCGCACAGATACAGGGCTTCTTCGATATCCCTGTTGACAATCTTTTTGGCGCCCCTCTCTTTGCAAAGCATTATATAGACATTTACGGCAGAGAAAACGACGATATCATGGTCGTATCCCCCGACGTCGGCAGCACCGCACGCGCACGCAATTTCTCCATGAAGCTCGGCTGCAATATGGCCATCGTTGACAAGCGCCGCGAAAAGGCAAATCAGTCCGAGGTCATGAACATCATCGGCAATGTCGAGGGCAAGACCTGCATCCTGCTTGACGATATGGTCGATACCGCAGGCTCACTCGTCGGCGCGGCAAAGGCTATCGTCGAGATAGGCGGAGCAAAGGAAGTTTATGCATGCGCAAGCCACGGCGTCCTCTCCGGCCCGGCTATCGAACGCATTGAAAACAGCTGCATCAAGGAGCTGCTCCTGCTCGACACCATCCCGTATCCCGAAAACGCGCAGCCGTGCGATAAGATCAAATACATGTCCGTAGCGCCTGTGTTTGCCGAGGCTATCCAGCGCGTTTACGAGGAGATATCCATCTCCAACCTGTTCGAGTAAAATGTTCTTCTCCAAAGGCGGAGCCGAGTGGATCGTTGCGTTCCTCGGCAATCCCGGAATTAAATACAACGGAACAAGGCACAACGCCGGGTTCATGGCGGCCGACGCCATGGAAAAAAAGCTCGGCGTGAGCATAAACAAAATGCGCTTTAAGGCGCTCACGCAGACGGTTGATATAGGCGGAAAAAAGGTCCTGCTTATGAAGCCGCAGACGTTCATGAATCTCTCGGGTGACGCAATAGTGCAGGCGGCAAACTTCTATAAGGTGCCGCCCGAGCGCGTCATTGTCGTGTCCGACGAAACGGCGCTGCCCATAGGCAAACTGCGCATCCGCCGCGGCGGATCGGCAGGCGGACATAACGGACTTAAAAGCGTTATCGCCCGGCTCGGTACGGATCAGTTTCCGCGAATCCGCCTCGGTGTCGGCGATAAGCCGCACCCGGACTATGATATGGCCGATTGGGTGCTTTCCGCCTTCAAGGGGCAGGACGCGGCGGATATGGAGCTTGTAGCAAAAAAAGCCGCAGACGCCGTTGAGTGCTATATCACCGAGGGCGCGGATCGCGCGATGAATAAATTCAACTAAAAGGGTTTTTGCCCTGTGTAATGACGGCAGGGGAGCTAAGGCACTTTGCCGTCATTTATTTAAAAGTCAGAAAGGACGGACGACATGAAGAAAAGCTGCATAGCAATGCTCCTTGCCGGAGGTCAGGGCTCAAGACTTTACGCCCTTACGCAGGACGTGGCAAAGCCCAATATGCCCTTCGGCGGCAAATACCGCATAATTGACTTCCCTCTGTCAAACTGCGCAAATTCGGGGATAGACACGGTCGGCGTGCTCACGCAGTACCGTCCGCTGCAGCTCAACAGCTATATCGGCGGCGGTCAGCCCTGGGATCTTGACTCGACGGACGGCGGCGTGTTCATACTTCCACCGTATCAGACAGCCGGCGAGACAGGCTCGTGGTTTTCCGGAACGGCAAATGCGATCTATCAGAACATCGGATTTATTGAGATGTATGATCCCGATAACGTTTTAATTCTCTCTGGCGACCACATATATAAGATGGACTATTCCAAGATGCTCCGCGAGCATATTGAGAAGGACGCAGCCTGCACGATAGCGGTCTTGCAGGTGTCCATGGAGGACGCAACGCGCTTCGGCATCATGAACCTCGGCCCCGACGGATATGTTGAGCAGTTTGAGGAAAAGCCCAAGCAGCCCAAGAGCGATCTTGCCTCTATGGGCATATACATATTTAACTGGAAAAAGCTCCGCAAGTACCTCATCGAGGACGAGAATGACCCGACCTCGAGCAAGGACTTCGGCAAAAATATAATCCCCAACATGCTCAAAGCCGGCGAAAAGCTCTGGCCGTATCGCTTTGACGGCTACTGGCGCGATGTCGGCACGATAACAAGCCTGTGGGATGCAAATATGGACATGCTTTCGACTACGCTCATAAATCTTTATGACCCGAGCTGGCCGATAAGGTCAAGAAGCGTCGCGCAGCCGCCGCACTATGTCGGCCCGGAAGCAACGGTCGTGCATTCGATCGTCACCGAGGGCTGCGAGATCGAGGGTCATGTCGAAAACTCAGTTCTCTCGTCGTCGGCAGTGGTTGAAAAGGGCGCAAAGGTGCTCTATTCGGTGCTCATGCCCGGCGCAAAGGTCGAGGAGGGCGCGGTTGTTGAATACGCCATAATCGGCGAGCAGACGGTCATACACCGCGGCGCACACGTCGGCGCTCCGCCCGACGGAAGCGAGGCATGGGGCGTTGCCACCTGCGGCCCGAGACTTGATATACGCGAAAACGCCAGCGTCAAAGCAGGCGCTATGATTTACAAAAGCGAGGAGGTCTGAAAATGAGCGATTTTCACGGAATAATCTTTGCTTACGGCGCAGTGCCCGAGCTGGGCGAGCTTGTGCGCCGCCGCACGGCGTCCTCGCTGCCGTTCTGCGGACGATACAGACTTATCGACTTTGCCCTGTCCTCGCTGATGAACGCAGGCATACACGATGTCGGCGTTATCATGCGCCGCGACTATCAGTCGCTGCTTGACCACCTTGCCAGCGGCAAGGACTGGGACATGGGCAGAAGAATAGGCGGACTGCGCATGCTGCCGCCGTTCGGCCTGCCTGAATATCACCGGGGCGACTACACCGGTACGATCGAGGCGCTCAATGCCGTTTCGACCTATATTCACGATATTAACGCCAAGTACATAATAATGATGCATGGCAACACGGCGGCAAACATCGACCTGCGCGCGGCGATAAGGCAGCACCTTGCATCGGGCGCGGAGATAACTGCAATCTGCACCGACGCAACGCCCGACTATCGGCACCACCGCTACATCGTCGATGCCGACGGCTTTGCACGCAGCATGATCTTCAATCAGACAGCAGCCGGCGAGGGCGCGGCTTCGCTTGAAGCATATATTATTTCAAAGCCGCTGCTCATAAGCATGATGGATGCCTGCGCCGCCGCAAACCACTATCACTTCCACCGCGATGCGATAGCCGACTATCTTGCGTCCGGCGGCAAGGTGAACGTGTTCTTCCACCGCGGCTACGGTAAGCGCATAATGAGCACCGAGGCATATTTCAATGCCAATATGGATATGCTCTCGTCTGCCAACAGAGCCGAGCTGTTCCCTGCAGCGCGCCCCGTGCGCACGAAAACGCACGAGGATGTCAGCACCTATTACGCCGAGGGCTCGACGGCGAAAAACTGCCTTGTTGCCGACGGCTGCATAATCGAGGGCGAGATCGACAACTGCATCATCTCCTCCGATGTGCGCATAAGAAAGGGCGCGCAGCTTTCCGGCTGCGTCATCATGCGCGGAACGGAGATCGGCGAAGGCGTCATAATGAAAAATGTCATTGCCGACAAATCTTCGACCGTTTCGTCGTTCCAGACGATAATGGGCAGCGAGAAGCTGCCGGTAGTGCTCCCGAAGGGCACAAAGATCTAATCAGGAGTTACCTAAAATGTTCACAAGCCAAATCTCACGCGACGAGGTACGCAGCGCGATCGAGGATAAACTCTGCGCGCACTTCGCCGTGACAGCAAAAACCGCGACCGACGATCAGGTGTTTCAGGCAAGCGCCATCGTCATTCGCGAGATCATGAGCAGACTGCTTGCAGTCGAGGAAACGCGCTGCCCCGACCGCGAGGTACACTATCTGTCCATGGAGTTCCTCATGGGACGCAGCCTCATGAAAAACGCATTCAACCTCGGCATTGCCAATGCGCTCACCGGCGCTCTGGAGGATCTCGGCCGCAATGCTTCGGATATATTCGAGGCAGAAAACGACGCAGGCCTCGGCAACGGCGGCCTCGGCAGGCTTGCGGCCTGCTATATGGATTCGCTGGCCACGCTCGGTATCCCGGCAACGGGCTACTCGCTGTGCTATGAGCTGGGCATTTTCCGCCAGAAGATAGTTGACGGCAAGCAGACCGAGGTCGCCGACGATTGGCGCAGCGCGGCCGAAAGCTGGCTCGTTGCGCGCAACGACGAAGCCGTTGAGGTCCGCTTCGGCGGAACCATCTCCCCGAGATGGGACAGCTTCGGCAGATATCACGCCGAGCACACCGGCTATCAGACGGTTACGGCCGTTCCGCGCGATATGCTCATTGCCGGCTACGGCGGCAACGAGGTCAATATCCTCCGCCTTTGGGACGCGCGCAGCACAAGCGCGCTGGATATGTACCTGTTTTCCGAGGGCGAGTATGTAAAAAGCCTTGAGCAGCGCACGATGAGCGAGGTCATAACAAAGGTGCTGTACCCTGCCGACGACCACATCGAGGGCAAGACTCTGCGCCTAAAGCAGCAGTATTTCTTCCTCTCGGCCACTGCGCAGTCGATCATAAAGACGCATATAAAGCGCTTCGGCGATATAAAAAGCTTCTCAAAGCACCACAGGATCCAGATAAACGATACGCATCCTGCGCTCGTCATTCCCGAGCTTATGCGCATCATGATGGATGAATACGGCCTCGGCTGGGACGAGGCGTGGGAGCAGGTGAGCCAATCGGTCGCCTACACGAACCACACCGTCATGAGCGAGGCACTTGAAAAATGGCCGCAGGATCTGGTGCAGACGCTTTTGCCGCGCGTGTGGGAGATACTGTGCGAGATAAACCGCCGCTGGTGCGAGTACCTTGTATCCAAGTTCGGTAACAGCGAAAAGGTCGGCAAGAACCTTATAATTCAGGACGGGCAGGTTCACATGGCAAACCTCTGCCTTGCTGCGTGCTATAAGATAAACGGCGTCTCCGGCCTGCACGGTGAGATACTGAAAAAAGACCTCTTCAAGGACGTCTGCCAGCTCCGGCCGGAGAGATTTACCTATGTCACAAACGGCATCGACCATCGCCGCTGGCTGGCACAGATAAATCCGCGCCTGCACGGCCTCGTGAGCGAGCTGCTTGAGGGCGACGATTACCTGACAAAGCCCGAAAAGCTCATCGGACTTCTCGACTATGCGGAAAATGTCGATGTTCAGCGCCGGGTCAACGAGATAAAGCGCCTCAATAAATACGATTTTGCAAAGTTTTTGGCCAAAAACGACGGCTTTGCGCTTGATCCGGACGCGATCCTCGATGTTCAGGTAAAGCGTCTGCACGAGTATAAGCGTCAGCTTTTATGCGCGATGCTCATAACGCGGCTTCAGATGAGAATACACGAAGATCCGAACGCGGATTTCATGCCCTGCACTTTCGTGTTCGGCGCAAAGGCCGCCGCCGGATATTACACTGCAAAGCGCATCATCGAGCTTGTTTGCTCGCTGGCCGACGACATAAGCCGCGATCCGCTGTGCAAGGGCAAGCTCCAGGTCTGCTTTATGGAAAACTACCGTGTTTCGGCTGCCGAAGCGCTCATGCCGGCAGCGCAGGTTTCCGAACAGATATCCACCGCCGGCAAGGAGGCCTCCGGCACTGGCAACATGAAGCTCATGCTCAACGGCGCAGTCACCATAGGCACGCTTGACGGCGCAAACGTCGAAATGTACGAGCGCCTCGGCGATAAGAACATGTTCCTGTTCGGCCTTAAAACCGATGAAGTCGGTGCGCTGAAAGCCTCCGGCTACGATCCTCAGCGCTATGCGCGCGAGGATGCCGAGCTTGGCGCGGTGCTCGACAGAATAAGCCGCGGCTTTGCCGACGGAAAGAGCTATTCCGATCTCGTTTCAAACCTGCTTTACAACGGCGACCCGTATATGCTCTGCGCGGATTTCCGCGACTATGTCAACACTCATGACAGAATGTACTCGGTGATCTCCGATCCGGCCGAGCGCGCAAGACTTTCGATAACAAACACTGCCGAGGCCGGCATATTCGCCGCCGACCGCGCGATAAAAGAGTATGCGGAGGGCATATGGGGAATAAAACTGTAATTGTTATAGGCGCTGTAAACATGGATATCTGCGGCAGACCCGATAGGGAGCCGCGCATGAAGGATTCAAACCCCGGGACGGTGTCGTTCAGCCCCGGCGGAGTCGGCAGAAACATTGCGCATAATCTCTGCCTGCTTGGCCTTAATGTCAAATTCATCGCGGCCATCGGCGACGATGTTTACGGCGACAGCATTTTTGAAAGCTGCACTAAGCTCGGCATGGATATGCACCTGAGCCGCCGTATGAGCGGAGGCAGAACGTCAAGCTATCTGTACGTCACGGATGAAAACGGCGATATGCTTGTCGGCGTGAGCGATACGGATATATCCGCGAGCATAACGCCGGAATATCTCAAGGCGCATATAAAAGAGATAAACGAGGCCGATGCCGTGGTCATCGACGCGAATTTAACTCGCGAGACCGTGGCATGGATCGCCGAAAACGTCACGGCTCCGCTGTACGCCGACCCCGTGTCCGCCGCAAAGGCGGAGCGGCTCAGACCGGCGCTCGGCAGGCTGACGGCGTTCAAGCCGAACGAATATGAGGCAATGAGCATGACGGGTGAGAGCACATCGTTGTTCGCGGCCGAGGCGCTTCTGCGTGAGGGAGTTAAGCAGGTTTTCGTCTCGCTCGGCGGCGACGGTATCGTTGCCGCATCCGACGGCGAGATAATAAAGCTGCCGTGCGTGACGACGGAGATCGCAAACTGCACCGGCTGCGGCGACGCCGCAACGGCGGCGATAATCTGGGGCGGAGTCAACGGACTTGGCATTGCCGAAAGCGCATCGGCTGCCATGAAGGCCGCCGCAATGTGCGCCGCCTGCTCCGAAACGATAAACCCCGAGCTGTGCCCGGAACTTATAAGCTGATACGAAAAAATTCTGCACTATATTAGTGCAGAATTTTTTTAACACATCACACACTGCGGCAGATTTTGCGCGGCGGACAGTGTAAGCTTTTCCATATACTACGGTGTATAGGAGGAACACTTATGCAAGCGACAAAATTGCGCCCCGGAACACGCAGGGGCGGCGTTATCTGGCTGCCGACGGACGAGCTTGAACCAAGCCCCGTGCAGCCGCGAAAAAATTTCCCCGACGGCGAGCTTCAGGAGCTTTCCGAGAGCATTGCCCAGTACGGCGTGCTAAATCCGCTGACCGTCAGACTGCGCGACGGAAGATACGAGCTTGTGGCAGGAGAGCGCAGGCTCCGCGCGGCGCGCCTTGCCGGGTTATGCGATGTGCCATGCATATTGCTCGATGTGAGTCTTGAGGACGCAAGCCTCATAGCACTCGTCGAGAATTTGCAGCGCCGCGACCTTGATTTCATCGAGGAGGCAAACGGACTGAGCCAGCTTATTAAGCTGTTCGGGATGAGTCAGGAGGAGGCGGCACGGCGGATCGGCAAATCGCAGTCGGCCGTCGCAAACAAGCTGCGCCTTTTGAAGCTGCCGGACGATGTTTTGCGCTCGCTGCGCGATAACGGACTTACCGAGCGTCACGGCAGAGCGCTGCTGCGCCTGCAGGACGAAAATATGCAGCGCGCGGCGCTTGAGTATATGATAGAGCATGACCTCAATGTTGCAGCGGCCGACGCTTATATCGAAGCGCTCCTGCGCGAGCCGGAGGAAAAAGCCGATCCGAAGCGGACTTTTATAATGAAGGACGTGCGCGTTTTCGTGAACACGATCCTGCATGGGCTTGACCTCATGAAGCAGGGCGGCATAGCCGCCGGCATGAAGCGCGAGGAGACTGATAACGAGCTTATCCTGACCATATCCATTCCGAAGAACAAAGCCGAATAGGACATACATATGCCGCCGTAGAATAATACGGCGGTATTTTGACGTGGGAGGCGCGCAATGATAAGCTATTTTTCCGAACTGCGATACAAGGAGGTCATAGATATTCACACCGGCAGGCGGCTCGGCTATGTCTGCGATGCGGAATTTGACGAGACCGAGGGGCGGCTTATATCGCTCATAACGCCGGGAAAAGCAAAATTTTTCGGGCTTTTCGGCAGGGAGGACGACTATATTCTGCCGTGGAAATGCATAGTGCGCATCGGCGGAGATATCATACTCGTCGAGACCGAGGCCGACCAGCCCCGACGCCGCAGAAAAAAAGAAAAAATTTTTGACAAAATGGCAAAAAACTATTGAAAAAGCGTTGGATTTTTGATATTATATCAAGGCATTTCGCACGGACATGGACTTTTTCCCATGTGGCTACGGCTTGGGGAGAGGGAAGAAGTGCCCGGAGGAAAAAACAAATCAGGAGGAAAAACAAATGTCAGTAGTATCTATGAAGCAGCTGCTGGAAGCCGGTGTCCACTTCGGTCACCAGACCCGCCGCTGGA
>ERZ824488.3709-NODE-3709-length-11112-cov-6.873112_pt1 | contig 11112 bp, 10 predicted proteins | sample MGYA00519936_ERZ824488 | MGnify/ENA primary metagenome ERZ824488 (study PRJEB31778, sample SAMEA3449153) | human gut metagenome | biome: human gut; feature: human-associated habitat; material: faeces | place: United Kingdom | collected 2010/2012 ... | reverse complement strand
ACACAAACTTTCAAAACATAATCCTAAACCTTCTTTGTTACATGGTAACTTATGGATTGAAAATACCGCTATTGTAGGAAATCAAACCTTTACTTACGATCCTGCTTGCTACTGGGGTGATAGAGAGTGCGATTTAGCATTCAGTGAGCTTTTCCAACCTTTCTCAGCTGAATTCTATGAAATTTATGACCGCACTTTCCCACTTGATAAAGAAGGTTTTGAAGAAAGAAAACACCTTTATCAGCTCTATTATTTACTAAATTTCAGCCATCGTTTTAATGGAAGTTATATTAACTTAACCACTAAATTGATTGAAGAACTTCTACTTGAATAATTTCTTAAACATCAGATAAAAAAAGAGCGTAATTTTCATTACGCTCTTTCTATCTTCTCTATCTATTATTTTTGATAAAGAGGTGCTGGACCTTGAGTTCCACCGTTAGTTTGACCACCTTCTTGTAATTTTAATACAGAACCAGAAGCAGTGATTTCTACACGACGGTTTGGACGTAAACAGTCTTTCTCAGCTTTACTTGCGTGTTTGTAACCGTTACAAGCTTTAACTTGTGGTACTTTACCGTAACCAACAGCTGTAATTTCAGATGTTACACCATCTTCAATTAAACGAGCTTTAACACGGTTTGCACGACGTTGAGAAAGATCTAAGTTGTAAGCATCAGAACCTAAACGGTCAGTGTAACCTGCAACTTTAACTTCTTTAGCACCAGTTTCTTTTAATTGTGCTGCAACGTTATCAACAACTTCTTTACCACGTGGAGTTAAAGTATCTTTATCGAAGTCGAACAAGAAGTCACCACTTAAAGTAAATGCTGAGTTTCCGTTACAACCGTTTGGATACCAGAAGAAGCTTTGAGCATTGTGGTTTTTGTCAAATAATATTTTGTATTGACAAATTTTGTGAACACCATTCTCACGATAGTTGAACGCATAATCCCACTCTTCAACACCGTATAAACCTTCAGAGAAGTGTGGACGACCGATTAGGTTATATAATTGGTCTTTGTTCATACCACGTTCGATCATACGAACGTTATCCCAGTTTGGCCATGAACCAAATTGGCTACCATCATGGTTGAAACCAGCTTTATCAATCTTAGGCCATACGAGTTGTGGTACTTGTTGACCATCAACTTCTTTATATTCTGGAGTACCAGCTTCTGTAACTTTGCTTAAGTTACCACAAGCAGCAACTGTCGCTACTGCTACTGCAGATAATAAAATACGAGATAATTTCATTTCTTTACCTTTTTACTGTTAAGGTGCAATCCTTGCAAGAAGAACCTACACAACTAAACTTTATAAATTTTACAAATAAAACTATAAAAAGTTTCATGGCGTATGGTAGTCATAATTCTTTAACTTGTAAATAAAAAAACATTAAAAAATGATTTTTTATGGAACTTTTTTGTAAAGTTGTGTAAAGAGTTGTCAAATAAGTAAATTTTTTTCTTATTGAATAAAATCCTGTCCATTTTTTGTTAAATTTCGATGGATAATTCCCTCAATACTCTCTTCAGCTTGCTTACCTATTTTTTGTAAAAGTGGCTTTTTCACTTTATATTTCACCGAGATCACAGACTTATCTTTCATTTTTTCAAGAATAATATCATCACTGGTTGCTAACTCATCGACTAGTTGAAGCGCTAAGGCTTGTTGACCGAACCAATGCTCACCAGTTGCGACTTTATCCACATCTAAGTGCGGTCGATTTTGAGCCACAAATTGTTTAAATAATTGATGAGTTTCCTCAAGTTCTGCTTGGAATTTCTGTTTTCCTTTTTCAGTATTTTCACCTAATACTGTAACGGTGCGTTTAAATTCTCCAGCGGTCATCACATCAACATCGACATCATGTTTTTTCAATAAACGATGAATATTGGGAATTTGAGCTACAACACCAATAGAACCGATGATCGCAAAAGGTGCGGAAACAATTTTATCTGCCACACAAGCCATCATATACCCACCACTTGCAGCAACCTTATCTACTGCAACTGTTAATTTAATTCCTTTTTGTTTTAAGCGAGCTAACTGCGAGGCAGCCAAACCATAACCATGAACAACACCACCTGGGCTTTCTAAACGTAGTAAGACCTCATCATCGACTTTTGCTACATTAATAATCGCCGAAATTTCCTCTCGAAGTGCGGTCGTTTCGGATGCCGAAATATCACCTTTAAAATCGAGCACATAAACACAAGGTTTAGGCGTTTCTTTCTCACCATTTTTTAATTTCGCTTTTAATGCCTTTGCTTCTTGCTTTTTCGCTTTTTTCTCCGCTTTTTCGGCTTGTTTAAGTTCTTCTTCTGAAAGCTGAAAATCGCGTAAATGCTTTACCGTATCCTTAAATTCTTCTGAAAGATCTGTCACGACCAACTCACCATGATGTGTTGCATTACGCTGTTTTGCCGAAATAATCATTGCGACAATAGCGGCAATCACAAGTAAAATCGTTAAAATCTCCAAAATAAAAATGCCATAGCCGGTCAAAATATCAGACCACATAGTTTTCTCCTAAAATAAAGTGAAGGCATTATTTTACTGTGCAAGCCTGATTTACACTAACTTTTTATGGAAAATTTTGCGATTTAAGGTAAACTAACGCAGTTTTATTGCCTAATTTATAATGAATTACAGAGGTTTATATGTCTAAAGTTGCATCCATTGTTGATGTGTTACAAGGTAAAATCGCTATTGGCGAAAAAGTTACCGTACGCGGCTGGGTTCGTACCCGTCGTGATTCCAAAGCTGGTCTTTCTTTCCTCGCTGTTTATGACGGTTCTTGCTTTGATCCTATTCAAGTTATCGTCAATAACGATATTGAAAATTATGAAAGTGAAGTATTACGCTTAACAACGGGTTGTTCTGTTATCGTAACCGGTACCATTGTTGAGTCACCTGCTGAAGGTCAAGCTGTTGAACTTCAAGCTGAAAAAGTAGAAGTGACAGGGTTTGTAGAAGATCCTGACACTTATCCAATGGCAGCAAAACGTCACTCAATTGAATACTTACGTGAAGTAGCTCACTTACGTCCTCGTACCAATATTATCGGTGCCGTGGCGCGTGTTCGTCACTGCTTAGCACAAGCTATTCATCGTTTCTTCCATGAACAAGGCTTCTATTGGGTCGCTACCCCATTAATTACCGCTTCAGATACTGAAGGTGCGGGTGAAATGTTCCGTGTTTCAACGCTTGATTTAGAAAACCTTCCTCGTGGTGAAGATGGCAAAGTTGATTTCAGCCAAGACTTCTTCGGAAAAGAGTCATTTTTAACGGTTTCAGGACAATTAAACGGTGAAACTTATGCGTGCGCATTAAGCAAAATCTATACTTTTGGTCCTACATTCCGTGCTGAAAATTCAAATACAACTCGTCACCTTGCAGAATTCTGGATGGTTGAACCTGAAGTCGCTTTCGCAACGCTTGCTGACAATGCTAAATTAGCAGAAGATATGTTGAAATACGTGTTCCGTGCAGTACTTGCTGAGCGTAAAGATGACTTAAAATTCTTTGAAAAACACGTAGATAAAGATGTGATTACTCGTTTAGAAAACTTTGTAAACTCTGATTTTGCTCAAATCGACTATACCGATGCAATCGACGTGTTATTAAAATCAGGTAAGAAATTCGAGTTCCCTGTTTCTTGGGGTATCGATTTATCTTCTGAACATGAACGTTTCTTAGCAGAAGAATATTTCAAATCACCTGTTGTCGTGAAAAACTATCCAAAAGATATCAAAGCCTTCTATATGCGTTTAAATGATGATGGTAAAACTGTGGCCGCAATGGATGTTCTTGCACCTGGAATTGGTGAAATCATTGGCGGTTCTCAACGTGAAGAACGTTTAGACGTATTAGATAAACGTATGGAAGAAATGGGCTTAAATCCTGAAGATTACTGGTGGTATCGTGATCTTCGTAAATATGGTACCGTACCACATTCAGGTTTCGGTCTTGGTTTTGAACGCTTAATCGTTTATGTAACTGGCGTACAAAATATTCGCGATGTGATTCCATTCCCTCGCGCACCAAGAAATGCAAATTTCTAAAAATATTGTTTAAATTGACCGCACTTTTTTTAAAGTGCGGTCATCATTTTAGGCGATAAATTTATCCCCTATTCCATTTATTGTGTTTGAATCAATCTTTCAAATACATCACATTAAGGAAAGTAGAAATGGACAAAATTAAACAACTCTTTGCTAACAACTACAGTTGGGCGCAAAGAATGAAAGAAGAGAATTCCACTTATTTTAAAGAACTTGCCGATCACCAAACACCTCATTATCTTTGGATTGGTTGCTCTGATAGCCGTGTTCCAGCTGAAAAACTCACAAATCTTGAACCAGGTGAGTTATTTGTACATCGTAATGTAGCCAATCAAGTTATTCATACCGATTTTAACTGTCTTTCGGTTGTGCAATATGCCGTTGATGTACTCAAAATTGAACATATTATTATTTGTGGCCACACAAATTGTGGAGGTATCAACGCTGCTATGCAAGATCACGATCTTGGATTGATCAATAACTGGTTGCTCCACATTCGTGATATTTGGTTTAAACATGGCCACCTATTAGGCAATCTTTCAGCCGAAAAACGCTCAGATATGCTCACTAAATTAAATGTTGCAGAGCAAGTTTATAACCTAGGACGTACATCTATCGTAAAAAGTGCTTGGGAACGTGGACAAAAACTCTCCCTACATGGCTGGGTATATGATGTAAATGATGGCTTCTTAGTAGATCAAGGTGTTATTGCAACCAGTCGAGAAACCCTTGAAATCTCTTACCGTAATGCCATTGCTCGTTTATCTAGCCTCGCGGAAGAAGATATCCTGAAAAAAGAGCTTCCAGAAAACGAAGAAGAATAATAAAAGTGCGGTTAAAATCTAATGAGTTTTAACCGCACTTTTTATTTCAAATGACTATTTAACTAACTCTGTTTGCATATACATCAAACGATCTATATTGGTTAAATAATGCCCCAACTCTTGAGATTCTGGTTTATGAATATAAGGGATTTTACCTAGTAGAGGTGCATCAATCTGAGCCTCTAAAATATCTACCACCTCTTTATAATGTCCTAAGCAAGGATTAATTCGATTCGCAATCCAACCTAATAAAGGGACACCTAGTTGTTTAATCACTTGAGCTGTCAGCAATGCGTGATTAATACAACCTTCTTTAATGCCTACAACCAACACAACAGGCATTTTATGTTCAACAACCCAATCAGCAAAACTTTTACCTTCTGCCATTGGTGTGAGTAAACCAAATGAACCCTCCACCACAACAGATTGATATTTTTGAACTAATGTTGTTAAGGCTTGGTTAATCTTACTTAATTTAATGCGTGATTTATCTCGGGTCAGCATCGGCAAAGAATGGGCAAAAGTATAGCTATTTACTTCTTGATAAGATACGGGCTCATTCGTTGCATCCATTAAAGCTAACACATCTGAATTATTGTCAGCATCATAATCTGTTTGGGATTCATTAGACTGATTTTCGACAGGATAAATACCCTCTTCACAGCTACAAGCTATTGGCTTATAACCCACAATTCGCACGCCCTTTGCTTGTAATGCCTGAATAATGGCACGGCAGGCGGTGGTCTTACCCACGTCGGTATCTGTACCTGCCACAAAGAAACTACTCATTTTCATTCTCCTTTTAAAAGTGCGGTGAATTTTAAATGAGTTTTTTGAAGAAAATATTGAGGTAAAGCAAGATTTGAAGATTTTTACGAAAAAATAAGAAGGTTATTTGATCTCACTCAAACTATTAAATAACCCATCATCCTGTTTTGGTATTTGAAGGTAAAATCCTTGCTGAGTAATTTTCTCCATGACCTCATCTTTATCAGCATGAACAAGCGGCTTACTTCCCTTCAAATTGAAAGGCATAAGAAACTGAGGCTTACCAAAACTCTGCATCAATATATCCGGTACGGCTGAAAAATCATCTCGTTTGGAAATATAAAGGTAGCAGCCTGGTTTACGTTTACTTTTATAAATTGCACATAACATTTCATATTGCTCCATAAAGAAAAAACCTACCAGATAATCTCTGATAGGTTTTTATTTTACGAAAGTTTAATTATTTAGTCACAGCTTCTTTTACTTCAGCTGCTTTGTCAGATGTAGCATCTTTTGCTTCAGCCGCTTTATCAGCTGCCGCATCTTTTGTTTCTGAAGCTGAGTTTTTTGCTGCTTCCATTTTAGAAGACACTGCGTCTTTTGCTTCAGCAATTTTATTTGCTGCAGCATCTTTCATTTCAACTGCTTTATCTGCTGCTGCATCTTTTGCTTCAGAAGCTGCATTTTTTACTTCTTCCATTTTAGAAGACATTGCATCTTTTGCCTCAGCCATTTTATTTGCAGCAGCATCTTTCATTTCAGAAGCTTTATCAGCTACAGCTTCTTTTGCTTCAGCCATTTTATTTGCAGCTGAATCTTTTGCGTCAATTGCCGCATTTTTAACATCAGTTGCAACTTCTTTTGCTGCATCTTTAACTTGTGTTGCTGCATTTGCTGTTGCATCTTTTGCTGCTTCAACTTTTTGAGCTGTTTCTTGTTTATCGAAACAACCTGTTACGGCTAAAGATGCACCTAATACTAATGCGGCTAATACTGTTTTTTTCATTGTTACTCTCCATTTTTTGTTATGGTTAAGAATTAATCCAAAGCCATTTGCTTTGTGTGGCCTAGTTTACGCAAAAAAACTCAAAATAAAACACCTGCAAAAAAAATTTACATTTCTACAAATATTACTTATTGCGATTTTTCTAAAAAAACCGTTATAACCCTATGAATTTAAAAAACTTATAAAAAAGTTCCTAAGAAAAATTTTATTTTTTGTAAAGATAAAAAATTACTTTTTTGTGTTTTTTTTGAACAACTCAACTCAGTTAATTTGAATAATCCTTAACCATTGCTTTTACTTTTCAGTTACTTTTTTACGGCTGCAGATTGATCTTTTGTTTCAGAATCTACATTTTTTACTTCCTCTGCTTTAGAGCACACAGCATCTTTTGCTTCAGTCATTTTATTTTCCGCAACATGTTTAACATAGTTAGCTGCTGCAACCACAGCATCTTTAACTTGTACTGCCGCGCTTACTGTTGCATCTTTTGCAGCTTCAACTTTAGAAGACATTACATCTTTTGCCTCTGAAAGCGAATCTTTTACTTCAGCAACTTTATCTTCAGCTGCATCTTTTAGCTCAGCTGCTTTATCTGCTGCTTCATCTTTTGCTTCTGAAACTGCTTTTTTCACTTCTGATGCTTTATCTTCAGCTGCATCTTTCACTTCAGCAGCTTTATCTTCAGCTTCATCTTTTAACTCAGCTGCTTTATCTTTTAACTCAGCTGCTTTATCTGCTGCTTCATCTTTTGCTTCAAAAACTGCATGTTTTACTTCAGCAACTTTATCTACAACAGCATCTTTTAATTTAGCTACTTTGCCTAAGACCGTATCTTTTGCTTCTGATGCTTTATCTTCAGCTTCATCTTTTAGCTCAGTTGCTTTATCTGCCACTTCATCTTTTGCTTCTGAAACTGCTTTTTTAACTTCTGATGCTTTATCTTCAGCTTCATCCTTTAACTCAGCTGCTTTATCTGCTGCTTCATCTTTTGCTTCAAAAACTGCATTTTTTACTTCTGCAACTTTATCTGCAACTGTATCTTTTAATTTAACTACTTTGTCTACAAGTGTATCTTTTGCTTCAGAAACTGCTCCTTTTGCTTCTGATACTTTGTCTTCAGCCGCATCTTTCACGTCAGCAACTTTGTCTTCAGCTGCATCTTTTAGCTCTGCTGCTTTATCTGCCGCTTCATCTGTAGCTTCTGAAACTGCTTTTTTCACTTCTGATGCTTTATCTTCGACAGCTCTTTTTACTTCAGAAAATTTGTCATCGATTGCTTTTTTCATTTCAGTAGCTTTATCATCGATTGCTTCTTTTGCTTCAGAAACTGCTTTTCTTACTTCAGATACTTTATCTTCAGTTACATCTTTCACTTCAGTAGCTTTGTCTTCAACCACTTCTTTTGCCTCAGACGCTTTATGTGTCACTGCATCTTTAATGTAGTTAGCCGCGGCAAATAATGCATCTTTAACTTGTGTTGCTGCATTCAATGTCGTATCTTTTACTTCAGTTGCTTTATCTTCAATGTTATTTTTCATAACTACTCCCTTGTATCATTATAATGGCTAATTTAAGCTATTCAGTTATAGCTCACTTTTAGTCTATCAAAAAAATTTTAAAAAAACACCCAGAAATACACATTTCTAGGTGTTTGTTATTTAGCGACTTTTGGAGTCAACTATAGTTATAGTTCAAAAAAGTAAATCACATCAAACTTTATTTTCATATTATCTTCAATCAACTTTAACCATTTTCTTTGGGATAATGGAAAGTTTCAATGGTGCCTTTTTCACCATTCCAGTCAATTTGAACAATCGTTGAAGGGTAAAAACTGATTGGATTTCGCTTGCCATAAAGCTCTGAAACAATACTTCCTACTAAAGGTAAATGAGAAACAAGCAGAACACTTTCAACACCTTGTTCCTGCAAAACAGATAAATAATCTGCTACCAGCGTCGCATTCCCATAAGGTGTAATCCCACTCCAAGTTTCAACATCATTAAGAATATTGTCTAATGCTGAATTTACAAGCTCAAACGTTTCTTGCGCTCGTATATAAGGACTGACAATCACTTTCTGAACTGAAAGTGCGGTTGAATTTAGATGGGTTTTAAGCCATTGACCTTGTAATATTGATTGTTTGCGTCCATAGTCGGTTAAATGCCGAGCCTCGTCTGATGAAGAGACAACTTCGGCTTCTCCATGACGCATAATAAAAATTTTCATATTCTGCTTTCCTAAAATAATAAAAGATAAATTTTCCGATCAAAAATGGGGGCTAGCCCCCACTTATTTAATTTGCTTTCACTGCTTCCGCAATTTCTTCTGCACATTGTTTTGCAAGTACACCGTCTTCACATTCGACCATGACGCGAATAAGAGGCTCAGTACCAGACTTACGCAGTAAAATTCGACCTTTGCCTTCTAAACGTTTTTCCACTTCTGCAGCTACCGCTTTTACTGCTTCACTTTCTAATGGATTATCACCGCCCGCAAAACGAACATTAATGAGTACTTGAGGAAATAATTTCACCGCACTTGCAAGCTCGTTTAATGATAAACGATGTTGAACCATTGCACTTAATACAGCTAGTGATGCAATAATACCATCACCTGTCGTATTTTTATCAGCAATAATGATATGGCCTGAGTTTTCTCCACCTAATGTCCAGCCATGCTCTACCATTTTTTCTAATACATAACGGTCACCAACATTAGCACGAACGAAAGGCACGCCTAACATTTTTAAGGCAATTTCTAGGCTCATATTACTCATTAATGTGCCTACTACGCCACCTTTTAATTGACCTGAACGTAATGCTTCACGAGCAATAATGAAAAGGATTTGGTCACCATCCACTTTATTACCTAAGTGATCTACCATCATAATACGGTCGCCATCACCATCATAAGCAAGGCCAACATCCGCTTTAGTTTCAAGCACTTTTTCTTGTAATGCTTTTACATCGGTTGCGCCACATTTCTCATTGATGTTAATCCCATTTGGAGTCGCACCAATTTCAATCACTTCAGCGCCTAATTCACGTAATACATTTGGTGCAATATGGTAAGTCGCACCATTTGCACAGTCCACTACGATTTTATAACCATCTAAGCCAAGATGAGCTGGAAATGTACTCTTACAAAATTCAATATAACGACCTGCCGCATCGTTAATACGACGAGCTTTACCTAATTCAGCTGATTCAACGCAATCCATTGGTTGATCGAGCATGGCTTCAATAGCCTCTTCAATATTGTCCGGTAATTTTGTTCCTTCCGCAGAGAAGAATTTAATTCCATTATCATAGTAAGGATTATGCGATGCAGAAATCACAATGCCTGCTTCTAAACGAAAAGTACGAGTTAAATAAGCCACGGCAGGGGTTGGCATTGGGCCGGTAAATGCAGCAGTTAAGCCAGCTGCAGCTAAACCTGCTTCAAGAGCAGATTCCAACATATAACCTGAAATACGAGTATCTTTTCCGATTAATACTGTGCGAGAACCTTGTGAAGCTAAAACCTTACCCGCAGCCCAACCTAATTTCAATGCGAAATCAGGCGTGATTGGATAAGTACCCACTTTACCACGTACGCCATCTGTACCAAAATATTTACGATTTGCCATGTTTATTCCTTATAAATTTGAATAATTGATATTGCAGAAATCATTTATTCTACAACATATAAAATCTGTTACTTTCTTACGCTTGTTGTGTAGCTTGCCATACTTTCAGGGCATCTGCCGTTTCAGCCACATCATGCACACGTAAAATAGTCGCACCATTTTGTGCAGCAATTAATGCGCCAGCTACACTTCCCACAACACGTTCAGTTACGGGTTTATCTAATACGGTACCAATCATCGATTTACGTGAAAGACCTGCTAAAATGGGATAACCACTTTCACAAAAGTGTGCTAATTGTTGTAAAAGTTTATAGTTATGCTGCACGGTCTTACCAAAACCAAACCCCATATCCCAAATGATATTTTCTTTAGCGATTCCCGCATCTAAACAAGCTTTAGTCCGAGCTTCTAAAAACTGATAAACATCTTTGACTACATCATCATAATGCGGATTAGTCTGCATTGTGCGCGGCTGTCCTTGCATATGCATGATACAAGTTGGTAAATTCAACTGTCCTGCTATTTCGAGTGCGCCAGGTTCACGTAAAGCTCGAATATCATTAATTAAATCCATGCCGACCTTAGCTGCTTCTTGCATCACAATTGCTTTAGAGGTATCCACTGAGATCCAACAATCAAAACGTTTTTGCACGGCTTCAACAAGAGGTATCACTCGTTGCAACTCTTCAGTTTCAGGCACTTCTTCTGCCATTGGTCGAGTTGATTCCCCGCCAATATCAATAATTGTTGCACCTTCTTTGAGCATTTTTTCAACTTGAAATAATGCTTTGTCTAGACTAAAAAACTGTCCGCTAT
>ERZ824488.3705-NODE-3705-length-11119-cov-9.005604_pt1 | contig 11119 bp, 9 predicted proteins | sample MGYA00519936_ERZ824488 | MGnify/ENA primary metagenome ERZ824488 (study PRJEB31778, sample SAMEA3449153) | human gut metagenome | biome: human gut; feature: human-associated habitat; material: faeces | place: United Kingdom | collected 2010/2012 ... | reverse complement strand
GTCGGCTCGTCCATCAGCAGCACCTCCGGCTCGGCGGCCAGCGCGCGGGCGATGCACAGTCTCTGCTGCTGTCCGCCGGAGAGACCGAGCGCGCTCTTTTTGAGCTTGTCCTTCGTCTCGTCCCAGATGGCGGCGCTTTTGAGCGATCTTTCCACGATCTCGTCAAGCTCCGCGCGGCCGCGCACGCCGTGCAGCCGGGGGGCGTAGGCGATGTTGTCGTAAATGCTCATCGGGAACGGGTTCGGCTTCTGGAACACCATGCCGATGCGGCTGCGAAGCTCCGTGACGTCGATCTTGTCGCCGTAAACGTTGTGGCCGTGGAAGAGCACCGCGCCGTCAATTTTGCAGCCCGGTACAAGATCGTTCATGCGGTTGAGCGTTTTGAGATACGTGGACTTGCCGCAGCCCGAGGGGCCGATGAGCGCCGTGATCTCGTTGGGAAAAATGTCCGTATCGATGCCGTAGAGCGCCTGAAATGCGCCGTAGCGAAGGTCGAGCTTTTTGGTCTGCAGAATGGGTTCCATAATTTTTACCGTTCCTTTCCGGCCTTGCGCGCCGTGAGCGAGGCGAGAAGATTGAGCGCGAGCGTCAGCACGAGCAGCACCGCCGCAATGCCGAAGGCGATATCAAACTTGCCCTGCTCGCTTGCGTAGAGATACAGCGCCACGGAAAGCGACGCCGAGGAGGATTCGAGCGCCGCCTTGAATCCCAGCAGCCGCAGACCGAAGCCCGCGGTGAAGAGAAGCGCCGCGCTCTCGCCGGTGATACGGCCGACGGAGAGGATGCAGCCGGTCACGATGCCGTCCACGGCGTTCGGCAGCACGACGGTGCGCACCATGTGCCACTTGCCGCTGCCGAGCGCGAGAGCGCCCTCGCGGTAAGCTCTCGGCACGGCGAGCAGACTCTCGCGCGTGTTCGCCATGACCGTGGGGAGCACCATGAGCGCGAGAGTGAGGCCGCCGGCGAGAACGCCCTGCTTAAGGGCGCCGAGCTTGATGAAGAACAGCATGCCGATGAGACCGAAGAGGATGGACGGGATACCCGTGAGCGTTTCGGCGGCAAAGCTGATGAGCCGCACGACGCGGGGATTTTCCGCGTATTCGGTGATGTACACCGCCGCGCCGACGCCGAGCGGAAGCGCCGCGCCCATGGCGATGAGAATGAGATAGAGCGTGTTGCAGATGTTGGGGAGGATACCGGTCGTTCCGGCGAGATAGCTCGTCGCCGTCGTGAGGAACGACCGGCTCAGCTGCGGCAGACCGCGCTTTAAAATGATCCCGATCAGGAAGAGAAGAATACCGCCTGTTATCACCGCCGCGGCGATAAGGGCTGCTTTCAGAAAAATTTCCCGGAGCTTTCTCATGCCTTGGCGCTCCTTTCGCTGAGAAGCCGCAGCGCGGCGTTGATGAGAAGAATGAAGAGAAACAGCACCAGACCCACGGAGAAGAGCGCGTCGCGCTGCAGGGAGCCGTAGGCGGCGTAGGACATTTCGGAGACGATGGCGGTCGTGAGAAACCGGACGGAGGCAAAGAGCGACGGCATATTCGCCACGTTGCCCGCCACCATCAGTATCGCCATCGCTTCGCCGACGGCGCGGCCCGTGCCCTGGATAACGGAGGCGATCACGCCGCTTTTCGCCGCCCTGAGCGAAACGAGAAACCAGGTTTCCGCCTTCGTTGCGCCGAGCGCGAGAGAGGCTTCCTCATATTCGCGCGGCACGGCGCGCAGCGCCGTTTCCGAAACGGACACGATGTACGGCAGGATCATCACCGTCAGCACGAGAATGGCCGTGAGCAGGCACGCGCCGGAGGAGAGGGAGAACGTTTTCTGCACAAACGGCACGAGCACCGTCATGCCCACGAGACCGTACACGACCGAGGGGATGCCCGCGAGCAGCGCCACGCAGCTGCGCGCCGCGGCGGCAATGCGCGGCGGGGCGGCCTTGGCGAGAAACACCGCCGTGAAAAGGCCGAGCGGCACGCCGAGGAGCAGCGCGCCCGCCGTGCCGTAAATGCTCGTGAGGATGAACGGCAATATACCGAATTCATTCGTCGGCGCGTTCCACGTCTCGCCGAAAAGAAAATTCCAAAGCCCGATCTCCCGGATCGCCGGTACGCCGGAGATCACAAGATACAGGCAGATGCACAGCACGAATCCCACCGCCGCGATGCCGCAGAGAAGGAAGATCCATTTTACGATATTTTCCAAAACCTTTTTCTTCATAAATAAGAAAAACTCCCCGACGTTCTTGTCGGGGAGTATTCTACGGTAAGGGTGTAAAATCCGTTACCGCGGCGTTGTAAAATGTGTGTAAAGCGCTGCCGGACTCATTCATGGAGATATAGCGCAGGGCAGCCACCCTTGTCCCACACGCGGAACAGCGTGTAGCCGTACGTGTTTTCCAACCGTTCGCGCATGTTTTCGGAGGCGTCGGACACGATCCACTTCGGCGGCGTTTCGCGCAGATATTCGTCCAGCTCCTTGGCAATAAACGGTGAATCCTGACTCATCCAATCCTGCGTCATGGCGTGGCAGAAGCAAGGATCCACATCCAGATAGAGATATACGTTTGCGCGCATATCGTATGCGAGCACCTCGCCGGGATCGGCGTCGATGCACGCGCGTATCTCGCTCATGGCCTCCTTCTCGCTGTCCAGATACCCGCAGAAATTGAAGAGGATGCTTTTACCGGCGTGGACGGCCGCCTGCGGCGCATAGGGCAGCAGACAGAACACGAGCACCGCCGCACACAAGCGCTCCGCCGCTTTCTTTCCGGCCGCCATGGAGCGGACGCCCTCAGCGCACACGGCGAAGCCCGGCACGAGCGCCGGGGTGAGGATAAGAAAATAATGCTTGTAGCTGTATCCGAGCACGGCGACCGCCGCGCCGAACACGCAGGAGAAAATGAGCACGAGCGCGCTGCCGAGCGGCAGGGCGCCTTTTTTCATCTGGCGCACGGTGAAGTATATCACGACCGGCACCATGGACACGCGGGCAAAATACATCAGCCAGTCCTTCGCCGTCTTGGCGGCGGCGCCGCCGGCGGCGTAGTGGAAGTTATGAAGGAAGCTCGCATACATAAACCGGTCGAACGCGCCGATCCGCGCAAAATACAGAGCGAACGGCCCGATGACAAGCGCCGCGCCGCAGAGCACGAGCACGATGTGCAGCAGCAGCGCGCCGAATTTTTTCTCCCGGCAGAGCAGCACCGCGAATGCAAGCAGCACGCCGCAGACGATGGCGGCATTCGTCGCGCGCATCATGAAATTCACGCCGAAGCAGACGCCGTAGATCACGCTGTACCATTTCGGATGCCGGTACGCCGGAGCGCCGGTCTTGATAAACCGGAGCGAGAGCCACAGCGGCAGCAGAGAAAACACGAGCGACCATTCCTCGGTCATGTTCCCCTCGCCGACCGTGCCGCAGTAGAGGAACAGCAGCACAAGCACCGAAAGCCACGCCGTCCTCCTTCCGGTGAATAGGCGCGCCGTCCGGTAAGAAAGCTCAAAGGCGAACGTCATGAATACGACCTGCAATATCCAAAGACCCGTGCGCCCGCCGAGCAGATAGCCGAGGGCGTTGAAATAAAAGATCATCGGCCCCTTGTTGTCGTAAAGATCAAGATAGAGCCGCAGCCCGTGCGTGATGCCCTTGCCGAACGACATGAACACCGCGGAATCGTAACCGTAGTAAGCGTTGAGCGGCGTCGTGTAGGGTGAGGCGAACAGCATGAACACCGCGCTGAAGCACAGCAGCACGCCAAGACGCGGCAGCGATCTTTCGTCCAGATATTTTCCAAGCTTTTTCATAATTACTCCTTGTATTTACCGGAACGGGTCGGTATCGTCGTACTGGCTCGGCTGGTTGGTATACGGATTGATATAGACATGGTTGCTGTCGTCGTCAATATAGTACATATGCAGCGCGTCGCGCATATTGAAATACTCCTCCGAGCCGTTGCGCCAGCCCTGCGAAACGCAGTCGGTCGTATAGATGACCTGCACCTGCGTATCCGGCAGCGCCGCCTTGAGCGCCTCGATCTGATCGTCGCGGTACATGTTGTAGCTGATCCAGAGCCTTTCGAGCCACGTCATGTGCATGAGCGTGTCCAGATCGGCCTCCGCGTCGCGCACGCGCTTGTAGGTGATGTTCAGATGGCGCAGATTCGTCAGCTCCCGGAGTGGCGTTATGTCCGAGGTGTTCGTCCAGAACATTTCGAGCATCACAAGGTTCTTGAGATATTTCAGCGCGGGCAGCGATTCATACTGGCTGTTGCTCACGACAAGATACCGGAGATCCGGGAAGTTTTCAAACATGTCGGGATCGTCGTAAAACTTCTGATGGCCGAGATCGATGGCGATCATATCGCGGCAGTATCGGAGAGCGGCAAAGGAATGGTTGTCCTCCGGGAATTCATAATCGTTGTTGTATACTGTGAAATACGTCCGGTCCGTGCGAAGGCCCCAACGGCGGACCTGCACCATCCACACGAACTGCACGTCCTCGTGCCGGAGATCGATCGCATCCATATCCTCGTCCGATATGCCGCAGCGCAGCATCACGACCTTTTTAAGTTTTGGCAGATAGGGAAGCATGTCCTCGATCTGCGCTGCGTCCTCCACGGTGAGAGGGACATCCGAAAAATCGATCTCCTCGGCGGCGGTCGAGAATCTCACGCCGAAGAGCTGCGTTTCCCATTCGGTAAGAAGATTTGGGTGCGCCGCAGAAAAATCACGCAGCATGTGTTCGGAAAGACCGCAGTCCGTGAGATTGACGCTCTCCGCGTTTGAAAAAAGCGGTAGCGCCGCAGAAAGCTCGGAGAGATTCTCTTCTGTGAGCGGCGTGCCGGTAAAATCGAGCGCCGTGACATCGCTGGGTATAGTGCGGCCTGCGAGCGTCACGTCCCAGGAAAAGAGCATGGACGGAAATTCTTCTGTAAGGGCGAGCTGATCGGCAGGCGAAAGCGTGCTGTCCGTGAGAACGAGCGTTCGGAGTTTCGGCAAACGGGTAATCGCGGCGCGGAGCATGTCCGCTGAAGCGTCTTGAACCGCAATACTCTCGCTCTCCCCGTCGAAGCATTTCTCGCCGAGAGGGACTGTCCAGTGTACCCGCACTTCGGGCAAGGCATTTTGCAGCGCGAGAATGGCAGAAAAATCGCTGCAGGCGCTCACATCAGCTTCTTTGAGATTTTTCAGCCGTGCAAAAGACGGAATGTCCTCCGTGGTGAAATCCGCCGTTACGATGCTTTCGCTCTCTCCGTCGAAGCTCTTTCCGCCGACGGTGACGTCCCAGAGAATGTGCGCGTCCGGAAACCTGCTTTCTATCGTCCGCAGCTTTTCCTCGCTTATCTCCCGTCCCCGCAGGTCGATGGTATCGGCGCTGCGCGCTGTGACGGTTCCGTCAACAAAGGTATACTTCCAGAAAAACCAACCGACTGCTGCAAACAGCAGTATCACCACAGGAAGGAGCCAACACAACCTCTTTTTTTCTTTCACGGTATCTCCCTCCATTTAGCGGATCTTCTGCGGCTCTTCCACGTTTGTTTCGGATACAATGTAATGCGGACGATGCTTTGTCTCCATATAGGTTTTGGCAATGTACTGCCCCATAACGCCGAGAAAGAACGTCTGCATTCCGCCGATGAAAATAATGACGCAGATCGTGGACGCCCAGCCCGCTACCGGATCGCCGAAGACGGCACGCCGAACGACCAGAAAGATCAGCACGAGGATTGAGATCGCCACCATACCCATACCGAACCAGAACATAGCGCTCAGCGGTGTTTGCGAAAAGTTGATAATGCCGTCCACCGCGTACTTAAAAAGTTTCCAGAAACTCCATTTTGTCTGCCCAGCGACGCGCTCCACGTTTTCATACGGCAACCAGTATGTACGAAAGCCTACCCAGCCGAAAATACCCTTGGAAAAGCGATTATATTCGCTCATGGATAAAATGGCGTCGACCATTTCCCGGCGCATCAAACGAAAATCGCGTGCGCCGTCTACAATATCGGCGTCGGAGATCCGGTTGATAAGCTTATAAAACTGCCGGGCGAACCAACTTCGGAGCGGCGGTTCGCCCGCACGGTCAACGCGGCGCGTAGCCACGCTGTCATATTCACCAGTACGGAGGATCTCCAGCATTTGGGGAAGAAGGGACGGAGGATCCTGCATATCCGCATCCATCACCGCCACATAATCTCCCTTAGCGTTGCAGAAACCGGCAAACATAGCGCTTTCCTTACCGAAGTTGCGGGAAAAGGAAAGATATCTCACGCACGCATCCGTTTCGGATAACTCTTTGAGAATAGAAAGCGTCCCATCCTTTGATCCGTCGTTCACAAAGAGCAATTCGTACGCTTCATTCATGGAAGAAAGAACCGCGCTGCATTCTTGATAGAATATAGGGAGAGCCTCCTCTTCGTTGTAGCAAGGAACAATAATCGATATCATTCTTCTTCTTCCTTTCTTATGTGGCTTTCTTTTTCTGCAGGCATACCGGCCTTTCTGGGTGTCGCCGTTAAAAAAAGGATCTTCCTCCGTCACTATATTTTTATTGCCAAGCGCGATTTTGTCTGCGGAAATATCGTTTTTCGTCAGAATTTCTTCGATGACTTCCTTCCAAGTCTTATCTTGGAATTGTCCTTCGCCGGGCACAGTTTCGTTGGCCGAGGCAAGCGGCTTCTGCATGAGAAAGAGCATTTTAGAGCAGCAGCAAAACACACAACTCCTCATTGCCAGAGTTGCTTTTTGGGCACCATTGTTTGTGCAGATATCCTTTTTTATCCTATAATAAATAACATTGATAGTCAATAGAGGCGTTATTTTACAAAATACAATACAAAATACAATATAGTATAATATATAATTGAAATATACCTAATACATTATATAATAATATATCTTTACACAATTGTGGATAAGTGATATAATTTTATAATGCTGATAATAGTGTCTCCGGGCACTTTACGGATCATAAGGAGAGAGAGAAAGAATGAATTCCCTCAACGACATATGGAACAGCGTTCTTGCCGTTCTCGGGCAGAATCTGACCGCCACGGCGCTGAACACCTGGTTTGACGACTGCACGCCGGTCGAGATCGTGAATAACCGGCTCGTTATCCACACCCCCACGGAGTTCAAGCGCGACATTATCCAGTCCCGTTTTGCCCAGACGATCATCGATGCGCTCAGCGACCTTTTCTCCGCCGAGTTCAAGCTGACGATCCTCGCCGGGGACGAGCTGGACAGCTACATCTCCGAAACGAAAACGGACGATACGCTCCCGGAGGTCGCGGGTTTCACGTTCGATAACTTCGTCGTGGGACCGTCGAACAAATACGCCCACGCCGCGGCCATCGCCGTGGCGGAAAACCCCGGCAAGCTCTATAACCCGCTTTTCATTTACGGCAACTCCGGGCTCGGCAAAACGCACCTTCTTCTCGCCATCGGCAGCGCGATCCACGCGAAAAATCCGAAGGCGAAGATCGTATACGTCAAGGGCGACGATTTCACGAACGATCTCGTCCACGCCATTCAGGTCGGCGGCGGCGAGGATCTGCGCGCCAAATACCGCAGCGCCGATCTTCTCCTGATGGACGATATCCAGTTCATCGCCGGCAAGCAGCAGACACAGGAGGAGTTCTTCCACACGTTCAACACGCTCTATGAAGCGGGAAAGCAGATCGTCGTCACGTCCGACCGCCCGCCGATGGAGATGAACAAGCTGGAAGACCGTATCCGCACGCGGCTCGAATGGGGCCTTATGGCGGACGTGCAGCCGCCGGATCTCGAAACGCGCATGGCCATCACGCGCAACAAGGCCGCGCAGTTCGGCGTCGTGCTGCCGGACGAAGTTGTAACGTTCATCGGCGAGACGGTCACATCGAACATACGCCAGCTTGAGGGCGTGGTGAAAAAGCTCACCGCCTACCGCGATCTTCTGGAGGACGATATTACGGTTTCAAGCGTCCGCCGCGCCATCAAGGACGTGATCCGCGTCGGAACCTACGTCCCCACGCCGAACGTCATCATTGCGGAAACGGCGCGGTACTTCTCCGTTTCGGAGGAGGCGCTGCGCGGGCAGTCCCGCCAGAAGAACACCGCCACGGCGCGGCAGGTCGCCATGTATCTCTGCCGGAATCTCACGAACATGGCGCTCACCGATATCGGCGCGCAGTTTGAGGGCCGAAACCACGCCACGGTGCTCGCCTCGATCCGCAAGATTGAAGACATGATGCAGGCCAGCCAGGAGTTTGCCATGGTCATCCGCGACGTTACCTACAACATCAATTCCAAGGCATAACGGCAAAAATAAAGTTTTCCACAAGATGTATGTGGAAAAACTGTTTATAAATGTTCAAAACTTTTTTGTTCCGTCCCGATGTGGAAACTGTGGAAAATTACCCCTGAAGTTTTCCACATCTAAAATCCTTGATTTTCAAGGCTTTTGCGGAGTTTTCCACAAGTTTTTGCTCTACTGATACTCGCTTCTAAAAAATATTCTATCTTTCTTTCTGGAAGAAACGGAGGAATCGCCATGAAATTCACCTGTGAGAAATATCTGCTCAGTCTCGCCGTCGCCACCGCGGGCCGCGCCGCCGCTTCCAAAAGCCCGATCCCGGCAATGGAGGGCCTGCTCATCGAGGCCGGACACAACGTCCGCGTCACGGGCTATGATCTCAAAAAGGGCATTTATACGACGTTTGAGGCGGACGTGTCCGCGCCGGGCAGCGTGGTGATCAACGCCAAACTCTTCGGCGACATCGTGCGCAAGCTGCCGGACGGCATCGTTTCGGTCTGCTCGGACGAGAATAACGCCGTGAACATCGCCTGCGGCAACGCCGATTACAATATTTCCGGCACGGCGTCGGACGATTTCCCCGACCTTCCGTCGCTCGACTACTGCAGCAATCTCTCCCTGCCGCAGGACACGATGGCGCGCATGATCGCCGAGACGAGCTTCGCCATCTCCACGAACGAGTCCCGCCCGGTGTACACCGGCGCGCTCATCGAGGTCGATGACAACATTATGACCATGGTTGCCGTAGACGGCTACCGCATGGCGCTCCGCCGCGAGCCGGTGGAAACGTGCGATGTGGAAAGTCTCAAATTCATCGTGCCGGGCGCTGCTCTCTCCGATCTCGAGAAGATCTGCATGAGTCCCGAGGAGCCGGTGAAGATCGCCGTCGGCAGCAAGCACGTTTCGTTCTCCGTGGGCGATACGGTGCTCATCTCCCGCCGTCTGGAAGGCGAATTTCTGAACTTCCGTAAGACCGTTCCCGGCGATTTTCCCATCCAGCTCAAGGCGCAGCGCGCCGATCTCATCCGCTGCACGGACCGCGTGAGCCTCATAATCGACGACCGCACGAAAAACCCGCTCCGGTGCGTGTTCGGGGAAAACATGCTCACCATCACCTGCGCCACGCCGCTCGGCCGCGCGGAGGACTGCTGCCCGCTCGAGGGCGACGGCGGCGGCATGATCGTCGGCTTCAACAACAGCTATCTCATGGACGCTTTCAAGGCCGCGCCCGCCGACACGCTGCGCATCAACATTGTGAACGGCAGCGCCCCCTGCATCATCACGCCGGAGGACGGCGGCGACAGCTTCCTTTACATGATCCTGCCCGTGCGTCTGCGCGCGGAAGGCTGATGCGCGTCGATGCGGTGCAGACGGAAAATTTTCGTCTGCTGCAGGGCGGCCGGTGCGAATTTTCGCCGGGCGTGAACGTCATCGCGGGCGCGAACGCGCAGGGAAAAACGACGCTTCTCGAAGCGGTATATATGCTCACCGGCGCCAAGAGCTTCCGCACGTATTACGATAAGGAGCTCATCGCCTTTGAAAAGGACGAGGCGGCGGTGCGCGGAGAGTATTTTGCGTCCGAGAGAGAGCAGCGCATGGAGATATTGCTCCGCCGCGGCCGGACGCGCACAATGAAGCGCAACGGCGTGAAGCTCTCGGCGGGAGAAACAGAGCAGTGCCTGAAAGCGATCCTCTTCTCCCCGGACGATCTCGCCATGATCCGCGGCGCGGCGGCGCTCCGGCGGCGGATGCTCGATGCCGCCATCACGCAGCTCCGCCCCGGCTACGGCGCGCTCATCGCCGAATACCGGCGCCTGCAGGAGAATAAAACGCGCATTCTGCGCGACTGGCGGGAAAAGCCCTCGCTTCTCGATACGCTGGACGTATTCTCGGACGGAATGTGTATGTGCTCGGCGAAGATCATCCGTTACCGCGCGTCGTTTGCAAGAAGGCTCGCCGAGACCGCGCGAAGCGTGCAGAGCGAATTTTCCCGCGGCACGGAAGATCTCACGCTCACCTACACCACCGTTTCTGCCGTGGAAGACCCCGCGGCGGCGGAGCGGGAGATATACGAGGCGGTTTCCGAACGGCAGCGCCAGCTGCGCGGCGCGGAGATCGAGAGCGGTCTCTGTCTCGTCGGCGCGCATAAGGACGATCTTCTGATCACCATCAACGGCGCGGACGCGCGGAGCTATGCCTCCCAGGGTCAGACACGCACGGCGGCGCTCTCCTTAAAGCTCGCCGAGCGGGAGATATTCCTCGCCGAGACCGGCGAGACGCCGGTGCTGCTGCTCGACGACGTTTTGTCCGAGCTCGACAGCGCCCGGCAGGAGTTTGTTTTGAACCGCATCGGCGGCGGACAGACGCTTGTGAGCTGCTGCGAGGCGGCGAGCGTAGAGCGCATGACGGGCGGTCGCGTACTTTATATGGACAAAGGACGGGTAAACGAAGTATGTACCTCCATTTAGGCGCGGAAACGGTCGTGCGGACCGACAGCATCGTCGCCGTGTGCGATCTCGATAACGCCAGCTCCTCGCATATCACGCGGGAAGCTCTCCGCGCCGCGGAGAAGGCGGGCAAGGTGGTGAACGTGGCGGACGATCTCCCCAAATCGTTCGTCGTCTGCCGGGAGGACGGAAAGACCCGGATCTATCTATCGCAGCTCAACACCGCGACGCTTTTGAAGCGCGCGGAGAATATATCCTTTGATTAAACTCATGGAGGAACACCCATGTCGGAAAATACACCAGTCAATCCCAATTCCTATGACGCCAGTCAGATCCAGGTCCTTGAAGGTCTGGAAGCGGTGCGTATGCGC
>ERZ824488.3703-NODE-3703-length-11124-cov-3.107146_pt1 | contig 11124 bp, 17 predicted proteins | sample MGYA00519936_ERZ824488 | MGnify/ENA primary metagenome ERZ824488 (study PRJEB31778, sample SAMEA3449153) | human gut metagenome | biome: human gut; feature: human-associated habitat; material: faeces | place: United Kingdom | collected 2010/2012 ... | reverse complement strand
TGCCGCGCAGCTTCTCGATCTTGTCGTACTCGATCTCGGGGAAGATGATCTGCTCCTTCAGGCCGAAGGCGTAGTTGCCGCGGCCATCGAAGGAGTTGCCGTTGATGCCGCGGAAGTCGCGAACGCGGGGCAGCGCGACATTGAAGAGGCGGTCAACGAACTCGTACATACGCTCACCACGCAGAGTGACCTTTGCGCCGATGGGCATGCCCTCGCGCAGCTTGAAGTTTGCAACGCTCTTGCGGGCCTTGCAGACGATGGCCTTCTGGCCGGTGATCTGGCCCAGGTCAGCGACGATGGCGTCGATGACCTTGGCGTTCTCCTTGGCCTCACCAGCGGCAACGTTGATGATGACCTTATCCAGCTTGGGGATCTGCATAACGCTCTTGTAGCCGAACTTTTTGTTCAGGGCCGGAGCGATCTCGTTGACATACTGTTCTTGCAAACGTGCCATTGTGTACTCCTCCCTTACAGTTCAGCGCCGCACTTGCGGCAAACGCGGACGGTCTTGCCGTCCTTGACAGAATGGCCCACGCGGGTGGCCTTGCCACACTTGGGGCAGACGGGCATGACCTTGCAGGCGTAGATAGCGCCCTCGGCCTTGACGATGCCGCCCTGCTCGCCCTGACGGCGAGGCTTGACGTGCTTCGTGACCATGTTCAGGCCCTCGACAATGACCTTGCCCTCTTTCGGGGAGGTCTGCAGGACCTTGCCGGTCTTGCCCTTGCACTTGCCGGAGATGACCATGACGTTGTCGCCGGTTTTAACATGAAGATTGTTCATTTAATTAAAACCTCCTTACAGCGATTCCGGAGCCAGGCTCAGGATCTTGGTGAAGCCGGCGTCGCGCAGCTCGCGAGCGACGGGTCCAAAGATACGAGTGCCCTTGGGGCTCTTGTCGGCCATGACGATAACGGCGGCGTTCTCATCAAAGCGGATGTAGGAGCCGTCGTCACGGCGCAGGCCGTGCTTGCTACGGACGATGACGGCCTTGACCACGTCGCCCTTCTTCACGGTACCACCGGGAGCAGCCTTCTTGACGCTGCAAACCACGATGTCACCGATGTTTGCGTATCTCTTGCGGGTACCGCCCAGTACACGGAAGCACATTAACTCCTTAGCACCGGTATTGTCGGCCACTTTGAGATAAGTTTGCATCTGAACCATCTTTCAGGTCCTCCTTTCAAAGTACCAGGCTGATTATTTTGCCTTCTCGATGATCTTCACGAGACGCCAGTTGACGTCCTTGGAGATCTTGCGGGTCTCCATGATCTCGACGCGGTCGCCGATGCCGGCTTCGTTGTTCTCGTCATGGGCCTTGAACTTCTTGGTGCGCTTCAAGATCTTCTTGTACAGAGGGTGCTGGACGCTGTCCTTAACAGCGACAACGATGGTCTTGTCCATCTTGTCGGAGACAACGACGCCCACACGGGTCTTTCTCAGATTACGTTCCATGCTTTACCCTCCCTCTTAAGCGTTCTTGGCATTCTTCTCAGCCAGGACGGTCATCACGCGGGCGATGTCCTTCTTAACGGCCTCGATGCGAATGGGGTTGTCCAACTGGTTGATGGCGTGCTGAAAGCGCAGGTTGAAGAGTTCGGCCTTCAGGTCCTTGAGCTGCTTGTTCAGCTCGACATCGGTCATTTCGCGCAGTTCAGTGGCTTTCATTCAGCGTCACCCTCCTTTACAGTGTCAAGCTCCTCGCGCTTGACGAATTTGCAGCGAATCGGCAGCTTGTGGCTGGCCAGACGCAGGGCCTCGCGAGCGGTCTCCTCGTTGACATCAGCCAGCTCGAAGAGCACGCGGCCCGGCTTGACGACGGCGACCCAGTACTCGGGGCTGCCCTTACCGGAACCCATTCGGGTGCCGGCCGGCTTCTCGGTAACGGGCTTGTCGGGGAAGATCTTGATCCAGACCTTGCCGCCACGCTTGATATAACGGGTCATGGCAACACGGGCTGCCTCGATCTGGTTGGAGGTGATCCAAGCCGGCTCGAGAGCGACCAGGCCGTAATCGCCCTGGTTGACCTTGTTGCCGCGCATGGCCTTACCGGTCATGCGGCCGCGCTGGACGCGGCGATACTTAACACGCTTCGGCAGTAACATTACTGTTTGCCTCCTTCCTTCTTAGCAGGGGCTTTGGCGCCCTTCAGGATCTCGCCTTTGTAGATCCAAACCTTGACGCCGACCTTACCGTAGGTGGTGTTGGCCTCAGCGAAGCCGTAGTCGATGTCAGCGCGCAGAGTCTGCAGGGGGATGGTGCCCTCATGGTAGCTCTCAACGCGGGCGATGTCCGCGCCGGCCAGACGGCCGGAGCAGGTGACCTTGATACCCTTGGCAGGCGTGGCGCTGCGGTCACGGGGCTGCATGGCATTGCGGATGGCCTGCTTCATAGCGCGGCGGAAAGCGATGCGGCGCTCCAGCTGGGAAGCAACGTCCTCAGCAACGAGCTGTGCATTGGTGGTGGTGCCCTTGACCTCAATGATGTTGAGGTTGACGGCCTTGCCGGTCAGCTTTGCCAGCTGCTTCTCGATCTTGGCGCTCTCAGCACCGCCCTTGCCGATAACGATGCCCGGCTTTGCGCAGAAGACATTGACCTTCACGCGGGGGGCACCGGTCTGGGAGTCGACGGTACGCTCGATCTCGATCTTGGGAACGCCGGCAGCGTACAGCTGCTTCTTCAGGGTCTTACGGATCTTGTAATCCTCGACCAGGGTGTCGCCGAATGCCTGCTTAGAGGTAAACCAGCGGCTGTCCCAATCTTTGATAACACCCACGCGCATGCCGTGGGGATTGACTTTCTGGCCCATTTGTTTACCTCCTTACTGTTTCTCTTTCAGCACAACAGTCATGTGGCTGGTGCGCTTCAGGATGCGGTATGCACGGCCCTGTGCGCGAGGCATGATGCGCTTGAGCGTGGGGCCGGGGCAGACGTAGCATTCTGCGACGTAGAGATTGTTGCGATCCATGTTGAAGTTGTTTTCCGCATTAGCGGCAGCAGAATTCACCAGCTTGAGAAGGGGCTCGCAGGCGGCCTTCGGGGTGTACTGCAGGATAGCCAGCGCTTCGTCCAGGGGTTTGTTACGGATGAGGTCCATCACGATCGAAACCTTGCGGGGACTAATGCGGGCGTAACGGAGAATAGCCCGTGCTTCCATTCGATGTTCCTCCTCTCTTATTTGCCGGCGGTCTTAGCGCCGACGTGGCCGGTGAACTTGCGGGTAGGTGCAAACTCGCCCAGCTTGTGGCCAACCATGTCCTCGGTAACGTACACGGGCACATGCTTGCGGCCGTCATGGACGGCGAAGGTGTGACCGACGAACTCGGGGAAGATGGTGGAGGAGCGGCTCCAGGTCTTCACGACGCTCTTCTTGCCAGCCTCGTTCAGAGCCTCAACCTTCTTGTACAGGGAAGGCAGAACGTAAGGGCCCTTCTTAGTGCTTCTAGACATTGTTCAAAAACCTCCCTTAGCCGTTGGCGCGCTTGACAATGAACTTGTCGCTGCGAGCCTTGTGTTTGCGGGTCTTCAGGCCCAGAGCGGGCTTGCCCCACGGAGTACGCGGGCTGGAATGACCAACCGGAGCGCGGCCCTCGCCACCACCATGAGGATGGTCGCAGGGGTTCATGACGGAACCACGGCTGCCGGGGCGGACGCCCATGTGGCGCTTGCGGCCGGCCTTGCCGAGGTTGACGTTCTCGTGGTCGAGGTTGGAAACAACGCCGATGGTGGCGATGCAGTTCAGACGAACGTTGCGCATCTCACCGGAGGGCAGACGGACCAGAGCGTAACCATTCTCCTTAGCCATCAGCTGCGCCATAACGCCAGCGGAACGGACCAGCTGGCCGCCCTTGCCGGGATACAGCTCGATGTTGTGGATCATGGTACCAACGGGGATGTTCTCGAAGGGCAGAGCGTTGCCGGGCTTGATGTCAGCGTTGGGGCCAGCCATGATGGTGTCGCCAACCTTCAGACCATCGGGAGCCAGGATGTAGCTCTTGGCGCCGTCCTCGTACTCAACGAGTGCGATGAAGGCGGAACGGTTCGGGTCATACTCCAGCGTCTTGACGGTGGCGGGGACATCAAACTTGTTGCGCTTGAAGTCGATGACACGGTACTTGACGCGGTTGCCGCCGCCGTGATGGCGGACGGTGATCTTGCCGGTGTTGTTGCGGCCGGCATGCTTCTTCTTGGACTCGAGCAGGCTGCGCTCCGGATCGACCTTGGACAGCACGCTGTAGTCAGTAACAGTCATGCCACGGCGACCGGGGGTAGTCGGCTTGTACTTCTTGATAGCCATGTTGATCTCCTTGTTGTTATCTTATGAATTTTTATCGGGGTCATATCCCCATAACCGGGCCCCTCGGCGGGGCCCTCAAGACGGCCTTGCGGCCATCCGGTCATCAAACCATGGAGTTGAAGAACTCGATCTCCTTGGAGTCGGCAGTCAGGGTGACGATGGCCTTCTTGCTCTTGGCAGTGTAGCCGGCGTGCATGCCCTGGCGGCGATAGCGACCACGGACGGAGATGGTGTTGACCTTGGCGACCTTCACGCCGAACAGCTCTTCAACAGCGTTGGCGATGTCGATCTTGGTGGCGTCGGTAGCGACCTTGAAGGTGTACTTCTTGTCAGCGATGCCAGCCATGGAGTTCTCGGTGATGACGGGGGCGAGAACGATGTCCTGTGCGAATTTCATCACGCATATACCTCCTCAAGTTTCTTGGCAGCGTCAACGCTCAGGATGAGCTTGTCGGCGTTGACAACATCGTAGGTGTTGATGCCGGTAGCGGCGGTCTGGACACCGGGGATGTTGGCGGCGCTCTTGACGAACTTGGCGTCCAGAGTGTCATTGACGATCAGGTTCTTCTTGCCTGCGCCGACAGCGGCCAGGAAAGCAACGACGGTCTTGGTCTTGTACTCGTCAGCGGCGATCTTGTCGACCAGGATCATGTTGCCGTTGGCAGCCTTGTCAGACAGGGCGCTGAGCAGAGCCAGACGCTTGACCTTCTTGTTGATGGTGTAGTAGTAGCTGCGGGGCTTGGGGCCCAGAGCAACACCGCCGTGGGTCCACTGCGGAGCACGGATGGAACCCTGACGAGCGTGGCCGGTGCCCTTCTGGCGCCAAGGCTTCTTGCCGCCGCCGCGGACTTCCTTGCGGATCTTGGTGTTCTGGGTGCCCTGGCGCTGGTTGGCCAGGAAGTTGACGACTGCCTCGTGGACAGCCTTCTCGTTCGGGGTGATCCCGAACACGGCGTCGGAAAGCTCAACGGTGGAAACCTTCTTGCCGTTCATATCGACGACATCAAACTGTGCCATTGTGTTTTCCTCCTTTACGCTTTCACGCTGTCGTGGATGGTCACGACCGAGCCCTTCGGGCCGGGGATCGCACCCTTGATCGCGATCAGATTGTTCTCAGCATCGACTTTAACGATGCTCAGGTTCTGGACGGTCACGCGGACCGCACCCATGTGGCCGGGCAGACGCTTGCCCTTGAACACGCGGGACGGGCTGGAAGTGGAACCGTTAGAACCGGCATGACGTGCAACAGGGCCGGTGCCGTGGCTCTCACGCAGGCGGTGCTGGCCAAAGCGCTTGATAACGCCCTGATAGCCCTTGCCCTTGCTGGTGCCGACAACGTCAACCTTGTCGCCCTCTGCGAAGACATCAGCCTTGAGGATGTCGCCGACGTTGACGGCAGCGATGTCATCAAAACGGAACTCACGCAGGGTGCGCTTGGGAGCGACGTCAGCCTTGTCGAAGTGACCCTTGGCGGCCTTGTTGACCTTCTTGGCGCTCACTTCGCCGTAGCCCATCTGAACAGCCTGGTAGCCGTCAGACTCAACGGTCTTCTTCTGCACGACGGTGCAGGGGCCGGCCTCAATGATGGTGACCGGAACGACCTTGCCGTTGGCGTCGAACAGCTGGGTCATGCCCAGCTTCTTGCCGATGATACCTTTTTGCATTGTGTTTGTCCTCCTGTAAAGGTTATTGGTTGGTGGTTTCCCATCAACATGACCTCTCCGCTGTTTGCATTGCAGCGAGATGGTGCTTTACCGTGTCTTTCCATTACACGCCGACCGTTCACGGATCACGGCCGCGCGTATCGGCCATTATAATGTAGAAACTCGATTACAGCTTGATCTCGATGTCAACGCCGGCGGGGAGCTGCAGGCTCGTAAGAGCCTCGACCGTCTTGTTGGACGGCTTCAGGATGTCGATGAGACGCTTGTGGGTGCGGTTCTCGAACTGCTCGCGGCTGTCTTTGTACTTGTGCACCGCGCGCAGGATCGTGATGACCTCTTTGTCAGTGGGAAGAGGGACCGGGCCGGACACGCGGGCGCCTGTGCGCTTCGCCGTTTCCACGATTTTCTCCGCCGCGCTGTCGATGAGGGACGCATCGTAGCTCTTCAAACGAATCCTGATTTTCTCCTTGACTGCCATTTGTTTCGCCTCCTTAAAATTTTGCGTGGGACGAACCATTCGATAAATACTGAACACTGCGCCGGGTGTTTCACGCCATTGCATCAGAAAATCCGGTGAACCGCCATGCAGTTCCTCCGGAAGCACTTTCAGCAAATTAGCGTGGACATTGGTTTGAGGGGAGCAACTTCCCGCAAACGTATCCCTTTGCATTCAGTATTCTTTCGCCCGGTTCATTGATCGGACATACTCGGCGGAAAAACCGGCACAAAGTGCCGCAACCTCCCGCGTCAACGCATATCGCTGCCCTGCGAAAATGCAGGGCATTCGCAGTCGCCTAATAATAATACCAAAAACCCCTGCGCAATGCAAGGGTTTTTGATAAATTTTATAAGAAGTTTTCGATTTTACGCTTTGCACAGAACCCCCGATTTTCACCGGGCGGCGCTTGGTTATTTTGCCGCGCCTGCTCATTTCGCCCGCAGGCGCTCCGCCAGCGCCGGGTCCGGCGTGACGACGGCCGTCTCGTAAGGGTCGTACAGCACCATGCCGGGCTTTGCCCCGTTCGCCTTCCAGACGTTCCGCACCTCGGTATAATCCACCTGCACCTTTGCGCCGCCGTTCTGGCTGGAGTGCACCGCCGCAAGGACGGCCGCCTCCGTCTTGGTGGTGTCCGGCACGGGCTGTCCGCCGCTGAGCACCACCGCGTGGCTGCCGGGCGCGTTCTTCACATGGAACCAGACATCCCTACCCCGCGCGGTCTTGAGCGTCAGCCTGTCGTTTTGGGCATTGTTCCGTCCCACCAGGATGGGGAAGCCGTCCGAGGACACATACCGCAGAAAATCCGCAGGCTTCTGCTTTTTGTCCTTCGCTTTATAATACTTCAGGTATCCCTGACTCTTCAGCTCGGCGCGGATCTCCGCCAGCGCGGCCTCGCCCTCGGCCGTCTCCACCTCGTATTGCACCGTAGCCAGATACTCCGCCTCCGCGTCGCTTTCCGCGATCAGCTCCGTCAGCATGCGGGCGGCCGTCTGTTTTTTCTTGTATTCCTTAAAATACTTCTGGGCATTGGCGCTGGGCGAAAGGCGCACATCCAGCGGGATCGTCACTTCCTTACCGTCATAGTAATTCGTCAGCGTCACGTTTTTCGCGCCGCGCTGGATGGCCCACAGATTGGCACTCAGAAGCTCGCCGTAAACGCGCAGTTCCTCCGAGGCCGCACTCTGCGCCTGTTCCTCCCGGCGGGCGGCGGCTTTGCGCACGGCACGCTCGTGCAGATTGTGCACGGTCTTTGCCAAATCGCGGCTCTTCTGACGCAGGCGCTCCGCCTTGTCCTTGGCTGCGTAGTAGCTCTCCAGCAGTTCCGAATAGCTGCCGTATTCCACAAGATCCGCCCCGCTGTACTGCGTCAGCGGCAAAAAGCTGAATTCCACCGGGCGCCCGTCCACCACAACCGCCACCGGCGTGCCGCCGTCCGCGTAAGCCGCCTGAACAAAGGTCACCGCCTCCAGCAGAGCCGCCTTTTCCTGCTCCGTCATCCGGCTGGCGGTCACGTCCCGCCCGCCGAAAGCGCGGTACGCGGCTTCGCGGCAAACCACCGGGCCCACGCCGCCCGTTGTCTTGATGAGTGCCTCCGCTACGGGCAGTTCTTTCTGCGACACCGCCGCCACGATGCCCGCCGCGCTGACGCCCAGAAACGACGCCTTCTGCGGCTGGGGCGGCAGCGTGTAAGCAAGGCCCGGCAAAAGCTGCCGAACCTCGCTGTCCTCAAAGTCCACGCGTTTGAGCGCGTCGATGATCTTCCCCTCCGCCGCCGGGTTTGCCGGGTTTTTCGTCTGCACCAGCACCAGGTTGGAATACCCCTTTCCCTCCTCCACCCGGAGAAGGGCTTTCAAGGCTGTCAGCCTGGCATTCTTTCCGGCGCTCACCGGTCATTCCTCCTGCCAAAGATCAAAATAATCCGGAGCAGGGACCACAGAGCCGTAAAGGTAGCCGCCAGATAAGTCATAGCCGCCGCCCGAAGCACCTTTTTCACACCCTTAAGCTCATCCTCAGAAAGCACATAGGCCTGCTCCAGGGTTTTGACCGCCCGGCGGCTTGCGTTGAACTCCACCGGCAGGGTCACCAGCTGGAACAGCGTGGACAGACCGAACGCCGCAATGCCGATCGTGACGAGCGTGCTCGTGTTAAGGATAAGGCCGAGAATCAGCAGCGGCATCGCCGCCATCGAGCCGAACTGCGTCAGCGGGATGATCGCCGCGCGCAGCTTGATCGGCGCATAGCCGATGGCGTACTGCACCGCATGCCCTGCCTCGTGCGCAGCGACGCCGATGGACGCCACCGACGTGGACGAGTACACCGCACTCGACAGCCGAATGACGTTGCTTCTCGGGTCAAAATGGTCGGTCAGCTTGCCGGAAACGTACTCGATCCGCACACCGGAAACGCCGTTGTACCGCAGGACAGCCTCCGCCGCCTGTGCGCCGGTCAGTCCCCGCAGATTTTGCACCCGCGAGTAGCGGTTAAACGTGCTGTTTACCTTGTTCTGCGCCCAGAATGCAAATAAAACGCACGGCAGAACCAGTACGATGTAGTACATGTCAATGCCGTAATATCCATAGTAAGGCATAATAAATCCCTCCGGATGCTTTTAATGGAAAATTGAAAATGGAGAATTGAGAATTGCGGTATCGTCCTACGGACGATGATTTAATAACGGCGCATGCGCCGCACAGACGCAGCGCGGACGGAACTCGCGCAAGGATAGCGTCATTCTCCATTATCCATTCTCAATTCAGCTTAGTGCCGACTTCGATTGCGTGCCCACGCAGAAAGTCCGTCGCCTTCATTCTCTTACCGCCGACCAGCTGAATCTCGGTCAGTTTGAGCGCGCCCTCTCCGCACGCCACGGTCAGCCCCTTTTTCGGGTCGGCTTCGAGCACCGTGCCCGGCTCGCCATTGCCGTTTGCCTTTTCGGCGGCAAACACCTTCAGTCTTTCACCGGAAAGCGTGGTCAGCGCGATCGGCCACGGATTCAGGCCGCGGATCAGGCACTCTATTTTTTTTGCATCCTGATTCCAGTCGATTTCGCCCTGCTTTTTTGTCAGCATTGCTGCGTACGGCGTCGGGCTTTCTGCCGGCTGTTTTTGGGCTGTTACGGTTCCGTTCTCCAGAGCCTCCAGCGTTTTGATCAGAAGCTGCGCACCGACTTCACTCAGTTTGTCAAACAAACTTCCACCGGTCTCTTTTTCCTCCAGTGCCACAGTCTCCTTTAAAAGCATATCGCCGGTATCCAATCCGGCATCCATCTGCATCGTTGTCACACCGGATTCCTTTTCCCCGTCAATAACTGCCCACTGAATCGGCGCCGCGCCGCGGTATTTCGGAAGCAGTGAAGCATGTACATTGATACAGCCGTATTTCGGCAGTTTTAAAATACTCTCCGGAATGATCTGGCCAAACGCCACTACCACGATCACATCCGGTGCAAGTTCCTCTAACACGGAAAGCCACTGTGCCTCCCGGATCTTTGCCGGCTGATAAACCGGAATTCCAGCTTCCACCGCAACTTCCTTTGTCGGTGTCATCTGCAGTGCTTTTCCGCGCCCCTTCGGCTTGTCCGGCTGAGAAAAAACTGCTGCGACTTCATATTTCGAATCGATCAGTGCCTTCAGCGTACCGACTGCAAAGTCAGGCGTTCCCATAAATACAACTTTTTTTATCATTCCGATCACTCCTCGATTTCTTCTGCCTCTTCGCCGGAAACATCCATCAGCTCACCCTCCACGTAACGCACATACATGATTCCGTCCAGATGATCGCACTCATGGCAGATCGCACGTGCCATCAGCTCCGTTCCCTCCAGCTCATATTCTTCCCCGTTTTCATCCGTTGCTCGCACCTTTACGTAATTCGGTCGGGTCACGATACCGGCCTGTCCCGGAAGGCTTAAGCATCCTTCCTGCCCGGTCTGCTCGCCGGATGTCTCGAGAATCTCCGGATTAATCATGACAACCGGACCTTCTCCGATATCAATAACTACAATTCTTTTTAAAATGCCGACCTGTGGAGCCGCAAGTCCGACGCCATTCGCATCATACATCGTATCAAGCATGTCGCGCACCAGCTCCCGTTCCCGGTCTGTGATCTCCTTCACCGGTCTGCATACCTTCTCCAGCTTCTCATCACCCATAATTCTGATCTGTCTTAATGCCATTTTCGTTCCTCCTGATTTCTTCCTGATATTGTTAACAGCTATTCTGCTGCGGCCGCAAAACGGATATTTGCAGTCTTCTAATTCATCTCAAACTGAACCCGGATCTCCCGGAATCCTTCATTCATCTCAATATATTGTTCCACGATATTTTTTACTGCGATCAGCTTTTTTGTATTTTCGTGCTTGACGTAAATCGCCTTTCGGTAAATATCATTAATTTTTGCAATCGACTCATCCGCCGGCCCGATCACAGCAGCTTCACATCGGCCCGACACCGGACGGATAAATTTTGCAAGATAACCTGCCGCAACTGCAAGATGCGCCTCATCCGCTCCCGATACATGCACCGCCATCATACTTCCGGCCGGCGGGTAAAGGGAAAGACGGCGGTACGCCATCTCCTGCTCATAAAACGGCTCGTACGCCTGATCCGCCGCACACACAATCGCATAATGCTCCGGATCATACGTCTGGATCACAACCTCACCCG
>ERZ824488.3699-NODE-3699-length-11127-cov-3.353866_pt1 | contig 11127 bp, 9 predicted proteins | sample MGYA00519936_ERZ824488 | MGnify/ENA primary metagenome ERZ824488 (study PRJEB31778, sample SAMEA3449153) | human gut metagenome | biome: human gut; feature: human-associated habitat; material: faeces | place: United Kingdom | collected 2010/2012 ... | reverse complement strand
GCAGACCGAGCAAATCTCCTGATCCGTCAGATTGCAGCAAACCTTGCAGTAATGAATTTTTCTGTGCGCATCCAAGATTGCGTCGGCAAGCTCCTGCGCCTGGGCCTCTGTGAGGCCGAGCACATGGTAAGCCAGACGTTGAGCGCTCTTATGTCCGATGCCGGGCAGGCGCTCAAACTCATCCACCAGATGCGCAAGAGGGGCTACCGTGTAAGAAGCCATCTCAGAAAAGTCCCGGCATATTCAGGCCGCCGGAAATTTTCTCCATGCGCTCCGACTTGTCGGAAGCGGCGGCGCGCAGCGCCTCGTTAACGGCGGCGATCACAAGATCGCTGAGCATCTCCACGTCGTCCGGGTCCACAACCTCGGGCTTGATTTCGAGAGACTTAATCTCCATCTTGCCGGTGACGACAGCCTTAACGGCGTCTCCGCCTGCCGTGGCGCTGTACTCCGTCGTTTCAAGCTGCGTGCTGACGGCGTCCATCTCCTCCTGGAGCTTCTGCGCCTGACGGGCGAGCTGCCCCGGTGCCGCGTGGTCCTGCTGCACGGTCTGGACGAGGCCGCCCTGCCGGAACGCGATAAGCTGCCGGGACGCATCTGGCGCGAAGACGCCCTGCCCCTGTTCCTGCTGCCGCAAGACGTTGCCGTGGACGAAGAGCTGCTGGCCTTTGCCCACGGCCCGGACTGCGCGGCACAGGCCTTGCGTGGCGAGGCCGCCCGGGCCGTGCTGGACGGCGGGCCTTTGCCCGGCCCCTGCCTGCCCGCCGCCGTGCTGGAAGAGGACGAGATCGCCCGTTTGGTCATGGAAGACGAAAACGGCGCGGTGGAGCTGCTGCTCGCGCCCGGCTGCGAGGCCTTCTGGCTGCATCCGGGCCTGACGCCAGACTTTTTCCGCTGCCGTCGCCGGGCCTTCAGCCTGCTGTAGCACGCCCGGCCAGGGCAGACGATGATCGCGGCGCCACAGCCGCCCTCAGCCCCGCCGCTTGCGTGACACGGCGGGAAAGCGCATACTTTCGCCATCTTGCCGGGATCCCCCGGCCCACACGTTGACGAGACTGCCATGAAGAACATCCGCAATATCGGCATCATCGCCCACATCGACGCGGGCAAGACCACGCTCTCGGAGCGCATGCTCTACTACAGCCGCAAGATCCACCGCCTGGGGGAAGTCCATGACGGCACCGCCACCATGGACTACATGCCCGAGGAACAGGAGCGCGGCATCACCATCATGTCGGCCTGTACCACCTGCCAGTGGAACGAGCATACCATCAACCTTATCGACACGCCCGGCCATGTGGACTTCACCATCGAGGTGGAACGCTCCCTGCGCGTGCTGGACGGTGCGGTGGGCGTGTTCTGCGGCGTGGCCGGTGTGGAACCGCAGTCCGAGACGGTCTGGCGGCAGTCGGAGAGCTTCGGCGTGCCCAAGATCGCCTTCATCAACAAGATGGACCGGATGGGCGCCGACTTCGCCAATGTGCTGGAAGGCATGAAAAAACGTCTGAGCGCCAATCCCCTGCCCCTGACCATCCCCAACGGGGAGGGCGAGGCCTTCGACGGCGTGCTGGACCTGCTGGCCCGCGAGCATCTGGACTTCGACCAGGCCGACCAGGGCCGCACCGTTACCCGTCGCCCCTGGAGCGATGCTGAAGCCGCTGTGGCCGAGCCCTGGCGGGAAAGCCTGCTGGAGCATCTGGCCGAGGCCGACGAGCCTTTCCTCGACCTGTATCTGGGCGGGGAATACAGCCTGGACGACGTGCGCGCCGCCCTGCGCCGGGCCACCCTGAGCCGGGCCGTGACCCCGGTGCTCTGCGGCTCCGCCCTGCGCAACAGCGGCGTGCAGCCCGTGCTGGATGCCGTCTGCGACCTGCTGCCCTCGCCGCTGGACGTGCCCGCGCCCGTGGGCCGCGACAGCGAGGGCAACGAAGTGCCCGTGCCTCCCGATGCCGCCGCGCCCGCCGTGGTGCTGATTTTCAAGGTGCTCATGGAGAACGGCCGCAAGCTGGCTTTTGCCCGCGTCTACGCAGGCAGCCTGCACGAGGGCGACGCCTTGACCAATACCGCCTCCAGGACCGAGGACCGCATCAGCCGCATCTACCGCATGCATGCCGACCGCCGCGAGCAGCTGGAAAGCGCCTCCACCGGCGAGATCGTGACCCTCGTGGGCCTGCGCGGCGCACACACCGGCGAGACCTATTGCCACAAGAGCCGCCTGCTGGCCCTGGAAGCCATCGACTCCTACGCGCCGGTCATCACCCTGGCCCTGGAGCCGCGCAATGCCGACGAAGGCAAGGTGCTGGACGAGGCCCTGGAGCGCTACGCCGCCGAAGACCCCACGCTGGAAGTGCGCATGGACGAGGAAACGGCCTGCCGCATGGTCTCCGGCATGGGCGAACTGCATCTGGACGTGCTGCTGGAACGCATGTCCCGCGAATACGGCATCTCCCCCCGGGCCGGGCATCCGCAGGTCATCCTGCGCGAGACCGTGCGCAAGGAGGCCGACGGCCAGGGCGAATTCGACCGCGAACTGGGCAAGGAACACCACTTCGGCCATGTGGAGCTGCATGTGCGTCCCCTGCCGCGCGGCACGGGCAACAGCGTGCTGGTGGGTGACTTTTTGCCCGCCGACGAAGCCGAGGCACGCAAACTGCTGCCCAAGCCCCTGCTGGACGCCGCCCTGGAAGGCGTGCGCGATGCCTTGCAGAGCGGTGCCCTGACCGGCTATCCCGTGGAGGATGTGGAAGTGACCCTGACCGCCGTGGAACGGCGCGAGGGCCAGACCACCGTGCCCGGCTGCCACATGGCCGCGGGCATGGCCCTGCGCGAGGCCCTGGCCGCGGCATCGCCCGTGGCGCTGGAACCGCTCATGAAGGTGGAGATTAGCGTGCCCGACGAATTCCTGGGCGCGGCCATCAGCCTGTTCGGCACGGCCGGCGGACGTGTGGAAGACCTGGAGGACCGCTCCGGGCTCAAGCATGTGCGCGGGCTGGCGCCCCTGCGCAAACTTTTCGGTTTTTCGACCTCCCTGCGCTCGGCCACCCAGGGCCGGGCCGGGCTCGTACTCACCTTTGACCGCTTCGACCTGCCCTGATGAACGAAAGCACCCAACCCAAGGCCAAGAAAAGTCTGGGCCAGCACTTCTTGCGGCATGAGAGCATCTGCAACCGCATCGCCTCCCTGCTGCTACCCAAGGACACGGACAACGTCATCGAGATCGGCCCCGGCCCCGGCGCCCTGACCCGCGCCATCGAGGCCCAGCCCCATGCCCGTCTGGTGCTGCTGGAAAAGGACAGCCACTGGGCCGCCGAACGCCAGCGCCTGGGCTCGGCGCGTACCCAGGCCGTGCTGACGGACGCCCTGCGCTTCGACTGGAGCCGCATCACGCCCGACAATCCGTGGAAGATCATCGGCAACCTGCCCTACAACGTGGCCTCGCCCATGATGTGGGACCTGTTCTCCCGCGCCACGGGCCTGGTACGGGCGGCCTTCATGGTCCAGAAGGAAGTTGGCCAGCGCCTGGCCGCCGGGCCGGGCAACGGCCATTACGGGGCCCTGTCGGTCTGGGTGCAGAGCTTTGCCCGGCCGCGCATGGAGTTCATCGTGGGCCCCGGCGCCTTCAGCCCGCCGCCCAAGGTGGATTCCGCCGTGCTCTCCTTCGAGCCCCTGCCCCTGGACCAGCGCCCGGACCGCCCTGATCTGCTGGCCCTGGTCATCAAGGTCTGCTTCCAACAGCGCCGCAAGCAGCTGGGCAGCATCGCCCGGCGCTGCCCGCTGGCACCGTGGCTTTCCGCAGCCATCGAACAGGCCGGCATCACGCCCACCCTGCGGCCGGAACAGCTCACGGTGGCGGACTTTCAGCATATCAGCCGTTTCGGGGCTTCCTTGCTTGACAACCCCTTGAAAAACTGATTGCCTGACAGGTAGTTTTACAAAAACAACACGCCAGAGGGGATCCGCCCCGCGGCGGACATGGCGTATCACTGACGAGATGAGGAGGATATCCCAATGACCAAGGCTGACCTGGTTGAAAAGATTGCCGCCAAGGCCAATCTGACCAAAGCCGCTGCTGAACGCGCGCTCAATGCCTTCCTGGCTTCTGTGGAAGAATCCCTGGCCAAGGACGACAAGCTGACCCTGACCGGTTTCGGTACCTTCGTGGTGGAGACCCGCAAGGAACGCCAGGGCCGCAACCCCCGTACCGGCGAGACCCTGACCATCCCCGCCTGCAAGATGGTGAAATTCCGTCCCGGCAAGATGCTCAAGGACGCCCTCGACTAGCCGACCCCCATTTTCCGGAAAAGATAAAACAGGCCCCGCCTGTTTTATCTTTTCTCCGCCGCCTCCTCATGGTCCCCAGGACCGCCAAGCCCCGTCCCCGGCCACGCCGGGAAAAGGATCACCCTCATGGACAAGAAATTCTGTTTCGATGCCCTGGCTGAAGAAGGCTTCCAGCCTGAGATCGACGAAGACGGCGACATCTCCTTCCTCGCGGGCGAGATCTCCCTTTCCCTCATCCTCGACGAGGAAGACAAGGACTTCTTCTCTCTGGTCTGCGCCTTCGAAGTGGACGACATGGATCAGCTGGAGCTCTTCTACAGCGCCGCTTCCGAAGCCTCCCGCGAATACCGGATCGCCAAGGCCTACATCGGCGAGATCGAGGACGAATGCTTCGAGATCCGCTTCTGTGTGGAAGGCCTGGCCACGCCGGAACTCTTCCGCAGCAACCTGCGCCGCTATGTGGAGCTGCTGCTGGACATGCAGGAAAGCGTCTTCGACGCCTGCGAAGAAGACGATACCGACGCCGAGTAGCCTTTCCGTCCTTTCGGCACCTTCCGGCAGGGGCCCGCGCCCGCTGCCCTCTCCTTTATGTGTCCTGTAAAAAAATGCTTGCCTTTTTTGGGCATCAGGACTACAAGACTGTCCTTGACCTTGTAAACAAGGTCGAATGACGCCCGCGTCATTGCCCGGCCTGGCCGGAGCTCTCGCAGGAGGGGGTGATATTCGTGCCCGGAGTGTTTCTGAACGAAGACGATTACAACTTCGATATCGCGCTGCGCCGCTTCAAGAAGCAGGTGGAAAAGGCCGGTGTGCTGTCCGAAATGAAAAAGCGCCAGCACTACGAAAAGCCCAGCGTGATGCGCAAGAAGAAGAAGGCTGCTGCCCGTAAGCGCCTGATGAAGAAAATCAGAAAGATGAACATGGCCTAGTTCTCAGGCCTTGCACGTCACCTTTGAACTGCGGAAGGCCCTCGTGGTCTTCCGCAGTTCCTCTTTTCACCCCCTACCCATCCCAACGCCATGAGCCTGTTTGAAACTATCGAAAAAGATTACGTCCAGGCCTACAAGGCCAAGGACGCCGTGCGTCTGACCGTCCTGCGCCTGCTCAAGACCGCCGTCAAGAACCGTCTGGTGGACCTGTGCCGTCCCGGCGGCACCCTGGACGATACCGAGATGCTCGACCTCATCATCAAGGAAGGCAAGCAGCGTCAGGACTCCATCGAGCAGTACACCACCGCCGGCCGTCAGGATCTGGCCGACAAGGAAGCCGCTGAACTGGCCGTCATCCAGAGCTATCTGCCCAAGCCCCTGACCGAAGAAGAGCTGACCGCCCTCATCGATGCCACCATCGCCGAAGTGGGCGCCACCTCGCCCCGCGAGATGGGCAAGGTCATCTCCGCCATCATGGCCACCCACAAGGGCCGTGTGGACGGCAAGGCCCTTTCCGCCGCCGTCAAGGCCCGCCTGACCGCCTAAGAGCCTCATGATCCACAGCCGCACTCTCCACGCGCTCGAATTCCCGCAGATCACGGAGCACCTCGCCAGCCTGTGCCTTTCCCCGGCCGGTCGCGAGCGTGCTCTTGAGCTGCATCCGCTGGAAGACGCCGCCGCCGTCACCCATGCGGCGCGCCTGCATGACGAATCCGCCGTCTGGGCCGCCCGTCCCATGGGCGAGGGCGGCTTTGCCCTGGGGTCCTTCCCCGATGTGGGCGCCTTCCTGCGGGTGGCCGAAAAGCCCGGCCTGCAGCCCGATACCGATGCCTTCTGGGCCCTGCGCGAGATGCTGCGGCTGGCCAAGGCCGCCCATGCCTCCATCGCCCTGCCCGAAGCCGAGGACCAGTGGCCCCACCTGCTGGCCCTGGCCCAGGAGACGCCGCTGCCCGTGCAGCTCACGGCGGCCCTGCTGCGCTGCATCTCCGATGACGGCCTGATCCGCGACGAGAGCTCGCCCGAACTCTTCCAGGTGCGCAGCGAACTGCGCCGCCTGCACCAGAACTGCATGCGCCGGGTCAAGGACTACGCCATGCAGTACAACATGCTGGCCTGGCTGCAGGACGAGTTCATGACCCTGTCCTCGGATCGTTACGTGCTGCCCCTCAAGGCCAACTTCAAGGGCCGCATGCAGGGCATCATCCATGACTGGTCCCAGACCGGCGAGACCTGCTATTTCGAGCCCATGTTCCTGGTGGAGATCAACAACCGCCTCCAGGAGCTGAAGCGCGAGGAGCGCGAGGAAGAGCACAAGGTGCTGGCCTATCTGCGCAGCCTGCTGCTGGCCGAACTGCCCGGGGCGCGTGCCGCCCTGGAACTGCTGGCCCAGCTGGACGTCCTGCAGGCCAAACGCCGTCTGGCCGCCGAATACGACGGCCGCTGCGTGCCGCTCTCGCCCGTGGAGGAAGGCGTCTGCCTGCTGGAGACCCGCCATCCCCTGCTGGCCCTGGCCAGCCTGCGCCAGCGCAAGGACGAACGCGGCAAGAGCGGCGGCCTGCAGCAGGTCCGTCCTCTGGACATCGTGCTGCGTCCCGGCGAGCGGGCCCTCATCATCACCGGCGGCAACGCCGGCGGCAAGACCGTCTGCCTCAAGACCCTGGGCCTGTGCGTGGCCATGACCCTGAGCGGCCTGCCCGTGCCCGCGGCCGCCGGTTCGCACCTGCCCTGGTTCGGCCGTGTGGATGCCTTCATCGGTGACGAACAGAGCCTGGAAGACAACGTTTCCACCTTCACGGCCCAGATCCAGCATCTGGCCAAGGCCTGGAAGCATCTGGACAGCACCGGACTCGTGCTGCTGGACGAATTCGGCGCCGGTACCGACCCCGCCCAGGGTGCTGCCCTGGCCCAGGGCGTGCTGGACGGCCTGCTGGACAAGCAGACCTTCGTGCTGGCCGCCACCCACTTCCCGGCCCTCAAGACCTATGCCCTGTCGCGCGAAGGCGCGCGGGCCGCTTCGGTGCTCTTCGACCCGCAGAGCAAGAAGCCCCTTTTCAAACTGGCCTACGATCAGGTGGGCGCCAGCCAGGCTCTGGACGTGGCGCGCGAGCATGGCCTGCCGGAAAGCATCCTGCGCCGTGCGGAACATTACCTCCTGCAGGACGGGCAGGATACCAGCGCCCTGCTGGGCCGCCTCAATGCCCTGGCCGCCGAACGCGAACAGGAGATCGCCCGCCTGCGCCAGGAGCAGGAGAAGGCCCGCCGCGACACCCAGATCATGCGCGAGAAGACCGAGAAGGAACGCCTGCGCCTGCATGACGAAGTGCGCGCCAAGGCCGGCGAGCTCATGCGCGCCTGGAAGGAAGGCCGCGCCACGCACAAGCAGGCCCTGAAGGAGATGTCGCGCCTGCGTGCCGATCTGGCCGCGCCCGTGGTGCAGGAAGAGACCTCGGTGCTGCCGCAGATCGAACATTTCGCGCCCGGCCAGCAGGTCTTCCATACCGTGTTCAACAAGCGCGGCGTGGTGACCGACGTGGACGAACGCCGCAAACGCGTGCGCGTGGACCTCAACGGCGTGAGCCTGTGGGCCGCCATGAAGGACGTGCGCCAGAGCGGCCAGTCCGCCCAGGCCGCCGCCCCCCGTGCGCCGCAGCGCGTCTCCCCGGTCAAGGCCGCCATCGCCAACGACGATGCGCCCGCCCTGCGCCTCGACCTGCGCGGCATGCGTGCCGACCAGGCCCAGGCCGAAGTGGAACGCTTCCTGGACAAGGCCCTGCTTTCCGGCTCCAGTGAAGTGGAGATCGTGCACGGTCGCGGCACCGGCGCCCTGCGTCGTCAGATCCATGATTTCCTGCGCTCCTTCCCGGCCGTGGCCCGTTTTGCCACCGCTCCGGAGGATCGCGGCGGCGACGGCATGACCATCGTCAACCTGCGCTAGCACAGCCGGGCAGTCCGGCGGGGGCCTCATGCAGTCCAGAGATGCCATCCGCGCCATCAAGGAGCGGCTCAACATCACGGATATCGTGCGCCGTTACGTGGATCTCAAGCGTAACGGGCCGCGCTGGGTGGCGCCCTGCCCCTTCCATCAGGAGACCAAGCCCAGTTTCTCGGTCAACGAGGAGCAGGGCCTGTTCTACTGTTTCGGCTGCCAGGCGTCCGGGGACATCTTCGATTTCTACGGCCGCATCAACGGCCTGGATTTCCGCGAGACCCTGGAACAGCTGGCCGCCGAGGCCGGCATCACCTTGGAGCGCGGGCCCGTTGACAAAAAACGGCAGGAAGAAGACCGGCAGCGGCGTTCTTCCCGCCAGACCATGCTGCGCATGTACGAGCTGGCGGCGGCCCACTTTGCCGCGGCCCTCAAAAGCCCGGAAGCCGAGGAGTGCCGGGCCTACATACAGCGGCGCGGCCTGAGCCCGGAGATCGTGGAGCGCTTCGGCCTGGGCTGGGCACGGCGCGACTGGCATTCGCTGGACCTGGCCCTGCAGCGCGCGGGCTACGACATGCGCCTGGCCGCCGAGGCGGGACTGGTGGGACGCTCCGACCGGGGCTCGGTCTATGACCGTTTCCGGGGCCGCCTCATCTTTCCCATCAAGAACCTTTCCAACCAGGTCATCGCCTTTGGCGGGCGCATCATCGCGGACGAGGACGAAGCCAAGTACATCAACAGCTCCGATACGCCCATCTACAAGAAAGGAGAACATCTTTACGGTCTTGCCCAGGCCAGAAAAGGCATTACTGTAAAGGGACGGGCCCTTTTGACCGAGGGCTACATGGACGTGCTGACCCTGCACCAGTTCGGCTACGACAATGCCGTGGGCGTGCTGGGCACCGCCCTGACCCCGGACCAGATCAAGCGTCTTTCGGGCTTCACCTCGCAGCTCACCCTGTTGTTCGACGGGGACCGCGCCGGCCGCAAGGCCGCCCTGCGCTCCTGCGAGATGCTGCTCACCCGCGGTCTGGCCTGCACCGTGGTCCTGATGCCCGAAGGCGAGGACATCGACAGCCTGCTGCGCACGCAGGGCGTGGAGGTCTTCGAGGCCCTGCAGGCCCAGGCGCCGGACGGGCTGCGTTTTTGTCTGGACGTGCTGCGCGCCCTGGCCCCGCGCGAGACCGTGGAATGGGCCAAGAATTTTTTGCGCCATGTGGAAGTGCCGGAGCTGGTCAGCCCCTATGTGTCACGGCTGGCCACCCACTTGCAGCTTTCCGAGGCGGAATTGCGTCAGGGACTGGCCGACAGCAGACGTCCCGGCCCTGACGGACAGGCCACGCGCCCCAGCCGGGCGCGACAGAACATGCGTGACCGCCAGATCATGATGTATGCGGTCCGCTACCCCGACCGACTGGACGATCTGCGGGACCTGGGCGCTGACCTGGCCCTGCAGTCGGACATCGCCCGTCAGTTGTGGGACAAGATCGAAGAATGGGGCTCCGACGAGGCCCCCTACCATCTGGACCAGCGCGAAAAGAATTTCTGGTCCTTCTGCCGGGGCGCCGAAGCGGCCCCCCGTGATGACGGCGACAGGGAACTGGCAGCCCTGCGCCATGATCTTGATGCCTATTATGCGGCAACCCAGCGCCAGTCCGTGACGGCCGCCCTGCGGCAGAACACCGGCACCGGCGACTTTGCCGCTGATTTGGAATATCTTCGCGCACTGCAGGAAACCTTGGAGCAGGGACATGAGCAATCTTAAAGATATCCAGCAAATTCAAAGCCTAATCGCCAAGGGCAAGGGCATGGGCTACCTGACCTTCGACGAGGTCAACAAAGCCCTTCCCGTGGAGATGAACACCCCCGAGCAGTTCGAGGAGATCATCGGCATCTTTGAGCAGCTGGAGATCGCCATCGTCGATTCCGAAAAGGACGGCAAAAAAATCTCCGCCACGCCCACCGAAACCGACGACGACGCCATGGACGGCTCCCTGGAGCTGGCCGAAGACGAAGAATCCGCCGACTATTCCTCGCGCAGCACCGATCCGGTGCGCATGTACCTGCGCGAGATGGGCGCCGTGCCCCTGCTGGATCGCGACGGTGAAGTGGTCATCGCCAAAAAGATCGAGATGGGCGAACAGGACGTGCTCTACGCCCTGGTGGAAGTGCCCGTGGCCGTGGAAGAGCTCATCAACGTGGGCGAGGACCTGCGCCAGAACCGCATCAAGCTCAAGGACGTGGTCAAGACCATCGAAGAAGACGATCCCAGCGAAGACGAGCTCAACCAGCGCTCCCGCGTCATCCTGCTGCTGGACGAGATCAAGCAGATCTTCAAGAAAAAGCGCAAGATCTACAAAAAGCTGGACGACTGCAACACCCTTGACCGCAAGGTGACCGCCATCCAGAAGGAGATCATCAGCTACAAGGAAGAGATCGTCACCCGCCTGCGCGACATCAAGCTGGAAAAGACCCTCATCGACCGCATCATCGAAACGGTCGAGGACTACGTGCGCCAGATGCACAACTGCCAGCGCGACCTTTCGGCCTACATCCTGTCCACCGGCCGTACCCAGGCCGAGATCCAGGAAATGTTCACCGGCCTCGAGCAGCGCACCATCAATCCCAATGATGCCGCCCGCGATCTCAAGCTCAGCGTGGACGAGCTCTTTTCCTTCAAGGAAATGATCATCGGCAAGATCGAGATCCTGAGCCGCCTGCAGGAAAAGTGCTGCCACAACGTCAACGACCTGGAAGAAGTGCTGTGGCGCATCAAGCGCGGCAACACCGCCGCCATGCGTGCCAAGCAGGAGCTCATCCGCTCCAACCTGCGCCTGGTGGTCTCCATCGCCAAGAAGTACACCAACCGCGGCCTCCAGTTCCTGGACCTCATCCAGGAAGGCAACATCGGCCTCATGAAAGCCGTGGACAAGTTCGAGTACCAGCGCGGTTACAAGTTCTCCACCTACGCCACCTGGTGGATCCGTCAGG
>ERZ824488.3697-NODE-3697-length-11128-cov-5.045516_pt1 | contig 11128 bp, 11 predicted proteins | sample MGYA00519936_ERZ824488 | MGnify/ENA primary metagenome ERZ824488 (study PRJEB31778, sample SAMEA3449153) | human gut metagenome | biome: human gut; feature: human-associated habitat; material: faeces | place: United Kingdom | collected 2010/2012 ... | reverse complement strand
AGTACTTGCGGCCCATGAAGCGCTTGATGGAGAACACGGTGTTCTTGGGGTTGGTCACGGCCTGGTTCTTGGCGGCCTTGCCCACGATGCGGTCACCCTCGGAGCGGAAGCCCACGACGGACGGGGTGGTGCGGTCGCCCTCGGCGTTCACGATGATCGTGGGCTGGCCACCCTCGAGCACCGCCATCGCGGAGTTGGTGGTACCGAGGTCGATACCCAGAATCTTGCCCATGGTGCGGTCCTTTCCTTCTGCGTGCGGCCGCCCTTGGGCGCCGCCCGCGCTTTTAATCTCTTTGTACGTTTGGGGTTATGCCCCCTGCGCACTCATTCTATACATTATCTAAGTCTCTTCACATAAGGTTTTTTGAGGTGTTTGGCATAGGGTCTTGGCGTCACGTCGCTGGCCTGCCCTTTCAAGGATGCAGGGCATGTCCGGCCGAGCGCACCTGAAGCTTCGGACAAAAATACCCCTCATTAGTGGGATTTTCTCAGCGATGTGCCCGATTTGGGGCACTCCAAACCAATTCCCAATCGTGCCTTGCAAACGGGCGCGCGACTGGTATTCTCACCTAAAGGAGCTGGTAGAAAGGTTACCAAGGCTTACTTTTAAGCCCGACGACCCTTGCTCCCGGCAGTAAAAATCACGATGAAGGGAATCATCATGGCCCATCCCGTTATCAACGCTGACGAGTGCGTCGCCTGCGGCGTCTGCGTCGACACCTGCCCCTGCGACGTTCTCGAGCTCGAGGACGTTGCCACCGTCAAGGACGAGGACTCCTGCGTGGCCTGCGGCTCCTGCCAGGAGGCCTGCCCCGCCGGTGCCATCACCGAGATCGCCGAGGACTAGCTTCTCGCCAAACGGGACACGCCGCGGAGAGGCAGCGTGAGCCCCGTGCGCCACGGGGAGCCCTCGGGCTTGGGTGCACGACGACAGAGGGACGGACAAGCCAAGCGCCTGTCCGTCCCTCTTCTTATATCTATCTAAGCTATCGCCCTTGTAGCGGCCGCGAGGGCCAGACGGGCCGCACGCACCTACAGCGTGCGCAGCGCGTCGACGAGCGACACCTTGCCGCTCGCGACCTCGCTCGCCTGCTTGATGGCCCTGGCGGGAACGCCGGCCACGACGGCGCCGGCGGGCACGTCCTCGATGACGACGGCGCCGGCTGCCACGACGGCGCCCCTGCCCACGCGAACGCCCTCGAGCACCACGGCGTTGGCGCCGATGAGCACGTCATCCTCGATGACGACGGGTGTGGCGCTCGCAGGCTCCACCACGCCGGCAAGGACGGTGCCGGCGCCGATGTGGCAGTTTTTGCCCACTGTGGCGCGGCCACCGAGGATGGCGCCCATGTCAATCATCGTGCCGTTGCCGATGACCGAGCCGATGTTGATGACGGCGCCCATCATGATGACGGCGTTATCGCCGATCTCAACCTTGTCGCGGATGATGGCGCCCGGCTCGATGCGGGCGTGGACGCCCTTCTTGTCGAGCATGGGCACGCCCGTGTTGCGGCCGTCGTTCTCTACCACCAGATCGTCGATGGCGTCGGCGGCCTGCTCGAGCACGGGGCCGAGAAGTGCCCAGTCGCCAAAGACAACCTTGTTCTGCTCGGTGCCAAAGACGTGCTCGGCGCAGGAGAGGTCGACGCTCGCACCCTCCTTGAGACGAATGTAAGCCTTGACCGGCGTCTTCTTGGGTGCCGTGGCGATGTAGTTGATGATTTCCTGAGCGTCCATGCGCTGCATCCCTTCAGGCCGCGAACGGCGGCCGATAGCGTTTTCTCGATTTCTCGGCCAGCCGAATGGCTAGTTGAACATGACCTCGTCGAAGCCATAGAAGCCCGGCTCGCGGCCGGCCATCTTGCAGGCGGCGGCAAGCGCACCGTTCACGAAGATCTGGCGACTCGTGGCGCGGTGCGTGAGCGAGACCTCCTCGTCGGTGCCGAAGAAGCTCACCGTGTGCACGCCGGCGACCGTGCCGCCGCGCAGCGAGTGCATGCCCACCTCGCGGGGGTCACGCTTGCCAACCATGCCCTCGCGGCCATAGACCGGGTGGTACTCGCCGCGACCCTCCTCGGCCTCGGTGGCAACCACGGCGTCAAGCAAAAGCTTTGCCTCGCGAGTCGGATTACCTTTAAGTCGATAGTCAATGAGTCCTTTGGATTCATCGGATACAAGGCTTGTACGGTCATCCGCAAATTTCTCAATGGCATTCAAAGTATTGATCGTGAGTACGGAAACAGCTGCGCAGACAATATCCTGTCCTTCTTCACTGAATCCTGCATGACCATGTGCTTTGAAACCTACACATTGATGTTTTTCATTTTTATAAATGGTTACTCGTATCATATAACCACCAGCTTCTTACGCGTTGATCTTTTCGATCTTAACTGCTGTATACTGCTGTCTGTGTCCGTTTTTCTTGTGGTAACCTGTTTTTCTCTTATACTTGTAAACGATAACTTTTTTAGCTTTTCCGTCACCAATTACAGATGCTTCAACTGTTGCACCTTCTACTACTGGTGTTCCAACTTTAAGCTCGTCACCACTTACTGCGAGAACCTGGTCAAAAGTATAAGACTGTCCGGCTTCCACACCAAGCTTTTCTACTTTAATGATATCGCCTTCGGCTACTTTGTACTGTTTACCACCTGTTGCTATAATTGCGTACATATGGCACCTCCTATTATCATTACTCGCCAACTACGGTGTCTGATCAAATCAGGACTTATAACCTCGTTGTGCGGCATACCTCTGTATTATACAGTGGCATACCGCACAAAGTCAACCCCTAATTTGCGATTTTTTTAATTTTTTCATAACAATATCCGATAATGTCTTTTCTTGTGATGATTCCTATGAAATTCTGCTGGTCATCAATGACCGGAACAAAGTTCTGATCCATCGCTTTTTCCATCAGATCCTCCATATTGGAATCGGCACTTACCGGCCGGTAATCTGCTCTTCTTGCAATCTTCGTGATTGCAATGTCTTCTGCTTCTTTCAGATTCAGGATGTTCAGCTTCTTAAGTCCCCAGAGCAGGTCTCCTTCGGTGATTGTACCGACGTATTTACCTTCCCGGTTGATCATCGGAATGGATGAGTATTTGTGGTACTCCATGATTTCCATTGCCTGTCTGAGCGTGTGGTAGTCATATACAAATGCCACTTCTGCTTTTGGCTTCAGGAAAAATAATATATTCATTTTCGTATCCTCTCTTGTATGAATATTCTGTACAGGGGAGTTTTCCCCAACACCTGTACTATACCATATTTAAGGATCGAATTGAAGATTTACAGCTGAGTGTTAACAAAAATATCATAAATTGCTTTGATTGCTGCTTCAAAGTCGTGCTCTCTCACACCGATGATAATATTTAACTCGCTGGATCCCTGATCGATCATTTTTACATTGACATGTGCATGTGCCAGTGCAGAGAAAATTCTTCCGGCTGTACCGCGTGTCTGGCGCATTCCACGTCCAACAACAGCGATCAGTGCAAGATCGGATTCCAGTTCGATGTCATCCGGATTCACGGCACGGTGGATGCCCGCAAGCACTTTCTGCTCATGTTCTTCAAATTCATCCTGATGAACGAAGATAGTCATAGTATCAATTCCTGACGGCATATGTTCAAAAGAAATTCCTTCATCTTCAAATACACCAAGAACCTTGCGGCCAAATCCGACTTCTGAGTTCATCATTGCTTTTTCAATTGTAATAGAAGCAAATCCACGCTTTCCTGCAATACCGGTAATTGTATACTTCGGCTTTCTGCAGGTTCCTTCTACGATCAGAGTACCCTTTTCTTCCGGTGCGTTTGTATTACGGATGTTGATCGGGATTCCTTCTTTACGAACCGGGAAGATTGCATCTTCATGTAATACGCTGGCACCCATATAAGAAAGTTCACGCAACTCTTTGTAAGTAATTGCTTCGATTCCTTTTGGATTCTTAATGATACGGGGATCTGCAATGAGGAATCCGGATACGTCTGTCCAGTTCTCATACATATCAGCATGTGTGGCTCTTGCAACGATCGATCCTGTTACATCAGATCCGCCGCGGGAAAATGTCTGGATCGTTCCGTCCGGACGTGCTCCGTAGAATCCAGGAATCACGGCACGCTCTACTTTTGAAAGTCTATCTGCAAGTACCTGGTTAGTTTCTTCTGAAAGGAAGTTCCCATTTTCATCGAACTTGATCACTTCTGCCGCATCGATAAACTCATATCCAAGATAAGCTGCGATTACACGTCCGTTTAAATATTCTCCACGGGAAGCAGCATAATCTCTTCCGATCTTTTTTGCAAAATTATCACGGATGGTGGCAAATTCTTCGTCAAGAGAAAGAGTGATCCCAAGTCCTTCAATGATTTCCTGATATCTCTTCTGAATGTCAGCGAGTAATTCTGTAAATTTCTTCTCTTTTACAGCTGCGCCGTAACAACGATACAGCATATCTGTTACCTTGGTGTCGTCGGAAAAACGCTTTCCCGGAGCAGACGGTACAACGTAACGTCTTGATTCCTCTGAAAGAACGATCTTTCCTGCCTTTTTAATCTGTACTGCATCGGCAAGAGAGCTTCCGCCGAATTTCACTACCTTAATCATCTGTTGGTATTCCTCCATCTCTCAATTCATATATTCTGATCTGCACATGGCAAACCTGCATTTTCTGTAGAAACACCGGGCAGATGTTTCTACACTCATGTAGTTATTACTTTATTACGCTGACGTGAAAAATGCAAGATTTTCTTTTGGAATCTGTTGAAAATCTTGCATTTTGTCTAATAGAATTTCTTTTTTTGAAAACTTTCTATGCATGAATTACATCTGCAAACGTAGCATCCGCTGCTTTTCTCAAATCCTCCGGTGCAAGTGTCAGTTGTGCACCGATTCTTCCGGCACTTACATAGACTTTCTCAAACTGCTGTGCACTTGCATCAATGACCGTCGGAAAATGCTTTTTCATTCCGATCGAAGTGCATCCACCACGCACATAGCCGGTAAGCGGTGTTAACTCCTTTAAATGAAGCATTTCAATAGATTTTTCACCAACCGCTTTTGCAGCCTTCTTAAAATCAATTTCTGCTTCGATCGGAAGAACGAAAACATAATGTTCGCCACTTTTCCCAGTTGTGACAATCGTCTTGTAAACCTGTTCGTGAGGCAGATTCAGCTTATCGGCAGTTTCAATTCCATCCGTGAATTCATCGCATTCATAGGTCTGATATTCGTAAGAAATTTTCTTTCTGTCTAAAATTCGCATTGCATTTGTTTTGACTTCTTTTTTACCCATGTAAACTTTCCTCCAGTGTTTTTCGGATTTTCTTTCGTGTAATTTCCACCAGCTGCAGTTTCGTCATTCCAATCACATTTCCCGGATTTGGGTCCTTCTTTAATTCCCGCTGCAGATACGCAAGAAGTTCTTTCTTCTCTTCTGCTGATTTCATGTTGATAAAATCAATAATAATGATACCGGAAATATTGCGGAGCCGGATCTGGCGGACTGCTTCCCTTGCTGCCTCCCGGTTGATCTCCGGAAAATGAGAATTCTTTTTCAGACATTTTCCGGAATTGACATCGATTACAGTCAGCGCCTCGGTTGGCTGGATCACCAGATAAGCCCCGGATTTCATCCATACCCGTTCTTGTCTGGCTTCTCGGATCGCCCCTTCCAGGTTATAGCATTTTACAAGTGGATAAGACGGATCCGTATACGCACGAAGAAGCGGAAGTTCCTCTGGCATTTCCGTTTCCAGATAAGTCTGAACTTCTTTATACAAAACTCCATCTTCTACCGTTTCCTCTACAATAATTTCCGTCAAATCTTTTTTGTAAATATCCCGGAGTGCCTGTACGCACGGATCCGGTGCACTCTGCAGACAGCTGAAGCAGGTCCGCATTTTGCCATATTCTACGATTCTGTGATAGTTCTCTGCCAGTTTGTCAATTTCGGCACGGATCTGTGTTTCTTCTGTTTCCACACAATTTGTCCGGAAAATCAGTCCGAAATCACAGCCTATATAGTCCTGTCCCAGCTTTTGCAGTTCTTCTTTCCGGGCACCGTGAATTTTACCGGACACACCAATGGTACGATTGCCGGAAGTCAGTACTACATACTGCCCGGTGAAATTTAAGTTCCCGGTCACGACAGGCTGCTTGGTTTTCACTGCTTCTTTCTCCACCTGAACCAGAAGCTCATCACCGATCACAAGTGGCTTCTTTCCGATCTTATTGGTGAAAACCGGGGTATATTTTCCATCCAGCGCAAAATAGCATTGCTCACCATTGGCAATTTCAACAAATGCGCCACCGATATTCGGAAGGATTTTCCGTACTCTTCCGACATAAATTTCACCCAGGCAGCAGCTCTTTTTTTCTCCGCTACTGCCAAAGTGAAATTCCGTTACTTTCTCATCCTCTAAAAGTGCAAGCACCCGGCGGTTCATGCATTCCGTAAGGAGTACTTTTCGTTCCATCTATACAATCTCCGTTCCAAGCGCATCCAGTGGAACCAGAATCATCTTGCCCTCCGTGTTTTCGGATTCCGCAAAAGTTTCCAGTCTGTGGTGGGTAAAGGTCACTTCCTCCGCATCCATACCAAGATAGCGGACAAACGCTTCTGTGACAAGCTCCGGCTTTAAGTTCTGGACACTTCCTGCTGCCACACGCATATAAATCTTTCCGTCCCGGCATTCCAGCTTGTAGATCATCGGACGAATGTCCACTTCTTTTTCACTCTTTTTCGTCTTTTTGACCACACAGATTTCATTCTGCGCATAAAAAGCTTCCAGCTTTTCAGCAAGATCTTCCGGCAGGCTGCCATTTTTTACCGAAGATAAATAGTCGGCACCTGCTACGATTGACATTCCTTTGCTTTTCTTATCATCCGGGATCTGCACAAAGCTGACGATCTCCATGCCGTCTACCATCTGTTCATTCAGCCGTCTGACCGCTTCTTTGCTGGCGATTGACTCGGTCAATTCGATATCAAAATATTCCCCGTCACTGGTAAGCCCTACGCCAAGTGGATTAGCGAAAGACATGATCATATGCGGGCTGTAACCACTGGTAAATGCGATCGGAATCTCGGCACGGCGAATCGCTTTCTGGAAATACCGCATGATATCCAGGTGTCCGATGAACTTCATCACTCCATTTTTCCGAAATTTAATTCTTGCCTTCAAAGCAGACACCTCCTCCGTAACTTGCTGCCCCACAGCCGGAACATTTTGCACGGCAGTTCGGGGTTACATTCCCTTCCATTGCATTCTTCCATTCTCTTATAAGGAAAGATTTTGTCACGCCACAATTGATGAAATCCCATGGGAAGATTTCATCTAATTCACGCTTTCTGAGATTATAGAAATCCATGTCTACACCTGTATTTTCAAAGGCCTGCAGCCATTTATCATAATCAAAATACTCATCCCACGCATCGTAAATACAGCCAAGACGGTAAGCCTCTTCCAGAACCTTTCCGACCTTCCGGTCACCGCGGGCAAAGACGCCTTCCAGAACGGTTACTTCGGCGGTATGCCAGTTGTAGCGCAGACTCTTGCGGTTCAGCTGGTTGCGGAATGCTTCCTGTACAATTCCTGCACGGCGGATATATTCTTCCATCGGCTGCATGGTCGCCCACTGAAGCGGTGAAAATGGTTTCGGTACAAAGAAGGAACTACTTGCCGTGATCTGACATTTTCCATTTCTCTGATCCTTCGGAATTTCATAATACCGGCGTGCTACTTTATCTGCAAGAACAGCAATTCCTTCCATATCTTCCTGGGTTTCGGTCGGAAGTCCAAGCATGAAATAGAGCTTGACCTTCGTCCATCCACCTTCAAAAGCCTGTCCTGCACCATTTAAAATGTCGTCTTCCGTCAGACCTTTGTTGATTACATTACGCATCCTCTGTGTTCCGGCTTCCGGGGCGAAGGTCAGACTGCTCTTACGCACATCCTGCACCTTGCTCATAACATCCAAAGAAAATGCATCGATACGAAGGGACGGCAGGGAAATGTTGACGCCCTGTGTGTGGAACTCATCGATCAGGAAGGTGACGATCTCTTCCAGTTCGTTGTAATCACTGGAACTTAAAGAACTTAAGGTGATCTCTTCATGTCCCGTATTTTTCAGCATTGCACGTGCCGTCTCTTTGAGCATATTGATATCACGCGGACGTGTCGGACGGTAAACCATTCCCGCCTGACAGAAACGACATCCACGGATACAGCCGCGCTGAATCTCCAGAACAGCTCTGTCCTGGGTTACTTTGATAAACGGAACAACCGGCTTTAACGGATAAGTTGTCTGGCTCATATCTGCCGCAACTACTCGTTTGATTTTTTCCTTTGCATGCGGATTGTTTGGCAGGAAAGATTCGATCGTGCCGTCTTCTTTGTAAGTGACATCATAAAAAGAAGGAACGTAAATTCCCTCGATCTCTGCTGCCATTTCCAGAAATTCTTTCCGGCTTTTTCCGGCTCTCTTCCACTTTTTGTATGCTTCCAGAAGTTCATCATAAACCACTTCGCCCTCTCCGATATAGAACATATCGAAAAATTCAGCCAGTGGCTCTGTATTGTAAACACATGGTCCACCACCAATGACAAATGGATCTTCTAAAGTTCTGTCTTCACTGTGAAGTGGGATACCAGACAAATCCAGTACCTGAAGCACGTTGGTGTAACACATCTCAAACTGTAATGTGATGCCAAGAAAGTCAAACTCCTTCACCGGGTCCTGAGATTCCAGGGCAAAGAGCGGGATATGTTTTTCACGCATGATCTTGTCCAGATCAATCCATGGAGAGTAGACTCTCTCGCACCAGGTATCCTCCCGGCGGTTGAACATATCGTACAGAATCTGGATTCCCAGATGGGACATACCAACCTCATATACCTCCGGAAAACACATTGCAAACCGAATATCTACCGCTTTTTTGTCCTTCATGACCGAATTGACTTCATGGCCAATGTAGCGGGCAGGTTTCTCTATATTCAGTAAAATATCATCATCTAATGCTAATTTCCTCATTTTTCCTCCGTTTTATCTGTTGTTTTTGTGTGTTTTCGCACAATTACAGGTATTAAAGTGACATCACATTTGAATTTTCTAACGCAAAACACACCTTATTTATCCACTATTTTTACAAAAAATGTGTTAAAAAACATGTCTTTTTTGCTATTTTACGACCGTTTTTCGGTCGTAAGAATTTATGATCCGACTTACGACCGCTTGTCATTCTATGATACTTCAAAAGCCTGTAAGTGAAAGGATAAAATAGATATTTTATAAAAATCACTTGTTTAATAATAGCTTGTTTAAGTAAGAAAATCAACTATTTTGGACAGATCAACTACTTCTGATGCAATTTTATTATCGCTTTCCTGAATCTTTGAAAATATTGTCTTTGAATAAGAATTCATAATGCTGCTTAAATCGATGACATCATTCTGATCATCAATATAGACATCCTCAGTTATCGTTGTATTTGCATGCCCCAGCATTTTTGAGATCACTTTCAAATTATTAAACTTGAATAGAGTAAAATGCTCGCATCTATCATTTCTAGCAAGAGAAAATGAAGTGAAATGCTTGCATTCTCTAATGATTATTATGGATTGATTTTTAGGGCAACACAATCCGTCGAATTATTTTGCGCTTACGAAAAGCATTACCATTTTAATATTTAAAAGTAAAAAGAGAACAGCTGATAATATATTCGAACTGTTCTCCTACTTCAAAGTCCATGCAACAATGACATTACTGTTTCCCGCTTATTTGTACCCAGTTTCTGCAAAAGTCATTTTCGCTTGTATCTTTATTATATTTTCACCATATGCTTTATGGGATACAGTGATGTAACAAGGAAATATTCCCTTTCTTCCATTTTTTCCCATTGTCCGTTGCGGAAATTGGGTTTTACAAAAAGGTATGGTAAATCCATTTCAAATTCTTACTAACCCAAACGATATACCTTATCAAATAGCGGAAGATTTTCTTCTTTCATATGATGCGTGATTAGGATCAATGTCAGATTTTTGCATGACAAAAGTGCCTGCTCGATTACCATTGCATTTTCTGCATCAAGCGCAGAGGTGCCTTCATCAACAAACAAAATCTGTCTGTCATGGGCAAGTGCCCGGGCTACGGCGATCCGCTGCTTTTGTCCTCCGGAAAGATTCTTTCCATTTTCCCCTGCTTTTGTTTCAAGCCCATCCGGAAACTTTTTGATTTCTTCTTTTAAAGCACTCATTGCCAGAATCTCTTCTAATTTTTCTGCGCTGACTCCATCACCCAGAGTAATATTATTACGGATGGACGTGTCAAAAAGGAAAATACTCTGCTCTATATAAGCCATCTGCTCGTAAAAAGAATCTACATCATATGAGGAGAGTTCTTTTCCGTCATATAAAATCTTTCCTTCGTATCCTTTCAGCTGACCAAGCAGCAATTTCAAAAGGGTTGTTTTACCACAGCCGCTCCTTCCAACAATCGCATATTTTCCATCTTTTTGGAATGTGAGGTTTTGTCCTTTCAGGACTTCCTTTTCGCCATAAGAAAAGGACAGATTCTCAACTTTGATTTCCTTTTGTAAGGAAGGAAGTGCTGCTTCTGCCTTCGGTTCTTCGTCAACCGATTGCATTTCGGCTTTGACAAAATACGGGCGTGCTCCAGCCATTTTCAAACGGTAAGAAATAAGTTGTCCAAAAGAATTTCCTACCTGGTTTGTCAGATTGATACTTCCGAAAATAATCTCCGGTGCAATAATGCGTAATACACAAAGAACAAATGTCAGCATGTTGATCGCATTGATTCCGAAAATGCTGATTACCATTGCCTTATAGCCTTCTTTTCCTTGTTTTTCAGCGAAGTTGCATCTTTCCTTTTCCAGTTCATCACCGGAAGCATTAATTTTGCTTTCAAACCGCTCGGCAAGGCCAAAAGCCTGTGTCACAGATAATCCGGCAATCTGTTCTTTGATTCTGTCGGTATATTTTTCTGTTGCCGCTGATATTTTTTTTGAATACTCTTCTACCTTATCGCTAAATATCCGGCTTGTATAAAGTGAAATCACGGAAACGACAATTGTCAGCAACAATATTTCCCATCGGATAAA
>ERZ824488.3688-NODE-3688-length-11168-cov-3.928732_pt1 | contig 11168 bp, 10 predicted proteins | sample MGYA00519936_ERZ824488 | MGnify/ENA primary metagenome ERZ824488 (study PRJEB31778, sample SAMEA3449153) | human gut metagenome | biome: human gut; feature: human-associated habitat; material: faeces | place: United Kingdom | collected 2010/2012 ... | reverse complement strand
CAGCCCTTTTCCGCGTCCCAGCTGAGCTTGGTCAGATGCTGAGAAAGCGTCCATCGAGACGCCCATCAAAAAGATCGGCACCTCGGGGCCGAAGCGGCTCCGCGCCCAGACCGTCCAGTCGCGGGCGTCGTAGCGCTCCTTCACGCCCATCGTGATCGTATGGCCGCCGCTGTAGCCGTGGGCGCGCTGGTCGGGCAGCAGCACATTGTAGCCCAGCGCCGTACACAGCGTATAGCCGCCCAGGCCGTCCCGCTCCGCATAGCCGCGGTAGCCGTGGAAGATGATTGCCAGCGGCGCGCCGTCGGCGTGGTGGTAGTAGCGTGCGGCCAGCGGCGTACCGTCCTGCGCCGTGATGTGCACGGCCTTGAACATATCCCGCGCCAGCGCGTCGGCGTCGGGGCCCATGGCCTTGCGGTAGCACTCCCGCGTGGGCATATCCGCCGGGGAGGGCACCTTCGTCGTCGGCTTCTGGTAAAAGGCAACGCGGTAGACGGCATACGCCGCGCCCAGCACCGCCGTGCCCGCCGCGGCCCCTGCCGCCAAAAGAGGATGCTTTTTCATAACGGTCACCTCGTTTTCACTTTCCCAGATTATAACAAATTTCCCGGCATATCGCAACGATGTACCAAAAAAGTTTACACTTGCCAGCGCGGCACTTTCGCGGTATAGTAAAAGCATTCCATAAATGGAGGCCGCCCCCATGAGCGAACTGACCCAGACCCTGAAGATATTCGTCACCCGCTACCCCGGCACAATGGCCGAGCTGGCCCGCAAAGCGTCGATCGACCGCTCCACGCTGTACAAAATTGTAAGCGGTCAGCGCACCCCGCGGGAGTTCCAGCTGGAGCACCTGGCCGACGCGCTGGAATTGAGCGAGGAACAGAAATCCGCCCTGCTGCTGCAATACAAGCAGCGTGGCCGCGGCCCCGATCCCAAGCTGCGCGCCGAGCTGCACCACCTGCTGGAGGTCTCTTTCCGGGTGGAGGATTTCACCCACCGCGAGGGCCTTATCTCCAACGAAGCCGCCAGCCAGCTGCGCTGCAGCGAGCAGTACATAGAGGGCAGCCGCGCAGTCGCCGCCGCCGTGGCATCGCTGGTGGCCAACCACATTCTGTCCGGCGATACCCGCCCGCTGCTCCTCTCGCCGTTCACAAACCCCACGCTGGACCATGTGCTGGTGGAACGCTTTTCGGCAGCGGACGGCGCACCCGTCGCACTGTCCCAGCTGCTGGTTTATGCCGAGAACCGCGACATTCCCCGGGAATGGGTGTCCGGCGTGTCCGTCCTGACCCGCACACTGCCGTTCCTTTTCCTGCCCAAGCTGAATTACGAGGCCCGCGTCGTGCGCCACGTCATGACCGAGCCCAGCCCCGGCACGCTGATGCCTGTCTATCTGCTGCTGCCCAAGGCCGCCGTGATGATGGACATCCAGGGCCAGAAGGCCTACATCATCATGGACCGTCAGGCCGTCGATAATCTGCGCCTTGCGTTCAGCCGCAAATATATCAACGCCGCATCGGTGCTGAAGCTGGCCACCGATGCCCACGACTTTTCGGAATCCATAGCGCTGTACAACGACCTCTTTTCGGAAAAGCGCCGCTGCTCCATGATCCGCTACCAGCCGCCGTTCGCCCTGTTTGCCGACGAGAAAATGGCCCTGCAGCTTGCCCGGCCCGGCGCCGCGCTGCAGTCCCTGCCCGCCCTGCTCGAACACCTGCAGATGTGGAGCGCCCAGGCCCCGGACCTCTATTTCTGTGAGGAAGGTCTTTTGCAGTTTGTACGCACCGGGAAAATGTTCGACATTCCGCCGGATCTGTGCGATGCGCCGGACATTCCCACCCGCCGGGAGCTGCTCCTGCGGCTGCGCCGCGCTGCGGAGTCTGACCGCCGCACCCTGCGCATCGTGGACTCTGCCCAGCTGGCGCCGACTCCGTCGATGAGCGTCAATGTTTTTCAAGGCCGCGGCGTTGTGTTCTGCCAGGCTATCCGGGAGCCGGACGGGCAGTACTGCCGCGAATATCTGATGCAGGACCCCATCCTGACCGAAGCCCTGCTGGCCTACCTCGATGACGGCCACGCCTCTGATTGGCTGCGCAGCCAAAAATATACGCTCGACTTTATTGATTATTGTCTGCGTCTGCTGTAAAATAGAAGCAGTATCGGTCCTGCCTGTACGGCGGGGCCCTATCTGCAAAGGAGAAAAGCAATGGCACATACCGAGACCATGCTGGAAAGCAGGGAAATCTTCAATGGCCGCGTCATCCGCGTGACCGTGGATAAGGTACAGCTTGAGGACGGCACGACCTCGACGCGGGAGATCGTCCACCACCACGGCGGCGCCTGCATCCTGCCTGTGGACGCCGACGGCAGCGTGACGATGGTACGTCAGTTTCGCTACGCCTTCGGCGAGGAGATCTGGGAGCTGCCCGCCGGTAAGCTCGAAGCGGACGAGGACCCGTTTGAGGCCGCCAAGCGCGAGCTGAGCGAGGAGTGCGGCCTGACCGCCGACAATTTTATCGACCTCGGCGTCGTCTATGCCACCGTCGGCTACGACAGCGAGAAAATCTATCTGTGGGCCGCCACCGGCCTGCACAGCACAGCGCAGCACCTCGACGCGGGCGAGTTCCTTGATGTCGTCAAAATGCCGTTCGACGAGGCCCTCGGCCTTGTGATGGACGGCACGATCAAGGACAGCAAGACCCAGGTCGCGCTGCTAAAATACGCGCAGCTGCGCGCAAAAGTCTGAATGGGCGTTGAAATTCTGGACAACGGCACCCGCGTGCTGACCGCGCCGGGCGCGACGTTCGGCACCGACGCGCTGCTGCTGGCCCGCTTCGCGCAGCCCCGCAGAAACGAGCGCGCGCTCGACCTGTGCAGCGGGTGCGGCATCGTCTCACTCGTTTGGCACGACGCCGGGCACCGCGGCCCCTGCACCGCGCTGGAGATCGACCCCGCCGCGTCCGCCCTCTGCGCCGCGGCCCTGGCCGAAAACGCCGACGCCGCGCACATCGCGCCGGTCTGCGGCGACCTGCGGCAGCTCTGCACCGCCGGGCCGGAGCAGGGGCAGTACGATTTTGCCGCCTGCAACCCGCCGTACTTCACAGCCGGTCCCCGCAGCCCGGACCCGCGCCGGGCCGAGGTCCGCCACACCGGCAGCTGCACCACCGCCGACGCCGTGGACTGCGCACGCCGCGCCCTGCGGGACGGCGGGCGGTTCCTGCTCTGCCAGCGCCCGGAGCAGTTGGCGGAAATTCTGGCCGCCTTACGCGCCGCGTGCCTTGAGCCGAAGCGTCTGGCTTTTGTCAAGAACCGCCCCGACGCCGCGCCCTGGCTTTTCCTCGTCGAAGCCCAGAAGGGCCGCAAAACCGGCCTGCGCGTCGAGCCGGACATTCTGATCCAATCCGGCGCCGCCCTCTACGGGCCCACTACTTTGTAGGGGCGGGCAATGCTCGCCCGTGCTCGTTTGCGGCAGCGGCAAACACCCCGGGCGGATATGGAATCCGCCCCTACGGCGCAGGGGTCGATGCTTGCATCGACCCGAAAGGCCGCCGCGCCCCCTTTTCCCTCAACATCATTCAATAAGGAGCGATTGTATCATGGGACTTTTCACGCGCAATTTTGATAAACCCGGCCCGGGCGTATCGCCCGACGCCCCCCGCAAAAAGGGCGCTGCCCGCTTTTTTGAGATTTTGGGCCGCGACTTCTCCACCATCTGGCTGGCCGGCATACTGGCGATGCTCGGCGGTCTGCCGTTTGCCGCCGGTGTCTGGTTTGCCGTCGAGACCCACTCTTTGGTCCCGCTCGTCATCGCGGGCGTGCTGGGCGGCATGATCGCCGCGCCGCAGATCGTCGGCCTGAATGACACGATCCTGCGCACGCTGCGCGACGAGCCCGGCTACTGGTGGGAGACCTACCGCCGCACCTGGAAGCGCAACCTGAAGGAATCCCTGCTGCCCGGCGCTGTCTGCGGCCTGCTGCTGGCCATGGAGCTTTTCTCACTCTGCCACATCAACATTGCCGGCGGGCACGTGGCCGTGATCGCCGTGCTGGTTGCCCTCATCCTGCTGGCCGGCATTGCCCAGTACCTCTACGTGCAGGTCGCGCTGCTTGACCTGTCCTTCGCCGGACTGTTGAAGAACTCCCTCATGCTGTTCCTGGGCTACCTGCCCCGCAGCGGCCTGGGCCTGCTGTGGCAGCTGCTGTACTGGGGCGCTGTGGCGCTGTTCTGGCCGATTTCCAGCTTTGTGCTGATTTTAACCAGCCTGTGGCTGCCCTGCCTGCTGAGCCTGATGGCCATTTACCCCGCACTGGAAAAGAGCTTTGACATCGAGAAAAAAATCAAGGCCATCCGTGAGGCCCAGCTCCACGATGACGACGACCAATAATTTTACCGCGAGGGACGCACTGCGTTCCTCTTTTTTTGTTGCGAAAGCGCCGCAAAAAGGGTATAATGTCATAATAGGTTTATTGTCTGCAAGAGGAGGCGGCTGCGTGAAAATTCTGCTGATACACTGTCATTACCGGCTGCCCGGCGGCGAGGACGCCGTCTTTGCCGCGGAGCGCGCCCTGCTGGAGCAGCACGGCCACACCGTCGTCGTCTATGAGCGCAGCAATGAGGAGGCCGCCCACGGCGCGGCTAAGGCGCTGCTGCCCTTTCGCGCCGTCTGGAACCGCCGGGCCGCCCGCGACGTGCGGAATATCATGGAACAGCAGCACATCGACGCCGTCCACATCCACAACACGCTGCTGCTCCTCAGCCCTGCCGTTGTGCGCGCCGCCAAAAAGTGCGGCGTGCCGGTGGTGCTGACGCTCCACAACTTCCGCCTGTTCTGCCCGAACGGCATCTTACTGCGGGACGGACGGGTCTGTGAGGACTGCCGGCCTTGCCGGCGGAAAAACCGCTCATGACCATGGACACCTGCATGATCTGCTCTTGGTACACCATGGTGCCATAGGTTTCCTCAAGCACCGGGCGCAGACGCTCGTCGTCGTGGCCGCCTACTGGCTGCATCGGGTGCTGGGCACTTGGCGCGGCATCACTATCACCACCCCCACCGAGTTTGACCGGGAAAAACTGCTGGAATTCAATAAGATCCATCCCACCTTCGACGAAAATCGCCTTATCGTCAAGCCGAACCCCGTGACCGTGCCCTCCGGCCCCGTCACCCCCTGGGAGGAGCGCAAGCGTCAGTTCGTCTTTGCGGGCCGCTTGGAGGAGCTAAAGGGTCTGCGCACCGTCATTGAGGCATGGCGCATTCTGGGCAAGGACGCACCGCTGCTGTTTGTGGCCGGGGACGGCCCGCTGGCCGACTGGGCCAAAGCGCAGAATCTGCCCAAGGTGCAATTCGTCGGCCAGCTTCCGCGGGACGCGCTGCACCGCCTGATGGCCGAGAGCCGCGCCGTCGTCGCCGCCAGTCTCTGCTATGAGAGCTTTGCCCTTGTCCCGGCGGAGGCCCACGCGCTGGGCACGCCGGTGCTGGCCAGCGGCATCGGCAATGTCGGGGCGTCGGTGCGCCCCGGGTTTGACGGGCTGTGCTTTGCCCCCGGCGACCCCGCCGCGCTGGCCGGGGCTGTCCGCGCCATGAGCGCCATGCAGTTTGACTGCACGGCCATCGCCAACGCCACCCGCCGCCGCTTCAGCGCCGAGGAAAACTACAAGACCCTGCTAAAACTATACGGCCGCCGCGCCGCCGAGGAAGTATCATGAACCAGTTTTACCGCGCCCTGCACATGCCGCCCAAGCGGCTGCTGCGCAAAGTCATGGGCGAAAAAGAAATCTACACCATCGCCGTGCGCCCCCGCCCCACTGCCGAGGGCACCGAGCCGCTGCCCGCTCTGGAAGGCGGCCCCTACACCCTGCTGCCCCGGCGGGAGGGCTGGTGGTTTGCCGACCCGCTGCTCTACCACCGGCGCGGCAAGCGCTGGCTGTTCGCCGAGGCGATGGACCTCTCCACCGGCAAGGGCCGTCTCGAGGTCTGCGAGCTGCACGACGACGGCACCGCCGACGACTGGCGCGTCGCGCTGGAAGAAGATTTCCACCTGTCGTTCCCGATGGTCTTTGACTGGAACGGTGAGGTCTGGATGATCCCCGAGACCGGCAGCGACCACAGCCTGCGGCTCTACCGCTGCAAGACCTTTCCCACCCAATGGGAGCTGGTGCAGCGCTTTCCCACGGACGAGGAGCTCTGCGACACGATTTTGCTGGACCGCCGCGCCGAGGCCCTGACCCTGCTTTGCAGCGAGACCCGCCCCGACAACCAGCTCTATGTGCGCTACCGCCGCTACACGCTGCGCCACGCCGTACAGGAGACCGCCGCCGTCCCGCTGCCTGCCGAGGACACGCTGCCCGCCGCGCCCGGCCCGTTTGAGCTGCTGCCCGATGAAGCCTACAATCTGCAGCACCGCGACTTTGACCTTGTCAGCCGCAACGCCGGGCCGTTTTTCCTGCTGGGTGAGCAGATCATCCACCCCACCCAGGTCAGCACCACCGTGGACTACGGGGTCTATCTGCAGTTTCTCGCCCGCCGCGGCAGCTCGGAGGTGCCTCTCTGCGCCGCCACGCCGCAGAACGTCGAGATCACCGGCCTTGCCCCCGCGGACATCATCGGCATCCACACCTACTGCCGCGATGACGTTTTAGAGATCATCGACGCAAGGTATCTGACAAGGCTGCCGAAGATCGAGACAGCCGTCGAAACCGTTTCCGAAGCAAAGCCGTAAAAAATCGTGCTCTGTAGGGGCGAACATTGTTCGCCCGCCAACCTGACGCCGCATCGAATTTCCGGGAAGGCTGCGCACATAGCAAACGGCCACGGGCGAACCATGTTCGCCCCTACGGTCTCTATACCCCAAAAGAGGTAATCATCCATTCATGAAAACCATCGTCATTCCGCAATTTTACCGCGGGCCGTCGGGCCAGAAGGGCCTGTATAACCGGCAGGAGGTCGGCCTGGCCCGCGCCTTTGCCGCGCTGGGCTGCCGCGCCGTCGTGCTCTACCCGGAGCCGGGCGCTAAAGCCCCCCGGATCGAGACCCCGGAGCCAAACGTAAAAATCTGCTATATGCCCGCCGTCGCCTTCGGCGTGCAGGCATTCTATAAAAGCTGGCAGATCCTGCTCGACGAGCATGCCGACGCCGTCCACGTCATGGGCGACAACTCCCTCGGCGTGCCGGGGCTGTACCGCTTCTGCCAAAAGCACGGCATCCTGTTTTACAGCCAGCTCGGTGCGCTGAAAAGCACCTCCAACCACGCCGCCGTGCGCAGGGTCATGGACCTGCTGCTGCGCCGCAATCTGGCGGTATACCGCAAAACGCCCACCTACGCCAAAACCCCCGCCGTCGCCGCCGAGCTGGAAAGCCTCGGCGTGCCCTGCGCGGGGCTGATGCCCGTCGGGCTGGACACCGCCATCATCCCGTCCATCCCCAACAACCGCACCGAGATCCGCCGTGCGCTCAAAATCGACGAGCACGCGCGGGTGTTCATCTTTGTGGGCCGCCTTGACCCCTACAAGCAGCCGCTCGACCTTGTGCCGCTTTTGCAGGCCGCGCCGGACTGGTACGCCATCATCATTGGCCGGGGCTCACTGGGCGATGAGCTGACCCGCCGCCTGACCGACGCGGGCTTACTGGACCGCTGCCGCCTGATCCCGCAGCTGCCCAACGAGCAGGTGCACGTTTATTATCATGCCTGCGACGCTTTTGTGAACCTGAACCCGAATGAGATTTTCGGCATGAGCCTGCTGGAGGCCATGTACGCGGGCTGCCCGCCGGTGGCGCGCCACGCCCCCGGCCCCGACCTTATCATTGAGAACGGCATCAGCGGCCTGCTGTGCGGCACCGTGCCCGAGCTGGCCGCAGCGCTGGACAAAACCACCGCCGCCATGGGCCACGCCGCCCAGAGCCGCGTGAACGAAAACTTTCTGTGGCAGAACAGTGCCGAGCTGGCCCTGACCCTGCTGCCCAAAAAGGGAAAAGCCAATGGATAACGACAATCCTCTTTTGCAGAAGGCCGCCGACCTCTACCGCGGTCTGCGCTTTACAATGAAATACCGCGGCGTGGACATCCTGCCCGCCGCTGCCGGCAACGACCTGGCGCGCGACCTGCTCGAGAGCGGTCAGCCGTTCCTGTTTGGCCGCTGCGGTGCCACCGAGATGCGCACCGTGGCCGACTGGCTGCAAAACGGCGGGCACAATTTCACGGACCGCACGCGGGCGGACATTCGGAATCTGTCGGGCGTCTTTCCCACCGACGATGCCACGCTGGACAAATTCTGCCGCCTCTACGTCAAGACTGCGCAGAGCGCCGAGCTGCTCGCCCTCTGGAACGTCGGGGCCGAGCGGGAGGTCATCCGCGGCTGTGACGCGACCCGCTTTACCGAGCTGCGCGCCTTGGAGCCCTACTACCACGCCCGCCCGTGGAGCGCCGCTCTCGCGGGCAAACGGGTGCTCGTCGTGCATCCGTTCCGCCGCACGATTTTAGCCCAGTATGAAAAGCGCGCCCAGCTGTTTCCCGGCAAAGACGTGCTGCCGGAGCTTGCCTGCCTGACGGTCATTCAGGCCGTGCAGGGTCTGGGCGGGCAGGATACCGGCTACGCCGACTGGTTTGACGCCCTGACCGAGATGGAGCGCCGGATGGACGCCGCCGACTACGACGTCGCCATCGTCGGCGCAGGGGCCTACAGCCTGCCGCTGGCCGCCCACGCCCGCGACACCGGCCACGCCGCCATACAAATGAGCGGTGCCACGCAGCTTTTGTTTGGCATCAAGGGCAAGCGCTGGGACGACCACCCCGTCATTTCCAAGCTCTACAACCCCGCCTGGGTCCGTCCCGACGAGACCGAGGGCATCAGCAATAAAGAAAAGGTCGAGGGCGGGAGCTACTGGTAATTTTTCAGATAATAGATAAGAGATAACAGATAATAAAAAATGTGCGCCGTTAGACGGCGCATCTTAAAAAGCCTGCCCGTAGGGGCCGGACATGTCCGGCCCTCAACCTTCCCTGCATATCGCTTTATCCTTATACTCCCCTGTGGTTAAAATTGCGCCGCGCGCCGCTCCACTTCTATTATCTTTTATCTCTTATCTTTTATTTTTTCCGGAGACCACCATGAAAATCTTAATGATCAGCAACCACCTCGGCGTGCAGAGCGGCGTACAGCGGTATGTCCAGAACCTGCTGCTGCACCTCGATACCGCCAAATACCGCGTCACCCTTTTCGTCGGTCAGTGCCCGCCGGACCAGGCCAGCACGGCCCCGGCGCTCGAGGCTCACGGCGTCGAGATCCTCGCCGTGCCGGACAACAAAAAGGACCGCATCCGCGCCCTGGCCGCCCACCTGCGCACCCATAAGGACTACGACATCATCCACTACCACACGGCCAGCAAGATCGGTGCCCCGGTCTGCGGCATGATGCGCGTGCTCTGCCCCCGGGCTAAAATCGTGGTGCACAGCCACATCGTCTACCCGCCCATGACGCTGACCTGGCGCGCCGCCCATCTGGTGTACCAGCTGTTCGCGGACTACTTCCTCGGCTGCGGCGTCGCGGCGGGGCGGTTCGTGTTCGGTGACCATATTGACGCTAAGCCGAACTTTTCCGTAGCCTGCAACGCCGTGGATGCCGGGCGCTTTCACCCGGATGCCGCCGCCCGCGCCGCGACCCGCGCCGCCTGGGGCATTACCGAAACGGACCGGCTGGCCGGGTTCGTCGGGCGGCTGAACCACCAGAAAAATCCGCTTTTCCTGATGGAGGTCTTTGCCGCGATGGCCGCGCAGGACCCGCATTGGAAGCTGCTGCTCGTCGGCACCGGCGAGATGGAGCCTGAAATGCGCGCCGCCGCGGCCCAACGCGGCCTGACAGACCGCGTCATCTTTGCGGGCGTGCAGAGCGATGTGCCCGCCTTTATGAACGCCTTTGACCTGTTTCTGCTGCCCAGCAACTTTGAGGGCAGCCCCGTCACCCTGGTGGAGGCGCAGGGCTGCGGCGTGCCGTGCCTGGCGTCCACCAACGTGCCCGACGACGGCTCGGTGACCGACCTTGTGCATTTTCTGCCGCTGGCCGCGCCGCTGACCGACTGGGCCGCCAAGGCCGAGGCCATCGCCGCCCACGGCGACCACGACGACCACTGGGCCGCGCTCTCCGCCGCCGGGTACGAGCTGAAAACCGCTGCCCGCCGCATGGAGCAGCTGTACGACAAACTGGGAGGACACGCATGATCTACGCCGAACTGGCCGGGGGCCTCGGCAACCAGATGTTCATCTACGCCTTCGCGCGGGCGCTGGGTCTGCGCTGCGGCGAGCCCGTCACCCTGCTGGACCGGCAGGACTGGCGCGACGGTGCCCCGGCGCACACGGTCTGCGCGCTGGACGCACTGAACATCTCGCCGGACGTCAAAATCATTGCCGACGCGGGCTTTGCCAAGGCACACCTGCCGCGCCGGAACGCCGCCAAGGCGCTGATGATCAAGTACGAGCAGCGCCGCGGCCTGATGGCCCGCGACTGGCACAGCTTTGAGGCTGCCGCTGCCCCGCTGCTGAACGCCGTCGGCCTGCACTTTGCCACCGACGGCTACACCCCCGCCCGCCGCGGCCACGCCCGCGATTTTCTCGCGTGGGGGTACTTCCAGAGTGAGCGCTACTTTGCGGATTTTGCCCCTATTATAAAGGAAGAGCTGCGTGCAAAAGCCGCCCCCGCCGGGCCCTATGCGGCGCAGATCACCGCCGCCGCGTACCCTGTCTGCGTCCATCTGCGCCGCGGCGACTACCAGAATCCCGAGAACGCGATCTTACAGGTCTGCACGCCGGACTACTACGCCCGCGCTGTCGCAGCGGTCAGGGACGAACACCCCGACGCCGCGCTGTTTGTCTTTTCCGACGACATCGACTGGGCGCGGGAGCATCTGGACACCGCGGGTCTGCCCGCCGTGTTCCTGCCCCGCGGCGAGGCCGTCGCCGACCTGGCCCTCATGCAGCTCTGCCGCGGCTTTGTCCTGAGCAACTCCACCTACAGCTGGTGGGCGCAGTACCTCGCCCCCGCCCCCGATAAACAAACCTGGGCGCCGGATAAGTGGTATGCGCACACAAAGAAAACGGCCTTGTATCAGGACGGATGGCAGCTTATAAAGGCTTCCCCCAAGGGGCTGCGCCCGCAGGCGCGTGTCGAAGCGTAACCG
>ERZ824488.3687-NODE-3687-length-11172-cov-3.826212_pt1 | contig 11172 bp, 10 predicted proteins | sample MGYA00519936_ERZ824488 | MGnify/ENA primary metagenome ERZ824488 (study PRJEB31778, sample SAMEA3449153) | human gut metagenome | biome: human gut; feature: human-associated habitat; material: faeces | place: United Kingdom | collected 2010/2012 ... | reverse complement strand
GAAATAGAAACCCCAAGCCCAAAACTGTTCCATATTTCCACAAACTTGCTATCTGCCTCAACCTTGCTTTCATCTGCCGTCGGCGCATATATTTTCATACAGCGCAATTCTCCGAAAATGTAATAAAGGATATTCAAAATTGCCGCTGTAAGCGCCGAAAGGAATCCACAATATAAGGGCAAAACAGTTTTTTCCGTCGTTGCATAGGCGACAAACAGTGCTGCCCACAGTGCTACGGCGACATACAGAATTTTATAAACCAGCTTCAGCCGCTTTTCCCGCAGTTCAAACTCAGCCTTAATGTCATCTATCCGATTTTCTTTCTCCAACACTTTTACCCCTCCTTATGGAACAGTGTGTTCAGGCTGTCGGCAATTTCACGCTCCAGCTTTTGAATCCGCTCCACAATGTCGTCCACCGGCTCCGGCGGCTGATACTCATAGAAATAGCGGGTCATCGGAATTTCATAGCCCACCTTGGTCTTGCTCTTGTCGATCCACGCATCCGGGGCGTAGGGCAGGACTTCCCGTGCAAAATAAGCGTCAATGTCCTGCACCAGCGGCACATTTTCGGTATCCCGCAGGGCAGTGTCCGCCACCGGCTTGCCCCGCTTCATCACGATCTCGCCGTTTTCGTCCCGCTGCGGACGCTCCACCACGATTTTGTTGTAGCCGAACTCCTCACTGCCGAAAATCTTGCTCTCGCAATACACGCCGGACTTGTCCCCATACACGTCATTGTTCCGGTATTCGCCGTAGGCCTGCACGATCAGCTCCCGGCAATGGTCGCTGATGTCGTTGCGCTTGGTGCCGATGGCTTTGCGGCGCTGTTCATAGCAGTGGGACGCATCGATGAGCTGCACCTTGCCGCAGCGGTAGGCGGGCTTGTCCTTGCACAGCACCCAGATATAGGTGGAAATGCCGGTGTTGTAAAACAGGTCGGTGGGCAGCTGTACAATGGCTTCCACAAGGTCCTCATGGATAAGATAGCGGCGAATCTCGGACGCACCGCTGCCCGCATCACCGGTAAACAGCGAGGAGCCGTTCTGGATAATTGCCATTCTGCCGGAGCCGGCTTTCAGCTTTTTCACGCCGTTGAGCATAAACAGCATCTGACCGTCCGACACGGCGGGCAGACCGGGACCGAAACGCCCGTCATAGCCGCGCTTGGCTTCGGCCTCCACCTGCGTTTTCTCGCGTTTCCAGTCGATGCCGAAGGGCGGGTTGGAAATGATATAGTCAAACTCATAGTCGCTGAAGGCATCCTCGCTCAGGGTGTCGCCGTACTTCATGCCGGAGGAGTTGCCGCCTTTGATCAGCATATCGGCCTTGGCAATGGCATAGGTTTCGGGGTTAAACTCCTGCCCAAAGCAAATCAGCGAGGCATCGCTGCGCACTTCCTGCAGGCGCTCGGTCAGGCAGCCCAGCATCTGCGAAGTGCCCATAGCCATATCATACGCGGTCTTGGTGCAGCCCTCTGCCAGAATACGCTCCCGTTCGGGGGCGATCAGCAGCTCGGTCATCAGGTAGATAATATCGCGGCTGGTGAAGTGGGCACCGGCTTGTTCGTCGTAAGATTCGGAGAATTTACGGATCAGTTCTTCAAAGATATAGCCCATATCGGCGGAGGTGATTTTGTCCGGGGACATATCGCCCTTTTCGGTGCTGAACTCCTGCAGGGTCACAAACAGAACGCCGCCCTTGACCATCAGCTTAACCGTATTGGCAAAGTCAAAGTTTTCAATAATATCCTTTACGTTAGAGGAAAACCCCTGCAGATAGGCGTCAAAGTTGCTTTCCACGTTGTCCGGGTCTGCCACCAGCTTGGCAAAGTCAAAGTTGCTGGTATTATAGAAATCCCGCTGGGCGATCTTGCACAAAATGCCGTCGCGGGCCTCGCCCTCGACCTTTTGCTTGTCCAGCTTATTTGCCATTTCGACAACGGCATCTTTGGTGGGCTTCAGGGCGTCGTCAAAACGTTTCAGCACCGTCATAGGCAGAATGACCTTGCCGTATTCGTGGGGCTTGAACAAGCCTACCAGATGGGTGGCAATGTCCCAAATCAGGTTGGCTTTTGCCTGTATATTCGCGTTTGTCTGGTTTTGCAATTCCTGCATCGACATAGATAGTTCCTCCGATAATCGTCCTTACTAATAGAATAGCATATTTTGGGTTTTTGTGGGGAATATCGCACAAATTTTCTTTGCATCAAAGCGTCTTTTCTTGACATTCCTCATCAAAAATTGTGTGCAGCTTGTCCACAGCGCTCGTCAGCTCGTTTTTCAGGCGCACAATTTCATTCAGCGTCGCCTGATACTTCTCTGCGATGCGGTTCTGCTCCTCCATAGAGGGCAGCGGAATCGCAATATTTTTCAGCTTGTCAACGCCAATGTTCGGGATGGTCGTCCCCACCGAAATGTTTTTCAGCGCGGCAATGCCCTGCGCACTGTCAAAATAAGCCTTGATGTAGTACGGGTTTACACGGTTTTCGTCCGGTTCGATGATATACAGGTTTCCGTTGGCAAGGATTTTTTGCTCCGGCTCAACCTTTGCAACCGCCACCTTGTAGGGGTAGCCGTTTTTGGAAAGAATGATGTCGTTGTTTTTCAGGCAGTATTTGTCGTACTTGGGGTCAAGCTCCGTCAGATACGGCAGCTTGTCATCGATAATACCGTCCTGAATGTTCGCCAGCATCAGATACTGCACACGGGTTGCTGTTTGCGAAACCATATCGTCTAGCTGACTGGCGGTTATGGATGCACCTCTTGTGATGCTTTTTGTGACCTCTCCAAAGGGTACGCCGTTGACAAAGGCGGGCATTTCCTCTGTGTAGTGTTCCAAGCTCAAATTGTATTCGTTGTCGCGTAGCTCCTCCATGGAAATCATTCGGCTGTACTCGCCATCTGCTTGCAGTGCGTCCAGAATTTCCTCGATGTTTTGGGGGCTGAACTCATTTTGTCTGCGTCCGCACAGGCAGAGCTTGGTAGCATCCACCAGACGGATGCCTTCATTGCCGTGGCTGAAAACAATCAGCGAGGTGCCGATATTGGTGTAAGGGGCAAACATACGTTTCGGCAAGGTGATAACGCTCTCGATCATATGCCGTTCTGCCAGATATTTGCGCATGGAAATGTCTGTGCTGTTTTGTGCTGCGCCGGTGGTCATAACCGCAACCGCTTTTCCGCCTTCGGCAAGCAAGTCGCAAATCAGGGCGTTAAATACCCAATCGGAGGATGTTTTCTTGCTGAATTCCGGGTACGCCTGTGCCAAACGCTGCATATACGCCGAACCCGCGTTACTATTGCGCAGCATCATACCAAACGGGTAGTTGGAAAAAATCTTGTCTGCCTTCGGGTAGTTGGCATTCTCAGCAAATTGAAAAACATCGCAGCATTCTATGGAGATTTCTTCATCCAGCAGATCCGCACACATCTTGGCAATCATCGTACTTTGGTAGTTGATGTCGCATCCAAAATACGCAGCCTGCGGTTGGTTTATGGATTCTCCCATTAAAAAGGAGCCCGTGCCGCAGCAAAGATCAACGACCTGCTCCCGTTCCTGAATGTGCAGGATGCATTGTGTCAAATTCAGGATGGACTGCGGCGTCGCCGTCTGGTACTTATAACCGGAAACGGAATCCGAGATTACCGCAGCCAATGCCAATTCTTCCTCTGTGTAGTTACCTGCGATGGAAAGCAGCTGACGCCAGACTTTTTCAGACAGCCAGTGTTGATGGAACTCCCGAACAAAGCGGAGAATTTCCTCCGGAATGTCCAGCCTGCCGTCTGCTACCGATTTCATTGTCAGCTCGGCAACCATACAATCCTGTTTGGCTTTGCACATAAGATAGGCAGCCGGTGCAACCGTACCTTCTGTGGAAACGCCGGATTCAGCAAGACAACGCGCAATTTCCCAGTCGATTTGAGCAGCCTTGTATCGGTTTTCCGGGCTGTCATAGAATTCTTCTGTTATCAAGGACATAGCAACCTCCGTTCCGCTTGATGGTTATCTATAACCAAACTCATCTTATGTCCCCATTATAGCACCTACCCCGCGAATGTCAAGTGGTTTTTAATAACCAAAGCAAAAAAACTGTTCTCGTATGGTGCGAAAAAGCGGTGGAGAACAAGCTCCACCGCCCAAAATGCTTAGACCTTGAATTCTGAAATTGCTCTCCAGAACTCAATCAGCAAGACCTGATAGAGATCTTCATCCACGCGACCGTTCACGCGGCTGCATTTGTTCAGGAGAGATTCATACCGAACAAACAACTTTTCCACAGCGTCCTCATCACCGCGCTTTGCGCGCAGAAGCAAATCCTTGAAACCTTCCATAGTATTATTCCTCCATCGCATTGCGAATCTTATCGCGGGCATTCTTGTGATGCTTGCTTACGGTACTATCATCTACCTTCAACTTGGCTGCGGTCTCCCGCACGGAAAGATGATCTACATATAAGGAAATCATAACCTCGCACTCTTTCGGCGTCAGCTTGTGCAGGTACTTTTTGATTCCTTCCCACATCAGCTTGGACTCGACGCTTTCCTCAATCGGGTTCATCAGCCGCCTGTACACTGTGTCCACCTCGTCGCGGCATTCCTCAATGGAAACCTCGCGCTTTGCCTTAACCATCAGTGCGCGAATGTAAGAAGCGCGCCGGGCATACAGCACCTTGGTCATGAACTTCGTAAAGCGCGCGGCCAGTTGCGCGTCCTCACCACTAAACCATAACTTGTTTTTCCTTGCCATCGTAAACCTCCTGAATTTTGAGTTTCATTGAAAAAGCTCAGAATTTGGAGGTGCGCGGGCAGAAAACGGCGGTTCTCTGCCGCCAAAGCAAAAAAGGAACAAAAAAATACGCCAGATGGTCACAAAAGCCATCTGGCATACGAATAATACACGAAAAACTACGCGGCGAAGGGACTTTTGAAAGTACACAGTGGCGCTTGATGGGGTTTCTGCCTTAATACGGCATAGCTCCGCTTACCGGAGCGTCAAGCACATCTGCCATGCAATACGCCTTTCCACTAAACAAGCCCTACAAAAAGAAAAAGCCCGGCAAGCCAAAACTTGTCGGGCAGAAAGTGGATTTACTTTTCTAACATCCAGCCAAGGAATGTCTGCAATTTCTGTATGTCACCGTCATCGAGGTCTTGCAGTCGGTTAAAGATATTGATACGGTCGGTTTCATCCCCGGCACCGGTAAAGAATTCCTGCGGGGTTACGCCGAGGTAATCACAGATGCGTAGAAATTCGTGCATCGAGGGCATTGCCTTGCCGATTGAAATACTGCGCATATAGCTGCCGCTTTTGCCAAGGTCAAGGCTCATTTTATGTTCAGAAACGTGGAGGCGATGGCGCAGCTGCGTGATGCGCTTACGGACAAAATTCTCATATTCGGCTACCTGGAGCAAGCAGATACACCCTTTCCCATTTATACTATAATATGTAAATATTGTAATATAAATCGCGGTAGAGCGTTCAGCATTGATGTATCAGTTTTCGCGCCATTGCCAATATGTTGACGATTAAATACTGAATTTTGAAAAAATTTTTTCAAGCGCTGTGTTTCAGATGATAAGCAGCAGGTCGGGAAAGCGTAAAATATGGTCGATATGCGCAATCGCCCCGGCTAATGTATCAAAACGCCCCTCGCACGGATCGGGCACTTCGGTTAGGGCAGCGGGGTCTGCCGTAAGACCGTTTTCCTCCAGCCACGCATCAAACGCCTTGCGTATTGCTGCGGCGTTGGCGCGCTTTTCTTCGTTGGTGACACGCTCATCAAGGTAGATAATGGCATCAAATTTGTCGGTTGCGGTGTTGTGGGTAATTTCAGCAAAGGTGAACCTGTCTATATAGGTATGGAATAAGAGCTGTACCCCCAACTTGTGCAGCTCGGTTTCTGTGCGCTGGCGCTCGGAAATTTGCGCTTTTTCGCCCAACGCAGTGCGCAGCTTCCGGAACAATTCATCCCCGTTTGCAGGATAGAACGCAGTACCCTTGGTGTCCTCGATTTCCTCAAAGCAGTACGCCTGCTGCGAGGGCGACAGCATCCCCTGTTCAGCCAACTGTATGGCATCGAGAAGATCCTGCCGATAGGATTGCGATAACGACATTGCGAATTCCTTTTTCATAAAAGATCACTCCTTGTTTTTTAATTGGTGAATCTAGTATGAATTATAATTCTTATTCGTGTCGAAATCGCTCGAAATAAAAGATATAAGGTAAATAGTTCATACAACAATCATCAAGATTCTTGCTTCAGCTGCTTATAAACTGCCAGCCTCTCACCATTACTGTCCGAACACTAACTCCAAGGGGTTCATTCTCACGCCATTTTGCATAACCTCAAAATGCAGGTGGAAACCTGTGCTGTCGCCGGTGCTGCCTACATACCCAATAACCTGCCCTGCCGTTACCGCTTCCCCTGCGGTGACGGCAGTTTGCGTCATGTGGGCGTACCGCGTGGACAAGCCCGCGCCGTTATCCAGCAGCACCTGATTGCCGTAGCTGTCGTTCCAGCCGCTGACCAGCACCGTGCCGCTGTGGGCAGCCAAGATGGGCGTACCCTCCGGTGCTGGAATATCCGTGCCGCGATGCCCGGTATTGCCGAAGGCGTCCACTTCCCCGAAGTGGCAGGATATATAAGTATGCCCCGGCAGCGGCCAGCACAATTCACCGTCCGCAACAGCAATCCCGCCGCACATGGCAAGCAGGCTGGGGCGCATTTCCTCGGAAAGCAGCTGCTGCAAAATGTCCCGCTGGTCTTGCGTAAAGCGGTACAAGTCTGCCAGCGCATCCACCGATTTGCTGCTGACTGTGATGTGCAGAATGTACTCCGTGACCGGTTCCGGGTCAGGTTCGTCCTCGGTCGGTTCCGGTGTGACGGTTACTTCCTCCACCTCGGCATCTATTTCGTGCATCGCCCAAAAGGTGTCCTGAATCGACCGCTTCTTGCCTTCGTCTATGACGACCACATCGCCGTCATTGTTCAGGTTGTTCTGCACGGCAAAGACGGCCAGCACTTCGGGCCAGTAGCTCGCCCAAGTGTGACCGTCCTCGTAGTCGTAATCCATCGTGGTTTCGCTGCACTCCGGGTGCGCCGATACAATGTCATTGATCGCTGTGCCGAAGTCGGCATTGGTTTCGGCAACGATTTCGGCAATGCGGATGCTGTTCGGGTCGCCGGATTCATCGGCAAACAAAATGCCCATCGGTGAGCCGATCACCGCCGCAGCCGCGCCTATGACCATCGCCAGCAACAGCACCACGCCGCCCGCGCCAAGCAGCGCCAGCAACGAACCGGCTGCGCGGCGTATCGTGCGCGTCAGTATCGCTTTCAGCCGCAGCCACGCAGCTTGTAACACCGTGCGAACTCTGCCCAGCGCGGCTTGTCGGATGCCGTCACCGGAAAAGACGGGGACGGTATCGGGCAGTCTGACGCCGCTGCCAAGCACCGTGCCGCCCGCCTGCTTTTGCAGATGGCGGCGCACCGTTTCGCGCGTGAGGTGTTGGCGTTTCAGCGCCTGCATTTTGTCGCGGTAGGAATCGGGCGTTTTGATCTCCTGCTTATCCAGCGCCCTTTGCCGAAAGCGCTGGCGCTTGAAGGTTTCTCTCTTGTCAGCGGATTGCGCCAAGGGGGTATTTTCTGTTTCAGCGGGCTGGGCAACGTGTGTGGTTGGCACACGCTGGCGCTTTTCCTGCAAAATTCGGAACTGACGGTAGCTGATTCGTCCTGTGTCCAGCGCCTTGCTTTGAAGGTTCTCTGCCGTGTGTATGGCTTTTTCGGAAACAACCGTCTGGGCGTATTCTTCCGGCGTCTGCTGCTCGGTATCTGCTGCCGATTCCGCCTGCCGCACTGTCTGCTTTCGCTTGGCTTCAGCTTTTTGCAATGCCGCGCGTATCAGCCGCTTGTGCTTATACTCCATAGTCAGCACTCCCCACGGTTGGCGGCGCTGCGCTCCTGCATCAGGCGTTTATACTGGTCAGGGGTGCATTTCATTGGCATAATCCCAATGGGGGTCGGCAAGAACAGCTCCGGGTCACGAAACAGTTTTTCGTAGTAGCGGAACTGCTTGTCGGTCAGGCTGCAAAATTCCTCCCCGAAAAAACCGCAGATAAAGAAATTGCCCGCGATTACATCGTAGTCCTCAATGCAACGGTTCAGCGGCAGACCGTCCACCTTGCCCGAATCGTTGCAGACAAGCGCCACATTGTCCTTTGACCACGGGTATACGGCTTGCATATACCCGCCGACAAGCCGCTGAAGGGGGTGCAGCTCATTTGCAACAAGCCGTTCTTCCGGATATTTGCCCGGCTGAACATACAGAATACGGATTTTGTTTTCGTTAGACATTGCAATAACTCCTTTTTTGACAATAAAAATACCGCTGTATCGGGTGATACAGCGGGGCTAACAAATATGAGGTATCCGGCTCCTTATGCGTTAGACGGGGGCGTTTGACTGGCGGCCACCTTCGCCGCCACAAACCACCGCCCATCTTCAAACCATAACTCGCGCTCTTTGCCTCGCATCATTCATAGAAAGGGAGTTTCTTATACGAAATACTGCTCTGAGCATCGGTATTTGAGGTTCGATACTTGGTATGCTATTGTGGATGGTAATCCGGTTCGTGATGGCGGCGATGATTTTGATTACTCGGCATACGATGACCCTTCAGAACAGTACATAAATTATTCGCGGGGCGAACCTCTGGATAAAGTCAATTGTGAAGACGAGACGGTGGAGGTTGACTGCTGATATTGTCAATTGATGAAGTGAACAAAGATACTGTGCAAACATTGTGCAATAGGCAAAAACGAAAGGATAGAGCAGACTTTATTTGCAATTTTGCGACAGAAATTATACAATTAGATTATGTATAGTTCAGTGCAGCAGAATCGCTTACGGAATTAGTGGTGATGACATTGCTATGCTCACACTTGAAGATGTGGAGTAGGCATAATTTTACTACAATGTGAAAGCCAAGGGAGTAGTCGAATGTTCTCTGTATCAGCAATGGCAGCACAGGCAAAACAGCCTAATGGCGGCTATCTACCCGTGAGCCTATTCAGAACAATTGAATATGACGATGGGAATACTACTCCATCAATTTCGGCTGAGTATGCGGGTGCGGCAGGTACAGTTGTTGATTACATGACGCGGTTTGCCATGACAGGGGACAAACAGGCTGCGTTCTCCATATCATTGGCAGGTGCCGCAAAAGTAGCTCATGGAGCAGATGCTATCAGACTGCTTGACAAAGTTACGGGTCTCAATGAGCAGTCTCTGTGCGCGGCATTCGAGCTTGTCAAATACGATGTCGCCCTTCGGCAAGGCGCGGCAGCGTTTGTCCCAACAGAAGCAAAAGCTCCGCCCAAAGAAGCGCTATTGGCAACTGCTATTATGATTCAGCGTACTATCGCATTCTTCCATGCCTATGAGATGCCTGTTCTGAACGGTTTTACGATGGACGGCGGATATAGCCGACTGGTGAGCAGCGGTGACGGCGATTATGTTACAGAGACAACGCTGCTGGACATGAAATGCACCAGTGGTAATCTGAACAGTCGCTGGGCATTGCAGCTCTTGATGTACTACATCATGGGCTATCAGTCGTACAACAGCAGCTATTTCCGCAAGCTGAAACGCATTGGATTCTTCAATCCGATGAAGAACACGCTCTATTACTACGATATCAAAGAAATTCCCAACGAAATACTGTACAAGGTGAGCCGCGATGTCATCGGCTACAAGATGGATTACAGTACATATTCTTATGAGCTTACTCAAAAAGAAATTCAAAAAGCGTATAATCACTGGTATTCCGTAGAAGTAAATAACTCGGATGCGGTCAGAGATTGGTACATAAAGAACTTTAAGCAAACAAACTTCAAACTGAGCGACTATGAGGACGGTATCCACCTGATTTCGGTAGATGACTATTGGACCTATATGCAGCAAAGCGGAACAAACCGAAATAGTAGACCGCTATTCCCCTACACCAAAGCTGTACAAATGATAAAGCATGGCGGGTTTGTAATGTTCTTGTCACAGAGCTCAACGGGTGGGCTCTCAGTTCTAAATGGAGCAAAAACCATTCGTGCAACTCACCGACCGCAGTATTATTTTGAGCATATGGTCGAATACGCGAATCAGATACTTGCATGGTTTTCTCCTTACTGGGATAAGATGAAACAGATTTCGAATGGTCTGAAAGAACTTATTCCCACTTCAGAAGTAATGTATGCTGACCATTGTGCATCGGTGAGGAGAGCAAATGAGGAAGGGCGCAGCACGGAGCTCGTCTCTTACGGAGACTATATAAACGAGAAAACTTATGGTGGTTTGACACGGTATCAGAGCGATGCAACTATTTATGCGTGGCATCTAGGTCGTGCTCATGGCTGTGTTATCGACATATCCGGAACCAGCCACATCTATCTCAATCCCTATAATGGTGCCGCAATACCTTATTCTGCGCAGAATATGACATCGCGTAAGGTTTGGCGTGATGGCGTAAAAGCCCTGATTGAGAATGACCGCCCTCTATATCTCAAAGACAGAAACGAAGCAGCTCTCACTACGAATGCCGTGAGTACAGCTCTTTCTATTGTTTCTAACCTGAATGAAGAAGCAATTAAAGAATTCGAAACAGGTAATGGCATCTACAAGATTTCAAAGAAGCTCATGGGCTTGCAAAGCATCTACGAGCACAAAGTTATCTGCACATGGTATGATAAGGTGCTGGCATTCATCGGTCAGAACAACATCGGAAATGAAGAAATCAATGATATTCTTGACCTTGTTGAGTTCGATGGAACAGAAGAGTATCGTAAAAACGCCACACGAACCTTCTCACTCGTTGGAGCAAAGAAACGCATGAACTGTGGCATGATGGCTACTGTCATTGCTGACAATGGCTTTTATGACATTGCGGTACGATTCGAAGACGGCTCTGTCGTATACCACAAGAGACGCGACAAATTTAAAGCTGGTTCAATACGGCCACCAAAATAGACAAAATACTTTTGCAATCTTTGTGCATCCAGACAAATCAGATTACATATAGGTTAAAGTCCAAATTATGGTATTCTCTAAGATGTATAATGAAGATAATGAGCAAACAAAAGTAAAGCGATAACTTCAAGTTTGTAGAACAGATCCGCAACA
>ERZ824488.3681-NODE-3681-length-11185-cov-3.713836_pt1 | contig 11185 bp, 9 predicted proteins | sample MGYA00519936_ERZ824488 | MGnify/ENA primary metagenome ERZ824488 (study PRJEB31778, sample SAMEA3449153) | human gut metagenome | biome: human gut; feature: human-associated habitat; material: faeces | place: United Kingdom | collected 2010/2012 ... | reverse complement strand
CCTTTAGATGCTATTACAGAACGGGCGAAGAAGTATCAGCCGAAACCTAAAATTACATATAAAATGATACAGGAGTATGTTGAGAAGAAATATGGATTTAAGGTACATACTGCTTATATTGCGGAAGTAAAAAGGTCTCTGGGGCTGACAATGTATGATGCACCTAATGCTGTGAAAGAATTGAAACAACCGAGAAAGCATCCGCCGAAAGAGAAAGTGGAGGCAATAAAAGATGCCCTCAAGCATTTTGAGGTGATTTGATGAAGGAAAGTATATATCGGTTTGCAGAGAAAATAAGTAAACTTTATCAAGAAGCGTATGATGCCTATCTGCCAATGGTTGAAGATGTGTGCAGCAGAGAAGTATCAGAAAATAATTGAAGAGAGAAATAAATGTTAAAAGAATTCAATATTTAGATAAAAAGAGTTGAGTTGGACAATGATGGAAATAGATAAAAATGATAAAAACGAAAGGAAAATAATCAAATGAATGAGGTTAATAAATTAGTACAAGGAGTGGGAAACGCGATAGATAAAGTTCCAGAGATATACGATGATGGTTTAAAGCCGGCAACTAAAGAATCTGGAAAAGTACTTGCCTTAATTCCACAAACGATTAATGCAGCATTAGCACCGCTTAGGCAGTGGATTGCACAAAAGGAGTATAATGTTGCTGAAACAGAAAAATTATTGGCTCAAAAACTTGAAAAAGTAGAATATGAAAAAATTGTATCGCCAGAGTCATATGTTGCTGTTCCGGCAATACAGGCTATAGCATATAGTATGAATAGTCAAGAATTGCGAGACTTATATGCGAATCTTTTGGCAAAATCAATGTATATTGAGACGAAGGAACGAGTACATCCTTCCTTTGTAGAGATAATTAAGCAGATGTCACCTATTGACGCCCTTGTATTTAAGAAAATTATGGGAAGAGAAGTAAATCCTATGATTAATTTAATCATGAAGAATGAAAAAGGGAAGTATATAACAATTATTACAAATGTTACAGACATTAATATTGTATCGCAAGAATTAATTGGTGTATCGATTGATAATTTAACTAAGCAAAATTTGCTTTCTGTTCCTGACGATGGGTTTTATTCCAATGAAAAAGTATATGATAGTATTTTACAGACTGAGTTTTATAATAATCAAAAAAATATAAATCGAAGAACTGTGGATGGATTTGAATTTACTTATACTAAAAAAATGATAAATAAAACGAATCTTGGAAAATTGTTTTATAAAGTATGTGTGGCGGAACTATAGTTCCTTTGTGGGAAAATGGTAATACCGTTGAGACGTGCGTCCTTTTGAGCGGCAAAGAATAAAGGGGGGAATATCTCCCAACTCTGAGCGGAATACGCCAAGACGGTATGCTTATTGTCCATCGTTAAGATAAGGCGGCATATCGAGGCAGACCTCCGCATGAAGGGAACGCAGCCACGGAAGCGCTCCGATATTTCTGTATGTATAGGTAAAGAAGCGGACCGGCGGACGAAAATAAAAACATCCTTCTTCGGATAATCAGCACCCGAAAATATACGAAAAAAGGATGCTTCCATCACTAAGGAGGCTCGCATGAAAGCCATAATTACGGATTTGGACAGGACATTGCTGCATTCCGATAAAAGCGTATCGGCATACACCACAGCCGTTCTCCAAGAATGCCGACGCCGCGGTATCCTTCTTATGACTGCAAGCGCAAGACCGTTAAGATATATTCTGCCCTACAATGACTGGATTGGCTTCGACGCCATCACCGCTATAAACGGAGCCGTCGTTTCATACGATGGGAAACGATTGGAGTTTGGCATTCCCTGTGAAAGCGGCGAAAAAATACTGTCGGAAATTCTTCGCCACCCGGATGTTTTTCTTTCTATCGAAACAAGCAAGGGACTTTATGCAAACAGAGACATTCCTGTGTGGGCGCCTGTCGTATATGACAAGTTCCCGACACTGCCGGAGGGCATCGTTCTCTACAAAATATTAGCAAGCAGTGTGCAGGAACCGCTGTACAAAGGTATTGAAGCCGCTTTGACTGCGGACGTGTACCACACCATAGCCAATAACGACCTCATTCAAATTATGAGCTGCGAAGCCACAAAATGGTACGGTATTAAGCATATGCTCGCCCACTTTGCCATTTCTCCGAGTGACGCGGTCTATTTCGGTGATGATAACGACGATATAGAGCCTATAACAAACTGTGGACTCGGCGTAGCTGTATCAAACGCCATTTCTTCCGTTCTTGAAGCGGCAGATCAAATCACGGACAGCAATGATTCGGACGGCGTGGCCAAGTTTATAGAGGGGCATATTCTTCCAAGAGGCTGATGCCCGACGTGATTGCGGCTTTGCCGGCCTGCGGCGCAAAGCGCATTGTGTACATCTCCTGCAATCCGGCGACGCTGCCAGAGACCTCGCCCTGCTGGAGGCCGGCCCCTACCGCGCCGACCGCTGCCGCGCGTTCGACCTCTTTCCCCGCACGGGGCATGTGGAGACGGTAGTATTGATGTCGGAGAGCTGCGCGCTTGATAGAGATGTCGGCAAATAATTTATGATAGATTATTCATGTTTAGACGAAAGGGAGGCATAGACATATGGCAAGACCGTTTAGCTCAATTGAGGCCAAACGATTAATCGATGAGCATAAAGAGTTAAAAGCAAAGTTATCTGAAGGCAGTACGGCTTTTGAGGACTATCGGTCTGCTGTTAAAAAAGCATCTGATGACTACGTTGCCCAAGAAGTCCTAAATATTCTAAAAGATGTTCCCATAGAAGAAATCAATCGCGATAAAAATGGTTTTCGGGTAAAAGCTTTAAGGGAAAACGGATATAAAACAATTGCAAATCTTGCATCGACATCTGTATATTCCATTGCAAGTGTACATGGGATTAGTGTAGATGCCGCGTTTTCCATCAAACGCATTGTTAACGATATTGTTGATAAGACAAGAAAAGAAATAAAAATTCACCTTAGCACAGACCATAAGACGCAGCCAGCAACGGAATTGATTATGGCAATTTCAAAGTATCGGCAATGCCAGCCTTATGCTGAGAAATGCCAAAAAATATTAGAAGAGAATCAGAAAAAAATAAATTATGCCTTTGATGATTTGCTGCCGATGACAAATGGTCTGCGTTGGTTTTTTACTTTATCTAATACGAAAAAAAGAGCGATTGAAGCCTATAACACGCTCAATGACTTAAAAAACAACGAGTATGGTAAAGAAGCTAAGGCTGTGCTATCTTCCCTGCAAAGCATTTATAAACAGGCTTCAAAGGAAGCGTGGGATGACTTCTCAAAAAATTCAATTCCTTTCTTTAATGTATTAGAGGATATTAATCCGGGATTTTTAGGAAACGATGATTCTATATATGGTTTGCCGGAGAATCTTGCAAAGGAAATCGAAGATGAATGTTACTTTCCCGATGGATTGCTTTGCGAACTACGCCGTTATCAAGAGTGGGGCGTCAAGTATATTCTCCACCAAGAACGTGTTTTGCTCGGCGATGAAATGGGGCTCGGGAAAACAGTTCAGGCGATTGCAACTATGGTATCTCTGAGAAACACAGGCGGTACGCATTTTGTTGTTGTTTGCCCGGCAAGCGTAATTGAAAACTGGTGTCGCGAAATACGAAAACATAGCTTGTTAACTGTCACAAAGGTGCATGGCCCCGGACGAAGTGCCGCTTTGCGTTCGTGGCTGCAAACCGGCGGAGTGGCTGTAACGACATATGAAACAACAGGTTATTTCAAACTTGAAGATAATTTTAGATTTACGCTCTTAGTTGTAGATGAGGCTCATTACATAAAGAATTCAGGGGCAAAACGAACCGTAAATGTTAAAAAGGTTGGAATGCATGCTGAGCGGCTTCTGTTTATGACCGGCACTGCTCTGGAAAACAAAGTGGACGAAATGGTAGCCTTAATACAAATTTTGCAGCCCAATGTAGCTTCACAAGTAAAAGGAATGGAATTTCTATCCTCTGCACCGCAGTTCAGAGAAAAAGTTGCTCCTGTTTATTATCGGAGAAAGCGCGAAGATGTTTTGACGGAATTGCCGGAAAAGACAGAAGTAAAAGAATGGTGCACATTGCTTCCCGAAGAAGAGATGGCTTATGAGCAGGCAATCTTAGGCGGACACTATTCTGATGCAAGACGCGTTTCGTGGAATATAGATGATTTGAATAATTCTTCAAAGGCAAGGCGCCTTTTGGAAATCGTGGAAGAAGCAAAAGGAGAGGGAAGAAAAGTCATCGTTTTCTCCTTCTTCTTGGATACCATAAGAAAAATATCTTTGTTACTCGGCCGCCAGTGCTTAAATCCAATTAACGGTTCAGTGTCGCCGCAAAGACGTCAGGAAATCATAGATGAATTTGATAAGGCGCCAGACGGAACGGTGTTGGTCGCACAAATTCAATCAGGTGGGACGGGATTGAATATTCAATCCGCAAGCGTCGTTATTATATGCGAACCTCAATTTAAGCCATCGATTGAAAATCAAGCAATCTCACGAGCATATCGTATGGGGCAAACAAGAAAGGTGCTTGTATATAGACTGCTATGCGAAAATACAATTGATGAGAAAATAACGGACCTTTTGGAACAAAAGCAAAAAATTTTCGATGCATTCGCCGATAAATCTGCTGCGGCACAAGAAAGCCTTGAACTCGATAAAAAATCATTTGGCAATATTATTGACGAAGAAATCAAGCGCATTAATGCCAAAAACGAAAGTAGTAAGATTCGCGATAACGGCTTACAGAAAGCAGGCGATTTATGAGCGGCGACGACATCCGCTTTCGCCCCATCGGGCGCATCTATACGGACTTCCCTACAAAATTCGGTCTGCCCCGCCAAAGCGCGCCCGGTTCGGCGCTGACGGGGCGGGTCGTGTTCGAGCCGGAATACCGCGTGCGCGAAGCGTTCCGCGGGCTGGAGTCGGTTTCGCATATCTGGCTGCTCTGGCTGTTTTCGGCGCCACCGAACGGGGGCTGGTCGCCGACGGTACGGCCGCCGCGTCTGGGCGGCAACCGGCGGATGGGCGTGTTCGCCACGCGGTCGCCCAACCGGCCGAATCCCATCGGCCTGACCTGCGTGAAGCTGGAGGCGGTCGAGCCGGACACGCGCGACGGGCCGGTGCTGTACGTTTCGGGCGTGGATATGCAAAGCGGCACGCCGCTGCTGGACGTCAAGCCCTACCTGCCCTATGCCGACGCGCGGCCGGACGCCTGCGGCGGGTTCGGCGAGACGGTGAAGGACAAGCGGCTGACGGTGGACTTCCCGCCCGCGCTGCTTGCGCGTCTCGCGCCGGACAAGCGCGCCGGCGCGGCGGAGCTTCTGGCGCAGGACCCGCGGCCGGGCTATCACGCCGACCCCGCGCGCGTCTACCGCATCGCCTACGCGGGCAAGGATATGCATTTCACGGTCGCCGACGGCGTTCTGACGGTGACCGACGTGACGGAAATCAACAACGACAGATAAAAAAAGAGGAGTAAGCAAGCTATGGGCGGATTTTTTGGGGTCGCCTCCAAGAGCGACTGTGTATTTGATTTGTTTTTCGGGACGGACTACCACTCCCACCTCGGCACCAAGCGCGGCGGGATGGTCGTCTACGGCAAAGACGGGTTCGAGCGCGCCATCCACAACATCGAGAACGCGCCGTTCCGCACCAAATTCGAGCATGACGTGGACGAGATGAAGGGCAATCTGGGCATCGGCTGCATATCCGACACCGAGCCGCAGCCGCTCATCGTGCGCTCGCACCTGGGCAATTTCGCCATCAGCACGGTCGGGCGCATCAACAACATCGACGCGCTGGTCAAGGAAGCGTTCACCAACGGGACGACGCACTTTCTGGAAATGAGCGGCGGCGACATCAACCCCACCGAGCTGACGGCCGCGCTCATCAACCGGCGCGACTCGATCCCCGAGGGCATCCGCTACGCGCAGAGCGTCATCGACGGCTCGATGTCGATGCTCCTGCTCACGCCGGAGGGCATCTACGCCGCCCGCGACCGGCTGGGCCGCACGCCAGTCATCATCGGCCGCAAAAAGGGCGCCTACTGCGCGTCGTTTGAGTCGTTCGCCTATCTCAATCTGGGCTATGAGGACTGCCGCGAGCTGGGGCCGGGCGAGGTGGTGTTTCTCACCCCCGAATCGGTCGAAACCGTCCTGCCGCCGGCGGAGAAAATGAAAATCTGCACCTTCCTGTGGGTGTATTTCGGCTACCCCTCCTCCACCTACGAAAAAATGAACGTGGAAAAGATGCGCTACAACTGCGGCGACATGCTCGCGCGCCGCGACAGCGTCGAGGCGGACAGCGTGGCCGGTGTCCCCGACTCGGGCACGGCGCATGCCATCGGCTACGCCAACCGCTCGGGCATCCCCTTCTCGCGCCCGTTCATCAAGTACACGCCCACCTGGCCGCGCTCGTTTATGCCCTCCAACCAGACGAAGCGAAACCTCATCGCGCGGATGAAGCTGATCCCCGTGGATACGCTCATCCGCGGAAAGCGGCTGATCCTGATCGACGACTCGATCGTGCGCGGCACGCAGCTTCGCGAGACGACGGAGTTCCTCTACCACAGCGGCGCGAAGGAGGTCCACATCCGTCCGGCCTGCCCGCCGCTGCTGTTCGGCTGCAAATACCTCAATTTCTCGCGCTCGACTTCGGATATGGATTTGATCACGCGCCGCGTGATCGCCTCGCTGGAGGGCGGCGACGGCGGGAAAAACCTCGCCGCCTACGCCGACCCCGATTCCCCGCAGTATGCGGAAATGATCGAATGCATCCGCCGCGAGCTGAAATTCACCTCGCTCAAATACCACCGTCTGGACGATATGCTGGCCGCCGCGGGCGGGGACCCCTGCCGCTTCTGCACCTACTGCTGGACGGGCAGGGAAGAATGATCTGCCGCGCCGTCGCGCCGGAGGAGCTCGAGCGCACGCTGTTCGCGGGCTTCGTCCGGCGGCAGGAGGTCAACCTCTGCTACCGGCGCGAGCATGGCCGCTGGGTCGTGCGCGCCGACCCGTTCATCGACGACTGGAGCGAGGACGACTACCGCTTCCTGCTCGAATGCCTGCATAACACGCTGCAAACCGGCGGCGCGCTGTTCGGCGTGTTCGACGGCGGCACGCTCAAGGGCTTCGCATCGGTCGAATCGCGGCCGATGGGCACGCGCGGGCAATACCGCGATCTGTCCTCCCTGCACGTCTCCGCCGAATGCCGTCGGCGCGGGCTGGGCCGCGTCCTGTTCGCGAAGGCCGCCGGCTGGGCGCGCGCGCAGGGCGCCGAGAAGCTCTACATTTCGTCGCATTCCGCGCTGGAAACGCAGCGGTTCTACCGCGCACAGACGCCCTCGAGCCGGACGCCGCGCACACCGCGCGCGAGCCGTTCGACTGCCAACTCGAATACAGGCTGTAAAGGAGAAAGACTGCCATGACCGAGGAAGAGAAGATTTTTGCGGGCAAGCTGTATTGCCCCGCCGACCCCGACCTGCGCGCACGCAAGCTGCGCGCGCACAACCTATGCACGCGCTACAACGCCGCGTTTGAGGACGACGCCGCGCAGCGCAGCGAAATCCTGCGCGCGCTGTTCGCCTCGCTGGGCGCGGACAGCTTTTTGCAGGGGCCGATCTACATCCACTACGGCTGCCACACGACCATCGGCGAGCGCTTCTTCGGCAACTTCAACCTGACCGTGCAGGACGACGCGCCCGTCGTCATCGGGGACGACTGCTGCTTCGGCCCCGGCGCGACGATCGTCACGCCGCTGCACCCGCTGCTCCCCGACGAGCGCAGGCTGCTCAAACTGCCGGACGGCAGCGAAAAGCGCGTCTGCTACGCCAAGCCGGTGAAAATCGGCAGCAACTGCTGGTTCGGCGCGAACGTGACGGTCTGCCCGGGCGTGACAATCGGCGACAACTGCGTCATCGGCGCGGGCAGCGTGGTCACGCGCGACATCCCGCCCGACAGTCTGGCCGCCGGTGTACCCTGCCGCGTGCTTCGCGCCATCACCGAAGCCGACCGGATGGCGAACCGGCCCGAGCTGTTCTGAGGCCCGCGCCGTCTCCCCGCCGCCGTCCCTGTTCCGTAACGCCTCCCCGCAGGCGCGGCGGACAGCTTCGGCTCAAACGACACAGCCCACGGCAGAAGCCGGCGGCGAACAAAGTTCGGCCGCCGGCTTTTTGTCCGCCGCATATCAATGAATCGTTGACAACGCAACAAAGAATTGTTTGTTGCTTTTGCGGAAAAAGTCTGCTATCCTATATCCACAGATCTGTAATACAATCGAGAGGAGCTATCCTTATGAATCTGAAAATCGGGGCCGCAATCAAAGACCTGCGGACCCGGCGCGGGGTCACGCAGGAGCAGCTTTCCGTCTTTTTGGGCGTGACGCCTCAGGCGGTGTCGCGCTGGGAGGCCGGAAACGGCTATCCCGACATCGAGCTGCTGCCCGCCATCGCCGGCTTCTTTTCCGTCAGCACCGACGCGCTGCTCGGCTTGGACGTCAACGAGCGGGAAGCGCGGCGCAGAGAGATTCTGCTTGCCATTCAAGAGCAGTCCGAGACCGGCGGCGACAGCGCGGAGACGCTGCAGGCGGCCAGACGCTACGCCGCCGAGTTTCCGGCCGACGAACGCATACGAATGAACGTGGCCGACGTACTCTGCCGCCTGCATATGTGGGAGGACCGGCCCGACATGGATGCGCTCGAGGAGGCGGAAAAGCTGTATCTGACGCTGGCCGATACGACGCAGGACGATGCATTCCGCTGCGAGGTGCTCGAATCGCTCGCCGGACTGTACGCCGTCGGGCTTCGGGATCCGTTCCGGCTGGAGCGCACGCTGCGCAGGCTGCCGACCATGAAATACAGCCGCGAGTCCGTCGCTTCGTCGCTGTCCCGTTACGGGAAGAACGATCCCGCGCCCGCACAGGCATATATCGAGATGCTGACCGCCTCGCTCGGAAGCGCCCTGGAGCAATATATCGTCCAGACGCTGCCGAACGACCCGCCGCATTGGGACGAAAAGGTGCGGATGCTCGAGGGCGTCCTTGCGCTGTACCGCTTCATATTCGGCGACGAGCCGGTGTACTACAATGCGAACGTAGCCTGTCTATACCGCATCATCGCCACCTATCGGGTCGCGCAGGGACGGCACGACGACGCGCTGGATTCGCTGGAGCGCATGTGCGCGCACTTACAGGCGGACAGCCGCGTCAAGGCCGGCGACAAATTCACCTCGCCGTTTGTCAGCGAGATGGCCTGCCCGGAGCAGGTGCAGCCGTTCGGCCCGTTCCATGCGCACATCGTGCACAACAACGCGTGGTACGTCCTGCACAACAAGCTGCCGCAGGCGCGGTACGACCCCATTCGGGAAACGCCGCGCTTTGGCAAAATCGTCGAGGCGCTGGCCGCCGTCGCCAAATAAAAAACGCGCCGTAAAGCGGGCTTGCCCGCTTTACGGCGCTTCCTTTTTCGCGCGCATACGCGCCCCTGCGGAGCGAATCACACGCGCGCAAATTGCATCCGCTTGACGAGCGTCCCCGCGGCATCTCCGCGGTCGGAGACAGTCTGCAAATGCAGATAGCAGAGCCCGTTGGGCGCTTTCCCCTGCATCGGCAGCCTGTATTCGGCGCCGCCGGCGCGGACGACCGCTTCTCCCGCCGCCGTGTCGAAGCGCAGGCAGACGTCGGTGTAGCCGTCGCCCGCCGTATCGGACGCGTGCAGGACGCAGGTAAACTGCGCGTACCGCTCGACCGTCAGGTCGATGGGGTTCATCCAATGGTCCAGCAGCGAAAGCCGCAGTCCGGCGCCCCGAACAGAAAGCGCGACATGCACCTCCCCGCAAAAGGCCGCCGGAAAGTTCCAGACGGCGCCCTGCGCGTTGCTGAGCAGGCGGTCGTCGTCCGTGTTTTTCAGCAGCAGCGCCTCGGTGTGGTCGCCGGACGGGTCGGGGACGGGCACGGCGCCGTTGGTGCGGTTCCACGCGCAATGGCCCGTGAAGCCGCGGAAGCCGCCGCTGACGCTCCGCAAATACACCTGCGTGGACAGCGCGCCGAGGCCGCAGCGGAAGTCCTCCGCGCGGTCGGTTTCATACAGCCAGTCGACGTCGAACAGGATCAGCCGCCGGACGTTCGCATGCTGCCCGACCTGCACGAGCACCTTATGCATGGGCAGTTCCAGCGCCTGAAACTGGTGAACGCTTTTGTCGCGGCCGCTGGCGTTCGAGCCGCTGCTGCGGAAATCACAGGTATTGCGCAGGCTGTTCAGGTTCAGCTCGCGGAAGCCAAACCAGCTTTTTCCGTCGTCCTCGGAGACGGCGACGCAGTTGGCGTCGCGGTTCGTGAAAACGTCCTCCCAGACGCCGCGCTTCTCGTCCTCGGACAGCGGCGGCCAGACGTCGTCCTTCGCCTGCTCCGGCAGCGGACGGGTGTTGTTGAAGAAAAAGAGGATGCGGCCGTCGGCGAGGCGGAGCAGGTGCGGATTGGTCAGCGTGGAATGGAAGGCCGTCGGCGCCGGCCGGCTCCAACTCTCGCCGTGGTCGTCGGAATAGGACACATAGTGGTAATCGGTCGAGGTGCGCAGCATCGCCATCAGGCGGCCGTCGTTCAGTTCCAGCACGGCGGGCTCGACGCCGCTGTTTTCCCACCGCGGCCCCTGATGCGGCGGCGCCGTTACGAAGCGGTCGGCGGGCGGCAGCTCGCGCATACGCCAGCTTTCGCCGTCGTCGTCCGAGAGGAAAACCGCGCTGTGGCCGCAATAATCGGCGGCGAGCAGCCAGCGCCGGACCGAACGCAGCGCGAGCGGCAGGCGATACGGGACGCAGCCCGTCCCGACAGGCACGACCCGATAGTCTATACAGCCGCAGCCGCCGGCGTCGGAAATGCGCATCCACACGCGCTGCCCATCGCGGAACGGGGACAGCCAGCGCTCGGAATACGGGCTCTTGACCGACGCGCCCATCGCGTCGGGGTCGGCCCGGTGCAACTTCCACGACAGGCCGCAGTCGCGCGAGGCGAGATAGACGGTCTCCGCCGGACCGTCGGGCGAGGCCGACTGCGGGCGGCGGCCGTAGCTGCGCAGCTCGCCGTCCGCCGTCACGCACAGGGAGCAGAAGGCGTCCTCGGGCGGGACGGCGACCTCCGTCGGCGCGTAGATTTCACGCAGGAAGG